>Ga0307960_1001210_pt1 | contig 14867 bp, 18 predicted proteins | sample OrgLakmetagen542_FD_201832 | JGI IMG/M metagenome (GOLD analysis project Ga0307960, IMG submission 201832) | Saline water microbial communities from Organic Lake, Antarctica - #542 | ecosystem: Environmental > Aquatic > Non-marine Saline and Alkaline > Saline | place: Antarctica: Organic Lake... | reverse complement strand
GTCAATTTCACTGGAAGAACAGCTGGAGCACGGCAAGAAATGCAGCAGCAAGCGTGGCCAGGAAGGGAAGTGATTCACTCAGATTAACTGCATATTGAACTGCATATAATGGTGATCCCCTCCCTTGCATTCAAAAATATGTAGAAAAGATCATGTACACTAGAGTAGGGCACATGTATCGAATTAAGGTACATCGGAGTAACTGTGTACACCGGAGTAACTGTGCACACTTGGGTTGGTTTTGCTTGCAGGCCTCCCCCTCTCAAATAAAAACATTGCGTGCACTAGGTTCTGCATGAGCACCCTGGATCTTTACCTGATACATAGCAGCACAAACACCGCAGGTGTACCCTGCGTACCGGTCCTGGGCTGTTATGTCCTTGTACTCATATTGTAATATGCATTTGCGGAGTGCCAAATAGATATGGTATTTGGCGCCTTATGAATAGGCACTCGTAGCCTGCTCTTTGTCTGAATCCTTAACAGCCTATAGGAACGCTTGGTGAGTCGACCATGGGCCATGTAAAACTGAACTAAAAGCGTTGCACCCAGCTCAATACCTTACATTACCAAGTACAGCACATACCAAGAAGCACGCTTAGTGAGTTGACTATGAGCCCCTGCATAATTAAACCAGAAGCGTCGCACCCCAGCCCTCTACCTGAAAAGTTTAGCACAGAACCAGCAGGCTTGCTTGGTGAATCGGTTGTGGACCCCAGTAGGTTAGAAATTAACGCGTCGCACCCCAACCCTATTCCTGACGGGTGCCCAGCACAGACCCAGCAGGCACGCCTGTTGTGGTAGCCGTGGGCCACTATAAGTTAAACCAAACACGTGGCACCCCAGCCCTTTACCTGACGAGTGCAGCACAGACCCAGCAGGGACGCTTGATGTGTTGGCCACAGGCTGCTGCAAGCTCCAGCTGTGGGAGGGCACTGACAGGCCTACATTGTTGCCCACTCTCTCCGACAGCATGAACGGCCGGAGGGCAGGAGGACTCTGCAGTGATGAATAACATGGAGTCAGTGTTGCGTGCGGTCTGTGTTTGAGCAGCACACACGGCTGAAGGGCAGGAGATATCTGCAGTGATTGATAAGCATGAAAGCAGTGTTGTGTGTGGTCTGTGTTTGAGTAATATAAATGGCTGAAGGGCAGGAGACACCTGCAGTGATTATTAAACATGAAAGCAGTGTTGTGTGTAGTCTGCGGCTCGACAGCCCAAATGGCTGAAGGACAGGAGACACCTGCAGTGATTATTAAGCAGTGTTGTGTGTAGTCTGTGGCTCGACAGCGCAAACGGCTGAAGGACAGGAGACACCTGAAGTGATTATTAAACATGAAAGCAGTGTTATATGTCGTCTGTGTTTGAGCAGCACAAATGGCTGAAGGACAGGAGACACCTGCAGTGATTATAAACATGAAAGCAGTGTTGTATGTAGTCTGTGGCTCGACAGCGCAAACGGTTGAAGGGCAGGAGAGCTAAGCAGTGATTAAACGGGAGACAGTCTTGAGTGTGGTCTGTAGTCGTTGCCCGGTTTTTCTGATAGCATAAACGGTATGAGGGTAGGAGGGCTCAATGGCGGTAGTAGTATTTGCCAGAACAGGATGAAGTGGGTGATCGGTAAATTAGTGGATTATGTTGACAACTAACCGATTATGTTGACAACCAACCAATTATGTTGACAACTAACCGAATATGTTGACAACTAACCGATTATGTTGACAACTAACCGATTATGTTGACAATTAACCACTGTCCTGGCCCCAGGAGGCAGTGCCATCCACAGCCAGAGATTTAAGGATCTAGCTGAAACCGCCCATCTTTCCAACCTGCTTACAAACTTGCACCGGGTCCGCTAAGCCAGGCATTGTGCCAAACCTGGCTCGTTATGCTGCACAGCCACTACACCCTCGCCCTGTGTCAATCAGATTCCCCTTGCCAAAAAAATCACAAAGCACGCATACACACACCCACCTGTAGCAACTAAGCAAAGACACGCACGCATATGATCCTGCTTCCAATTTTCTCATTATGGAAACAATTTCCCCCCTACTACAAGAGGCCGTCACTAGCGCATACACCCGCAGCTCCCACTCTCCCTGCCTGAGCTTTTCTTGTAGCTCTTCCTTTTGCTGCGTGTGGCCATCAGCTACACATACCTGCGGCTCCCCCTCTTCCTGCCTCTGCTCTGACTCTTAACGTATCACTTTACAGCAAACGCATTGCCAACACACACACCCACGGCTCCCTCTCCCCGCCCCAGCTTCATCATTGATGTGTAACTAGTTTCAAGCACATAGCAACAAGCACCTGCGGCTTTTCATTTCCCTGCAACATTCTTCTTGACGTGCAACATTAGAGTTGAAGTACAAAATTGCGCAAACCTGCGGCTTCTCCTCCTCGCCTCATCTTTGGCTTTCAATGTGTAACTCTACTGTAAGCACGTAAGCACATCAATTACACGCACCTGCGGCTCCCCCTCTCCCCGCCCCAGCTCCCATTGGCCAGTGGATGAAGATGGATGCGCACTGTGAGGCCGTGCTTGCATGGGTATGCCCTTCTGTGGCGTGGCTGTGACCATACGCACTGTGTACGAACCAACAGGCTGATCTGGCTGCTGTTGATACCTGCGCGTGTTTAAATGTCGTGCTTCTTTGTGTGCTTGTTGTGTGTATGTGTGTGTATGCCAGTCTACATTTCCAGGGCAAACAGACAGTCAGATGTTATTCCAGCATTAGGTGCACATAGCACGGCTCTTTTCACACATTGCGCCTACAAATCATGCTTTCACCACCCCTTAAACCGTATTTACACTCAAACACACACTCAAACACACTCAAAGGCTCATACACACTGAGCCTGTTCTCACACATTGCGCTTTAGCATGGTAGATCCGCTGCTGCTTGCTCCCTGAAATTGAGATATGACTCCGCACGCACACACAAGCACACACACACACAGACACACACAGCGCCTGTACTCACACATCGTGCTTGAGCAAGGTAGATCCGCTGCTGCTTGCTCCCTGAAATTGAGATACGGCTCCGCACGCACACACAAGCACACACACACAGACACACACAGCGCCTGTACTCATATGTCGTGCTTGAGCAAGGTAGATCCGCTGCTGCTTGCTCCCTAAATTTGAGATATGGCTCTGCACGCACACACAAGCACACACACACAGACACACACACAGCGCCTGTACTCACACATTGTGCTTGAGCAAAGCAGGCCCGCTGCTGCTCGCCCCCTGATACGGCCATCCAGTTTGCTGAGGCTTTTGAGATGGTGGAGAAGGGGAGCGAGAGGCTGTGTCATCGGGGACGTCCTGTTGCTGCTGCTGCTGTTGTTGCTGCTGCTGCTGTTGCCAAGCATGGAACCCCAAGACAGCAGGTCCGGCAGATTTCGGCCTTTTAGTCGGCTCAAGGGCCCTCCCCCTATTTCCAACCTGGTGGCTGCTGCCTCTGTTTCCTTCTGCCACTGTATGAAGAGCATTGTCACCACCATCAACACCTCTGCAACCGAACTGTCCTCTTGCATTGCTAGGTTCCATTGCCTGGGCAGAAGCCCTGGCTGCTGCAGACGCGTGCTGCGCTATGCGCTGCGCGCCATCAAGGAACGGCTGTGGTCAACAAGAGTGGAGTCACGCACACAGTGAGGCACGAATGAATGTGTGAATTGTGCTGAGTGATGCACGCCCCTTCAAGAGCGGCTATGGTCAGAATGAGCGAAGACAACCTCTAATTATTTTGTGCTGTTTGCTGCAACAAATATTTCAAAAGATGTCACACGCCTGCAACACACAGGGGTGTACACGCGTGAGTGCACACACCCACGCACATGCACACGTGTACACACGCATGCGCATACACCCACACCCACATCCAAGCGCACACCCACCCACCCACATACACACGCGCACACACGCACAGACACACACTTACACAAACACACACGCACAAGTGCAAGTACATACACACACAGACACACATTTACCTGCAAAGACTCCACTTGTTGAGTGGGCCCGTCCCTCCGTGTGTACACCCTCCAAACGCCACTGGGATCCAGGTATGAGGCATGCAGCCGCTCAAACATGCCCCCCCAGCGTGTGGCATCCTCAATGCTGCCTTGCAGGTGACCACTTGTGGCATGGGCAGATGCAGGGCGCAGCCCAAACACCTACAGGTGTTGACGGTTGCGTGTGTGTGTGTGTGTGTGCGTGTGTTCATGTATGTGCATGTGTTCACGTATGTGTGTGAGTCTGTGTCTGTGTGTGTTTGTCTGTGTCTGTGTGTGTCTGTGTGTGTGTGTGCATTTGTATGCGTGTGTATGTGAGTGTGAGTGCATGGGTGTGTGTATTTCTGTGCACACGTGCGCGTTTAGAACCTTGGTGTGTGTACACATGTGTGAGAAAGAGAAGCAGAAATGTACACACATGTGTGAGAAATACGTGAGAAATGTGTGAGAACATGTGTGAGAAATGTGTACACATGTGTGAGAAAGAGAAGCAGAAATGGCGCAATTTAACACCACCCGCATCAAAATGAGAGCATGCATAAGTACCAGCAGGTTCGAAAGTAAATGGGAACACGTGTCCATGCTGGTATCTCAAACAATACTAGAGGACATGAGCCATTGTTCACATGTCCGAGGTCCAAGCCACCCTAAGGCAGCAGAGGTGTTCTGTATAAGGCCGACACACAGCTGGAGTTGCAGACAGCTGGAGTTGCAGACAGCTGGAGTTACATACAGCTGGAGTTGCAGACAGCTGGAGTTACAGACAGCTGAAGTTACAGACAGCTGGAGTTGCAGACAGCTGGAGTTACAGACAGCTGGAGTTACTGACAGCTGGAGTTGCAGACAGCTGGAGTTACAGACAGCTGCAGTGCACTCTTCCCACTTAAAAGATGCATGCAAAGCGCATTCTCCTCTCAAGACAAGATACAGGAGTGCCTCCCCCCTGCTCAAGTCCCTCCCCTGTTTAATCCTCAGTCCTCGGCCGTGCCAACTGAGCTCTGGGACCAAAGCTTCCACACAAACTGATTGCATACCGTCTCTTGTGCATTTTAAACATAATGCATTCAACTTCATCAAGGTTTAATCAGACATAGCACAGGAACAAAGAGTGCTTACCCCGGGCCCTTGCCGCCCCAAGACGGTGGACACGTTGACACCAGAGTTCGGCCTCCTGCTCCTGGGCAGCTTTGAAGAAGGGGGCACGTACCTAAAACAACATGAGGTGTACAGGGCACTCGGATTAAGGAGAAGGTGCAGGGGATTACTCAGACAATATAACAAATGCCTGTTGTAAGGGAGGGGCCACCGTTGGAGTTGCACACACACTCACACACACACGCACACACACACACACACACAAACACACACACGCACGCATACACTCACACACTCACACACACATACGCACACACATACACTCACACACTCACACACACATACGCACACACACACACACCTGGCTCCAGGCAGCGCCCCCTCCGTTCCTTCTTCCTGCTCCTGTCTTTCAATGTTGGTGTCACCCCAAATGTCATCATTGCTGTGCGAGCTGCTGTCCTGCTAGGTGCAAACGTAATTCTCAAGTTCAACATGAAAGCATTCGAGTCAATGCAGGTGCAACTGCTGTCTACCTGCTGCGCCTGAAAACCGCGCCTAAAATAGGTACATCTCAGTTGCGTCCTTCTCACGCCAGGACCAGCTGAGTGGTGACTCAGCAAATCCGGTTCATTTGCTAAATGCCTATGAAGAACGTGAATTTGCATCTAAGCACAACCAATTTAGTAGTCTCCTTTATCTCCACATTCTCACCCCATGGGTTTGGGTACAACGCAACGTCTCGCCTGAAACCTCTGACTTTAAAACAAAGGCACTTCCTGGCCAGCCAAAATGCCCCCTTAACCCATAAACCTGGAACCCAGGGCAGTTTGGCATCTGAAAACCAGTTGTCTACGCCTGCCATTGCACATTGCATTGCAAACCCACGGCAATTTGGCACCTCAAAGTCCAGTTACCAATGCATCCCTACCTTAACACCTCCGAGCCAAGCAACAACACAACCCCGATCCATCAACCTGCCCCTTGGAAACCCACCGGCAGTTTTGACACACTAGCATGCCATTAACCCATTGAGCCCCTGCTCCTTTGCCATGGCACCTCTGGAGCCCATCAGATTGCAACCCTGACCACCAGCAGGTCAACAACAGCTTTCAAACAGCCTCTCCATGTTGCTGGAGCTCCAAAATGCTTAGCCTCGCCTAAGTCATGTTGCTCCCTCTCCCCTTCACCTCCCACCCTTTCCCTTTTCACCTAAACACGTCTTTGTTTGTAGCCCCTTGCAGTCACTCCCATTGAGCTTAGCCCTACTTACACGCAAATTCTTAAGTTGCCCACAGCCGTATATATCCACCGCATATGACCGTACATTTGGTGATCTCCCTGCCAAAAATACCATACATACACCGTATATATATACGGTTCTGGACAACCCAATACATACTCCGGCCCCTATGGCCTTACCCCGTCCCTTTTAACACACACACACACACAACCTCACCCCTCACCTGCTTGGCCACACCACCCGCCTCTGCATCCTCAAACTCATCAGTAAATGCCACTGCACGTGCGCTCGAAGGTCTTATGTCCCCTCCCCCAGCAACCGTTATAGCAGGAGGTAAATTGAGGTTGAGAGTGCCTGCACGGCTGCTGCGGCAAGAAGCAGCGCCTGAAGTACTGCCACGAATTATCTGCAGGTGCATGTGAGAGTGTATGTGTATTTGTGTGTGGCGTGCGTGTATTTGCGTATATGAGTCTGCGTACGTGTTTGCTAGCATAGATGCTGCGGCGAGAGGCAGCGCCTGAAGTACGGCTGCACACAATTTGCAAGTGCGTGTAAAAGAAAAGAGACTGCATATACATATGCAGGTGTGTGTGTGTGAGAGAAAAGAGAGAGCGAGAGCGAGAGCAAGAGGTCGAGAGAGAGAGTGAGAGTGAGAGTGAGAGTGAGAGTGAGAGAGTAAGTGAGTGAGTGAGAGAGAGAGAGAGAGAGAGAGAGAGAGAGAGAGAGAGAGAGAGAGAGAGAGAGAGAGAGAGAGAGAGAGAAAGAGAGAGAGAAAGAGAGAGAGAGAAAGAGAGAGAGAAAGAGAGAGAGAGAGTATGTGTGTTGCGTAGATGTGTGCGTCTGCATGTACACTCGCCTGCACAGTTAATTGCAAAAAGCAGCACATGACGTGCTTACATGTATCCATGATAACAAGGGTGTGCCATGAAGAGAATTATGCAGTGTGCACTTGCGCGTGTGGAAATAACTTAAAGGATGGCGGTTTCAAATCAAGGTTTTAAAGTCTGAAGCAGCTGGTAGATTCACGTATCTGACTCCTGAGCAGATTTCCTAGACATTGCCCTGAGGTGACTGGCTTAGCTGTGAAATTTAGGCTTGATCTCACACCAAGAATGCTTTATCTAATACCCACATGCACATACGCCAGTTAACACACAGGCTCTAAGACGTGAGCTGGAATTTCGAATTGCACACCCACCGAAAGCTCTTGGATCTTTTTGCTGCTACTTTTAAGGAGACTGCTCAGATCTTCAGGCCCCAGCATACGTTGCATGCTGGAGCGGCGTCTCAAAGCCTTCTGTTGGTCCTGACGCAGCTCTAACCCATCCTGGCCGAACTCATCCTCCACAGCCTGCGTGCATGAGTGTGAATGCGTTTGTGCTCTTGTGTGCCTGTGTGCCTGTCTATTTGAAATTATACTGGGCCCTCTTTGCTAGATAAGGTGAAAAAAGGTGTCAAGAAAGGGGGCAAGACACCCAGATGCTGCATCTTTCCTTGCTGCTCTGCATCGTCAGCTGCAAGCTGTGCGTGAGATTAAACCATGTTGCATGACAGCAAATTAGTTGCTCTGTTTGAACATTTGTGAGTGAGAGAGTATCTTGTGTGAGCAAAGAAGCAAGGGCTATACGCACGGCATCAACGCTTGACAAAGAGGCAACCTTACCTAAGTGTGATAACAGAGCTTTCTGGCCATCAGCACATTGGTGCAGAGCATCTTGTTAGCTAACCCATCATTTCTTGGACTACGTATGCCGGCAGCCACCAACATGCATTTGCGTCTGTTACGCAAATGCCAAAATGGAGCATCTCTAAAATTTATAGATGTGAGTCTCCTAGGTCACGACGTTTTGCCTACCTGGTGGCATCGTGCTAGGCAAGCACTTTTATTATGATTGCCATACTTTTGGGTTACAAGGTCCCCTGCTTAATCTAACAAAAACCACTTTATGATTGCCATCCTTTTGGGTTACAAGGTCCCCTGCTTATATATAACAAAAACCGCTTTATGATTGCCATCCTTTTGGGTTACAAGGTCCCCTGCTTTTATATAACAAAACCATACATATACCTACAATGTTTCCTTATGAATCACTGTGTGATACCGTTTAGGCGGTGTACGATCAGGAAATGTATTGTTGCAGCTCTCTCTCTCTCTCTCGTTGCAATGTGACCCCTTTAATACGCACATGCACCAAACATTGTAGGACATCACAAGTACTTAAAGAGCAACGGAGGGGGTTGGGGTTGAGCACTTTATACACAACTATAGCAAAGTCCACCATAAGCGCTTACACACACACTCTTACACAGACACACACACAAACGTGCAACTGCCCCCTACCTGAGCCCACCCCAAACCAACCTCCCACACAGGCACCCACAATAATACACAATTCATGCGCATTTTTTTACCTTGACAAGAGCTTCCAGCTGTTTGCTTCCCGTAGCCAGCTGCTGCTGCAGCTGGTTAACTTGGGTGTGACTGCTCCCCTGATCGACCCTGCCTTCAGAAGTAACCCTCTCCTGTTTCTTCATCTCTGAATGCCTGTTGCCCTGATCGCTTTCGTGTGATTCAGATTGGCCGTTGCTCTGGACGTTGGCTGCAGGACGATGACTGTTGTCTTGGTTGGTCGCATCTGGGTGGCTGCCGCCCTGCTCAGCTACTCCTTTCCCTATGGTGTGCTCCTGAAGGAGACCTATCACCTGTTTGTGTGTGTGTGTGTGTGTTCATGTGATTATCTCAGTGAAAGAAACTCAAACTGTAACAGTTGAGTATAGAATACTGTGCTAGGTGCAGTACACTATCTTGCAGTGAACATGGACTTATTAGGTTCTGCATGCGCTCCAAGATTTCCCTGCCTCTCAGCAATTTTTGGATGCCGTACGATCTCGCGAGTCTATCAATCTGAAGCAGTTCAAGCTCACTCTGCGCAGACATATCATTGGGGCCTGGAGAGAACTTGACAATTTGACACCACATGAGACTCACCATTCCAGCAGGATTATAAGGAGCTATCACACACATTTGGTGAACCTCTTGGGATTGTTCCTGGCTGGTGGGACAACAGAAAAAGAAATCACAAGCCTGTGTTGCCTCTCTACCTTCGCTTAAATATTTCCAACAATCTCAGCCGTGCACTTTTTTGCCTTTGCCTCCCTGGCCATAACTCCCTGGTCCAAAGAATGCGTCATCACAGGAATAGAAGGCCTTATGAGCTCAGAATCTGTGACATGTGTGGCTGGCACACTGTTCAGGATGAGGAACACAATTTGCTGGACTGTCCGCACAAGCATTTTGTCAGCCTTCGCACACAGTACCGCCGGCTTGTCTTCCCACCTCAGTTTGAGGATAGCCCAAGTCGTTCGAGGACCTTTTTGAACCAGCCAGATGTGTATGGTGTGGCCTCTTTTGTGGCTGAGTACCTAGCTCTATTCCCTTCATTTTTTTCTAGCGCCTTTTTGGTTTGGTTACAGGCTTTTTTCCAGGCTTCCGCTCAGATGCCCCCCAGAGGCATAAATAGCGATGTAGCCTTACCTTACCTATCTTACAGTGGGATATGCACGGCAATCTTTTAGCTTTAGGAAGCAGCTTTTGTTGCAGTGCTAACCAAGCCCTTTGGTTTATTGAACATAGCTTTTGCTCAATGCTATAGCAGCCTTTGTTCAACACGAGCAAAGTCTGCCCACCTCCACTTCCACTTCTGCAAAGTGGCCCCACCCAAACGCCCCACCCACCCACTGGCCACGCCCACCCACTCGTCACCCACTCCCACCTTGTCTGCCCCCTTCCTCAGTTTCTGCAACAGGCGTGTGCGCTTGTTGAGCTCCACTTCTAAGGCAAGCTCGTGCTGCTGTACTGAAGCACTCCTGCAATCCAGGGCACACAAGGAAATCCAATTGAATTTGATGAAAGGTATCAGCACGTGGAATTTACTGAACTGCATCGGCGTGTGCGGCTGCACAATCGAGTAGCTTGATTCAGGATTAGTCGAGGGGCAAAGGTTACACAATTTAGGCGTTGAAGCACTCCTGCAAATAAGGGCAAGAGAGAGGTAGGACTTGGCTGAAAAAGTAGGATCAACCATCACACACACAGCTGATACTTGGATACAGACTGTGCCATTAATCTTTCTTTGCTGGTTGTGTGTATGTGTATTTGCATGTGTGTGTGTGTATGTGTATTTGCTTATGTGTGTGTGCGTGCGTGTATAAGGAAGGAAGGGGGGCTCCGCTTTTGCAATGAAGCGCTGAGGACACCAGATGTGTACCAATATCAGGTTTAAACACATGGACAAAAAATGCACACGTTGCACAATGCACACAATGCAAACAGATTTAAACACATTGACAACAAAATCTCATAATCCTGTCACCATCCCACAGCCTACAAACCAATACCATTCCAACCACCTTTTCCTCTTTCAGCTTCAAATCCCTTTACTTCAATATAAAGCAGACCAGTGGGATTGAACAACTCCCCCAGCAATTCCTGCTCCAGCCAATCGTAAACACACCCTCCCTAACTTGCTTTGCAAATCACAAAGTTTCTGTTGAAATGCCAAGACTGACATCCCTTAACAGTCGTTGCGGGACCTAGAGCACATTTACAGTTTGTAGCCCATTTACTTTACAAAGAAATCAAGTGTTTAACAACAGCTCGCTTATCGTTGAGACTGAGGGCGGCCTCTGAACCAGCCGTGCAATTGGTTTCCCTGCTCAGCGGCCCTCCTCTCCTGTAGCCTTGGGTCCTCACCCTACTGAACACCTAACGTAGAATTTCTAGCCCACTCACTCTTTGTAATCCTTGATCTCCTTTCGTAAAGTGGCCACCATAGCCTCCAGATCCTTTATCTGTGTGTGCGCGCGTGTGTGTGCGTGTGTGTGTGCAAGTAAATGTGTGAATGTACAAACTTATTTGTGTGTCTTTTGTGTTTGTGTATGCGTGTATGTGATGTGTGCATGTGATGTGAGCACACACACATTGTATTTTGGTGCATGTCGGTGCGTGTAAGTCTATATGGTGTGGTTACATGTGTGTACATGAACTTGCCTATCAACGCAATTACCTGTGCCTGGGCGACCTGCAACTCTGCATCCGATTTAGCAAGTCGTACTCCACCAGACTTTGGGATCACAGGCCCTGCTGTCGACCGACTCTGATGAACCATGGCAGCCCTGCAGTATACAGTAGAAGGAGGAGGTTGATATCTTATTACTGCCATTAATTACTTTGGAAGTGGCAAACTCTGCCAGAGACGTGGGCTGATTGATGGCAGCCTTGCAAGTCAGAGCTAGGCAAAGTCAGGAGCTGCTTTAATTTGCTGCTGCAATTCATTTTGGGTGACAGGCCTTCCTGATTAGGTGGCCAATTCTAGACACCCTCTCATTTGTGATGTCTGGTGAGCGCAAATTTGTAATTCTGTAGGGTTGGCCAGAACCATATATACGCACGTATACACAGTATTTGGTGTATATACAGTATTTTTAGCCGGGAAATCACCAATTATACGGTCATATACGGTGTATATATACAGTTTGGCAAACCTTATAATATGCCTCCAAATACGATTGCTCGTTTCACTATTACTAATATGTTTCACTATTACTATTACTAATATGTTTCACTATTACTAGATACGATTGCTGGTTTCACTATTGGTGCATCTTTGTGTCAGTTTAAAGACAGAATAAGCTTGCACCCCACCCTTCTCACTCTCAGCATGAACCATTCCCTGCTTGATAACACTCACAATTCCAATTCCCTCATTCTTCGTTAACAGGCTATCCTTCAGATATGGCACTGGTTAGTAACACTCACATTTTCTCCTTCTCCGCTTTTAAGCTCATCTTCAGATCTGCCACAGTGGCCTCCAAGCCGCTGATCCTCGACTGCCCCTTCTTGCCTTCTACACTTTTGTGCCCCTTACTATTCCGAACACCTGCATCGCAGAATTGACATAAGTGTAGCATTTGTGGTGCTTGTGTGCCTGCCTTACTATTCTGTCTACTATGACCTTCCAGTACCCTTACTTGCAGTGCGTGCAATGCTGCACTTGCAAAGAAGCGTTGACACACACACGTATGGTATGTGGTGTGTGGTTCAACGTTGACACACACACACACATGGTATGTGGTGTGTGGTTCAGCGTTGACACACACACGTATGGTATGTGGTGTTTGGTTCAGCGTTGACACACACACACATGGTATGTGGTGTGTAATTTAGCGTTGACACACACGCATGGTATGTGGTGTGTGGTTCAGCGTTGACACACACACATGGTATGTGGTGAGTGGTTCAACGTTGACACACACACTCATGGTATGTGGTTCAGCGTTGACACACACACACACACGCATGGTATGTGGTGTGTGGTTCAGCTTTGACACACACACACATACACACACACACGCATGGTATGTGTGTGTGGCATGTGTACGATGCTTGTGTGATGCAAGGGGCATGCTTGCTGGGCATTCATCCATGCACTGCTCATGACTTTCTTAACAATGCATATATAGGGTTGACCAGAATTGTATTTATACACCGTATATGACCGACCCAATATCTTGTGATTTCCCTGCCAAATCTACCGTATATACAGCATATATTTATGCTTCTGGCCAACCCTATGCATATAAGCAAGGCCGCCCCTACCTGCACGAATTTCCTCTCCCTTGCTGCGTGGAACATCCTCAATTAACTTTCTGAACCCCACTTCAGTCATTCCTCATCCATGCAATCCTCATCTCTTTCTCTGATCATGCGTATAAGGTTAAAGCAAAAACACCCTCACCTGCACTGCCGTCCTCCCCCTCGCTGTGAGGTCCGTCCCCCCATCTGCCATAACTGCCCACACCCGACCTCAGCCCTTCATTGCCATCCATCTGTTCCTCATCCCTGTCATCATGCTCCTCGTCTTCAACATTGTCTGCAGCAGATCCGGCATTTGCTCTGGCACCAAAGATGTGATCAGAGGGAGTGCTTTCCTCAGCAAGGGGGCGAGGGGTAGGCTCTTGGTACCTTTTCGACTTAGTTTTGGAGACGGCACTGCACAGACATAGAGTCCACAATAAAAGTAAATGTTGGAACGCGTTAACTGTGGAAGCGCAAAGTGACACGAATGCATGAAGCATAGATTTGGCGAGAGGAGGTGGCATGGGAGCATGCTACTGCAACAGATCAGTGCAAAGCAAAACAATTTGATCAGGTAAAAGCTTGCGGTTCTGCAGATGGATGGAGCAATTTGCTCGCAGTTGGCGCCATCATTGCTGATGGAGCACGGTGCATGGGTCCATTTATGGCTATTGTTTGGCCAAACTCACAGTCTCCCAATCAAAATCAGGTACAGAACACTTGACGGTAAGCAAAAGACCATCCCATTACATTACAGTAAGCAAAAGACCATCCCATCACATCCCATCCCATTTATGGCTATTGTTTGGCCAAACTCACAGTCTCCCAATCAAAATCAGGACCAGAACACTTGACGGTAACCCCATCACATTCCAGTAAGCAAAAGACCATGGAGGAGCAACGCAGGCAAGGAAGGCATGTCCTGATTTGGGAATGGTGTTGTAACTTTTCATACCATAAGGCCTGTTTTTGGGTGGGGCCGTGGCTAGTGTGAGCACATAGTTACCATTGTTTAGGGTGGGGCCTTGGCCTATTATTTGTGAGCACTCAGTTCACTCTTTCGTGAATGCACAAACCAATAACTAAAACTTCGATTTTGCTCGAATGTTTTAATTATGATTTCAGATTTTGTGCGCACGTCGATCGATCGACCAAGCAATAATTATGCCCTGTACCTTGTGGTTGTGCGTACGTGCGTGTGCTGCTCTGCATATTACTCATTTCCTGACTGCATACATTTGTTTTGCACCTGTTTGTGCTGGGGCCCTTGCTCTGGGACCCCCCTCCGCTTGAGGCGCTTGCATTCTTTGCCGCCACAGCAGCTCGAGGGAGAGACTTCATGCGGACCTCTTTCAGCTCCTTGGTGGCCTGAAAACACAAGTGATGTTTTATTGATGGTGGTGGCCTGCAGACACAAGGGATGGCTTACTAAGCCTAATCCTAGCGGTTTGCAGGGTGTGTGTGGTGTTTGTATGCGACTGGGTGGAAGGAGATGTGCGATCTGCTCAGGCTCCTTGGTCGGCAGAAATGCACTGGAAGGGCATGGAGGTGTTTAGGCTGGTATGTGAATTGAGGGGTTCAGTACACAAATACTGGATGCAAAGAAGGGATTTCCTTGAAACGGGGTCAGAGGTGGGAGCGGAGGAAAGGCAGCAGAGCTGTTGCCGACCTATTCCAAGCCTCCTCATGTCTTTTGAGCGATGAGTAATGAGCAATGATTGCCTAAAATAAATAGATCTTTGGCGCAGGAGGCCTCAAGAATCATAACTTTTTGGACACACGTGTCGATCCCAATGAAAATTACATATTCGGAAACCTGACGTTGAGAGCTATCGATTGGTATATAAATGAGTCGATTCTGAGAGGGAAGGGGG
>Ga0307960_1001202_pt1 | contig 14909 bp, 15 predicted proteins | sample OrgLakmetagen542_FD_201832 | JGI IMG/M metagenome (GOLD analysis project Ga0307960, IMG submission 201832) | Saline water microbial communities from Organic Lake, Antarctica - #542 | ecosystem: Environmental > Aquatic > Non-marine Saline and Alkaline > Saline | place: Antarctica: Organic Lake... | reverse complement strand
TTCCTTGTACCTTGTAAACCTTTCAACAGAGATGTTATGTTATTAGTACATCTGAGTAGGCAACGGCTGCCCCATAATGTCCCTTCTTTAGAGCCTCACCATACACCTTGGCGCTAGCTTTGTTAGGTGTATGCTCATAATTGTAGGCAACAAGAGGCTCCTTTTCTTTGTGTTGGTTTTGAATCATCAACCAGAATACTCTGCCTGTCTATGCCTCAAAATTTCAAAAGTTACAGCACATATGCTACAATGAGCTTTTATGCATTGCTAACTTTCCTGCCTGCCTGAGTGGCCGTGTGAATCAACACATATTAATACAGTCATTCACCAAAGATGCTATCTTAAGGGAGGCTCAATATCCAAGATAAATGATAAACTGTTGTTCCCCCTGTGCATAATATAGGTCAAGGCTACTTTTGCGGGGGGAAGTGAATGTGCGTATTTACTGTGAAGATGATTTGTATTATGCTTTAGTAACATCTATAAATCTTCCTTAAGGCAGAATCCTATACCTGCTACCAATGTGGCACCTTTTCCTTACTGTGGGGAGTGGTTTGTAAATGCCTGCATTTTTTATCTATACAAGAACCGCAGGTTCAGACAAAGAGATGGCATTATTGCATTACAACCTGACAAAGAGATGACACCGCATTACAACCTGACTGGCTTGACAAAAGGTCCACAAAGAGATGACATCGTATTACAACATTACAACGTGACAAAGAGATGTCATTGCAATACAACCTGACTGGCTTGACAAAATAGTACCAGCATTCATGGACGTGATCACCACCATGCAAATAGGAAGCTCAGTAAGATCTCACGCTACCACAAAATTGCACAACACGCACATTGTAATGAAACCAATCCAAGCGCATGTGCATGAGGGTGCATGCAGCGCACCTCGGAAGAGTGTTGCCCAAAATCCTAGGATCAGCCTGTTCTACTCAGTAGCTCGTTGCCTGTTTACAAAAACACCTATCTAGGCATGACCTGTGCTATATGTATGCACCACATACGGCTGACTATATAATAAAACACATGTACCATAAATGTACCTTAACATATAAGGGCTCACGTCAACAACTACAACTCCTTGCAGCCACTACCACCATAACATATTAAAAACGCACCCAGCTGAATGCAAAGCCCTTCCAGCAAACAGGGATGTAGGACCCCCCCCCCTAATTGAGTTTATTGTCCAGAGCGGTCAGCACACCCTACGTCAACTACCCCCTAAAAAGTATCGTGCCTTGTATATATGTATCCTGCTACCTTTCATCTGCATATGCTAAACTCCATCTCCCAAGCAAGCTAATATTTTGGGTGCCCATGCAAGCACATTGCGAGTAAGATTATTACGTGCAAGATTACAGAGGTTGGCAGCAAGCCCTACTCATCTTGCAGACCGCCTGTGCCGCTTCAGATTGGCAATAATGTTCTAGCTAGCTACAGATGGGGGTCCCATGCTGAAGGCACGCACCTATTTCTCAAGCAAGGCCCTACGAAGATGACTAACACACACTCGCATCATTCACACACGCACGCATTTTACTGTCCGTGCATAACAGTCACCCTCATGTGTGTGAGTGTGTGTGTGTGTGTGTGGATGGTCCGTTTTGGCTGGTTTTGTCATCATTTTGCAAGTTCTACACACAGCTTGCACCTCAGGAGATCAAACCACCATTGCCTGCATCGGCACAAATTCAGGTCTCAGACTGTGCCATTTGTTTAGGTTCTAAAGCCCTGTATTGTGCACATTGTAAAATGAAGGGTGGGCACATTTTTATATGCCTTATAGGTGGTCTCATCCCCACGTAGGACCACACTTTCACTACAGGCACATGGCGAAATGGAAGTACCCTGCCGCACTGCTTGCACAAATGAATTACAACGCCTCAACCCTTGAAAAGCATCTAAGACCTGCGTCCAGCAAGAGGGATCACGTAAATGTATGCTCAGATCCACTTACAGCACCCTGCTTAACGTCTCACTGTTCGATTTGAGCATGCCAGTGTGGAGAAATGTCGAGGGATTGAACCCAAGAGACACAAATAGCAAGTTGGCAAAATATCGATTTCTTTTAGCAGTGCCATTTGATCCCAATGTGCGTGCCCCTCTTCAGTTGCCAAGACATTTGCATGGCATTTGGATCTGTCTCGCTCAACATGTCTTGCAAAATGTTAGCCGTTTTAGGCTGAGGGCGCATACCCTCAAGGTGGAGACGCAGCATCTTGGGATCATAAAAGCTCTGCTTTGTGTGACCGTTGTGCTTGTGAGGAGACCTAAGATGAAGCGCATGCCCTTTTGATGTGTAGAGACGCAGGCGTTTATGCTCTAAGGAGAATTTTTTACCTATTATGTTTTTTTACGCGACAACAAGTTAGTGCCCAGGTGGCTCATGATTTCCTCTGCAACACGACAACAAACATTGTTCTTTTGTGTCTGAGCTTATGGAATTATTGTTGACTGGTGAGGACCAGTCACAGGCCGATCAGCCGAACAATCTGGCTGAAGGTCCCCCCATGGAAATCTAATTATAATCTGTTACCAACGCCTCCAGTTGCTCAAAACAGGTAAAGGCAAACATCTGGGGCCACATCAGTTATCAGGTCCTCTGGAAAAAACGCACACCGGTCTTGTGCGCAGAATCTGCGAGTCGACTCCAAGGTAGGACTTCAAACAATTAGTCAAAAACAAACAAAAAGCGCGAGAACGCCAAGCCTACCTAACATTCCAACAAAACTTCCATTTCAGAAAAAGGTACAAGTACAAAAACTACGGTAAGCAATATCCCCAATACAAAACCCCCAAGGAAAAACAGCAACAACACGCCTGCATTGCTGTGAGTTCTATAGTTTTTGAAGCTGTAAAAAACCCTCAATTTTCTCTGAAGGCTCAATTTCAGATAGAGCAACTGCAATGCGAGCCCCTCCTGCAGGCAAGCTGCAGACTTCGGAACCTGTCAAGCCTGTCACGGTGCCAGATTTGAGTGGCGTACTTTTAAAGGTCCTCTGAGAAGTAATAATGGGCTCACCATTGAGGAAGACCTGGATAGAAGAGGATACAAGATGGTTCAGCAAAATGCTTAAGAAAGGTGAGACTCTGGTCTTATAAGGTTGGACTTAAAAGTTGATCAGTGCACTACATTACTAACTGTACAGGCACAAGCATTAAAGTTTGCTGACTATGACAACGGGACGAGTTGCTGTGATAAATCAAAGCATGATCTATGGAAATCCAGCACAAGCACCGTGTCAGCAACCTGCCTGAACGACTGGGCGCTTGCGTGCGTAAAACCCAAAAGTTAGGTTCCACAGCCCTGGCGTAGACACAGTAATAATGCTACTGTACTCTGGTGACCAGCCTAGCACCTCCGGGTGCGAGTTCACTACTTGCAGTGTCCAAGGGATCACACCTCCCACCTGAAGAGCAGGTTCAGAACTCTAATCACTAATCAGTGCACCTTGTTTAACACACGTGGCAGCACGTGACAACTGGGCTCTTTATTGCACGCAACGCTGTGAAGTAGGACTCTTAAGACGCTTAAAGCCAAGTTGTGCACACAAGTACACTACTAAGTCTGACAAGGGATAATTAATATTTGCGACCAGAGTGTTTTGGCCACAACCCTTCGCAGGCTAACCAAACCTATATTTGAGGTCATTGCAAACGCACCAGGGTCTGTCCTGTCTTCCACAACCATCGTCCTGTCAAGCTTCCGTCTGAAGAAGAGAGGCAGGGAGCAGGAAGGGCTGATGTTCTGTGGTTCTCTGAAAGCTGACACACCTGAAGCTGACCGAAAGAAGAAAGAGTTGCATGACAATGGTTCTGACACCCAACGCCAATTCAAGTGAAGAGCGCCACGAGGCACAGCTTATAACGCCTGGGCTAGTAACCACCTTCTGAAGAAGCACCCGCGCAGGATGATGAGGCAAGGTTCAATATGCTGTCTTCTCTCTTAATTCAGCGTAGACAAAACCACAATTTCCACATTAAACCAAGGAGTAAAAGTGTTCAGACTAGTTTTGTTGGGTGCCATTATTGTTGATCAGGTTGGTGGCATCTTGTTTGCACGTACGCCAACACACAAGCTCTTTCTGCATTCAACATACCACCGTCATGATGACTAAGGATTGGCAGGCCAACAGACTCAGCCATCTTCAACTACCCAGACACGGTATGCAACACTAACGGCTGCAGCCAAGCGAAAAGAAGCACCCACGCAGGATGATGAGGTGCCTCAACGGCAAACCCGCTCTATGCGGCAAAGGCACTCTCAAGCTGACCGGGAAGTCCGGTTCTTAATACTCCTGAGGCCAAAAGAGGTCAGCCTCCCCCCCCCCCGGGTCTTAATGCACACACAATACACACCCATCCTGAGATAAAGTGTTGACTAACCTTGAAAGTGTGCAGATCATCCAGCTGTTTGGTCATTTCCTCAAGTTGTGTGGTCATTTCCTCCACCTGCGCCGCATTGAATTCTAATCCATTAGTTCTGCAAGGTTGCAGGCCCGTGCACACATTTTCTAAAGTCAGACCTGATGATTTTTCACAAAGCATATGCTTCTCTACATAGAAATCTGCAACAAAGCTGCAAATAAAAAGGAGGTATTGTTGGATCATTCAACCACAATTTTAGAAAGAGGCCCGCTCTCAACCTCATGCTTCAAACCTCACCTGCTGTTTCAGTTCAGCCTTCAACTCTAATATGCTGGCTTCGTTTGTGGCCGTTGCGGCGTTTTGGCATGACCACGCTCCTTGCAAACTGGTCACCTGAGCACTGACACCTGATAAAGCCTGGGAGATACTCCTGTCGACCTGTGACAGCAATTTTGCGCATCTTTTAGAATTCTCTGTCGGTTAAGTATGTTACATACTTACATATACTTACATACTGTATGTATGATTTGTGCATGAAATGTGTCAAAAAGAAAGGCCGCAGACAAGCGCAGTTCACCAAAGTTGCTTGCTGGGCGACAGTGACCTCCTCCCTGGTTGCTCACGGTTTTCACGGCTTTGCAGCAACAACTAAGCAAGTTGGTATGCAGGAAGGCTTTCAAGAAACACCTTTCTCACAGCAAAGAGGCAATAAGCACGTAGGCAACAAACAAGTATGCAGGAAGGCTTCCAAGTAAACACCTTATTCACGGTTAAAAGGCGACAACAGAAACAGTATCTATAAACTTTTCTCAGATCTAGGGCTGGATTTTGACAGACACAAAAACACTAAAATCAAGCTTCGTGAACACTTTATCAGTATGCCTTTTCACTAGTCCATCAAAGATACACTTTCTACAACAATGTGGATATGCTGGCTTCTGCACCAAACTCCCCTGACCCTCATTAAGTGGCTCACTATTAAAGCTTGAAGGTGAGGGGGCTTCAGGTGCTGGCACGTAAGTGCTCCTTTTCTGAACCACGCTTGATGTGTGAACGCTACCAGCATAGCCTTTCCTTTTCTTTTACGTTTAGGTAACAACGATGCACGCACCTGTGTCATATTAGGCTTGCTTTCAAGCTCGCTTGCATGACGCTCTGTCACGTCTGCCACAGCATTATACAATTCATCTCGCAGAATGCCAGCTGTTTCTGCAAGCTCTCCCTGTTCCTACATTCAGAAAGGCGTAATAGAGATACTGCCTTCTTAAGGAGGAGTGTATGATGTGGAGATAGACTGACTGACAGATAGGACATGATTAATAGGGATAAGAGATACAGAAGAGAGAGAGAGAGAGAGAGAGAGAGAAAGAGGGAGAAAGAGAAAGAGAGAGAGAGAGAGAGAGAGAGAGAGGAGGTAAGAGCAAGGACAGAGAGAGAATGGCAAAAGCTATTGGCACGGACATATTATGAGGTCTCTTACCTCTGCATTACGGGCCTCTAAAGCCCTATCGAAGGCTATTGACAGATTACTCAAGCCTTCTGCTGCATTAATCCTGTCTTTGTTTGCTTGCGCCTCTGATCGCTCAAGTTCCTGTGTTTCATTCCATCAATGTGAAACAAATATGAATGAGTGGGTGAACAAATATGAATTAATGCACCAGAAACTCCACGCTATTTTTGTGTAAGTTGCGACTTTCCCAGGACAAGACAGAGCTTCCAAAGTCACGTAAGGCACGCTTGCACTCAATTGCTTGGCGACGGAGCTTGGCCCAAACATCAGCTCTCAATTTCTTGGCCAGAACTAAAGGAGCGCAGCGGCAGGCACCACAGGGCGCACCTCATCCAGAAGAGTAGCACTGGCTTTGAGCTGCAGCGCTGCCTGCACGCCTGCCAGCTGTCGCTTCAGATCATCTTCAAGCGCAGATAGGACTGGAGCGTCGGCCTTGGTTGCCAATGCTTCTGCAAACGATGCTTGATCCACCTACACGGATGAGGACAAGAACCTTTCCTCGACTTACCTTTCAAGCCGCTGTTAAAGCGATTTAGCAAGCCCTCACACACCCTTTTCCTCATTAATTGCACAACGAACAGTGCACCTCACAATGAGTGCTTTAAATTAGATAAAGAATACCTTGCCACGAAGCTGCGCATCCACAACACTAGCATCTGCTTTGGACGCTAGGGCAACAGCGGTGTCTGTGGCGGCAGCTTTGCTGCTGAGCTCCGCTCGTGCCTATCAATGTTGTTGAACGACAGAAACGTGCAATGAGAGTGAGCTTTGATACACTTTGATTTAGGGCAAATGCATAGATCTTGGACGAGCAGGGTTGGCCTGAAACCGAACCTGAATCATGCAGATTGCAACATAGTCATAAAGACAGAAAAGGATGGTCATGGTTCAATTGAGCCGACCCACCTTTTCGACACCAGCACTTAAGTGCGCTATCTCTTTCATAAGGGTTGCTGCTTGTGTCTCGGCTGTACTTCTCAAGGCCTGCACATGCGAACATAGAAACATCTTTTGCAGCATTCATAACGGAAAAGGTTATTTCATTCTCTTCTCTCCCCATTTTCTCTTGGACAAGAGCACATTTTACAAATATAGAACTAGCAAATATCGTATCAATTTGCACTTGATGAAGACATGTACCCTGCTTTGCATGTGAAAAGACGCAAATTAGCCCAACCAAAAATCACTTACTTTCATGTCTGAGTCGTTTGTTTTTGTGGTCAACAGTGTCAGCACTTCTGCCATCTGAAGCAAGTAGAAAGCCAGCAACGCAGTGGCAAGTCAGTAGAAAAAGTCGGAAAGATCCATTGATCTTTGGTACAAGCCAGCAAAGCAGCATCAATTGTCAATCAGAGAGAGGTCCTGCACTTGGTACTAGCTAGCAGCCGTCACTGTTTGTACCCAAAACATATACCTGTGCTATGGTATATGATATATGATGCACCACTGTACAAAATGCATGTTTGTGTGCATTACCTTGGCTCCCTGCTTTGCAGGTTGCCTCATCAACAGAGTGTAAACAGAAAGAGTGCGCTGCCTCAAAAATGTATGTTATGCGGTTGCAAATTGCAAGGGCACTTGGTGGGGCTCATGAATGGACAAAGATGAGAATTTACACATGCAATGAAACCGTTCCCTATATCAAACAAGGAAGAAGAGCTGTTGTCAGTCGTTTCATTCGGACTGCCTGTCAAAAAACTACACAGATCAATTGCGCAGGTGGTAAAAAACCGCTCCCCACGTCAAACAAGAAAAAGGATCCGTTTCATAACTAAGTTCCTGCTTCTCATCACCAACATGACAATATTGAAAATCGACATAATGGCAAACAGGGTCCTAATCCTGATGTGGGGCATTACAGCGCGTCTTTGATTTGTAGTTTTAAGGTTGGACAGATTGGCAGCATAGTTCACCGGACGCACGTATGGATTTCCAGAGCCAAGAACTGGGTGAAGCTATGGAGTAACCAGCAAATCATCAATACTCTAAAAATCTTATGAGACGAATGATCGGTGGTAAATTGATCTTTCAACCCTGTTATCAAGGCTGTCTATCTGCTTAGTAATATAGGCCAGGAATTAGTTGGTCGACTTAAACAATGGGCTTTGACAGTCAGGGGTTGTTTAGAACTACACAACTCAGCTGGTATGGATGCTTATAAGCATCGAGAGTTGCTCACACAAATATCAAAGAGTGTGTTTGCGTCAAAAGTAAGCTTGTGTGTGAGCGTGTGTGTATATTGCAATCAGAGCTGCCTGCACCCAAGAGGATTGTGTGGAGAATGTGCTTTCTAAATTTTTACTCCAAAAACGCTGCTGCTGTTCCTCTGTTCAGGAGCCAGTAACAGGTTAAGCCACACACACACAACTCTCCTGATCCCCATGTATTTATATCCTTTTTTATGGTGGAGGAATGACAGTATCAAAATGACCTTTCTTTTTTACATTAATGTCAGGGGTGGTTTTCAACGTTTGCGTGGTTTTTGGCGAAGCCCCCCTCGTGGGGGCGCGAGCCCCTAGTGTTGTTTACTTCCCACCACACTTCACACAGGCCTCCCCAGGCTCACCCAGTCCACCCCACAGGCTGAAACTTGACAATGGCTCCTAACAAAAACTCGCACCGCACCAGATGAATATTAAGACCCTGGGGTGCAGTGTGTGAAGCGTTGAGAGACAGGTTTTGTATCGGGGGGGTCTAGACCTCCTCCCCAGGCCCACCCAGGGCACCTCCTGGGCTGAGACTCGACATAGGCTTTTAACCAAAACCTTTGCCGGGGCAGATGAAATCTGGGGCCCTTCAGGAATGCGATCCATGTTGGCTCGGACTGCTCGCAGGGCATGAAGCGCACGGTGCAGGTGCTTGCCGCGCACTGTTTGTTGAAGCAGAGTTTAGACATGGTGGCCAGCCCGGGCGTCTGCTCACCTTCCCTCTCAACAGACAGGGAACAGCAGCAGCAGCACATCCTTACGCATGTTCCAGCAAAGGCTGCTCCAGCACAGCGTCATGCACACCACTGCAGCATCTGTTGGGCAGTACGGCACTCACACACACGTGCACGCATACACGCGGGCACACACACACTCACACGCACATGTTGCGCGCGTGATGGGCTTCGCCAATTTTCAGCGTCGCTAGCGACGCTCCACACTTGTCTTACTTGTTTGCTGAAAATCCTTTTGGCCAACGTTAGTCACAAGCAGCCCCTGCAGGCTCAGGAAAAGCCGCCCTGTGTCACCTGCATTTTAAAGCTTGCATCCATGTCTGTCTTCAGAGCCCGCCTGTCCATATCACCCACGTCAGCCTTGCCTTTGAGCTGCGCCTCGACCTGTTTTTTACAGACATGAAAGCAAAAAAAACTAAGCGTACAACGGTTGTGAGCAGGTTGCGTGGAAGTTACACAATGTCAGTAAGGTCAGGGAGGTGATCTTGCAAACTAGCAGGAAGAAAAAGAGGCATTTTTCTCTTTCACACACATATACCATTGCAAACGCTACGGTGGTGCGGGAGGTGTAGCACTTAAACTACTCTCATACTAAATCCAAGCAGATTTGACAATATATCAGCACACCTATATTTTCCTTCAGTATGAATATAACAAGCCTGTGAAGAAGGACGGGAAAAGCCTCAGGGAAATGCTTTATGCAGACGTGTAAACAAGTAAAAGCCTGTTTGACTGATTGTCAGTAATATACCCTGATAAAATCCTGACAATTCTTACCGCCAGTGCTATCTGTGAGTCAAATATTTGCGTGTTTGTCTTCGTACACGCCTCACTTGCGTGCATTGCACATTGGAATCAGCTAGGTATGTATTTTCCTTGAAACTATAATAACCAGTCACGCTTCTGCACCATATTTCGTAAACTACTTGCCTCTGCTATCCGTGCTGTAGTCTCAGTGGTGTTGGCCTTTTTTTGAACTGCCATACTGATGTCATTGCGCAGAGACAGCGCCAGCGCATCCCTCGAGCGCTCCAGGTTTAAAATTGCTTCACCCTAACAATAGGCAGTCGGGGTGTGTGCGTGTGTGTGTGCTTGAGTGTGTGTATGAGGTGTGTGTGCGTGTGTGTGCGTGGGTGTGTGTATGTGGTGTGTGCGCGTATGCGTGCGTCTGTAAACTCTTGTGTTTGTATATGCGTTCATGACGCACTTGTATATGAGAGTGATTTTGTTGCATATGGACACAAGGACGTACTTGCGTAATAACCAAAAGACATTGGTGCAAGCATCACTTGCCTGTGCGGATAAAGTTGCAAAGAAGGCTTTGAATGTTGCCTGGACGGTGCTTTGGAACCCCACACCTGCCTGCAAAGAGCAATGGTGTGTGTGTCTGCTTGTTTATGTGTGAGCGTGTGATTGAGGTGTGTGTGTGTGTGTGTGTGTGTGTGTTTGTGTGTGTGTGTGTGTGTGTGTGTTTGCGTGTGTGTGCGTGCGTGTGTGTGTGTGTGTGTGTGTGTGTGCGTGTGTGTGTTTGTGTGTGTGTGTGCCTGTATCCTTGAGCATACGTGTATTTAGTTTCCACCATCTCACCTCCTCCATTGGTAAGTCCATCAACTTATTTTTTCACCTGCCCACCTGCGGGAAAAAAAAACAGGTCAACCAGGGTGAAAAACAACAAGTTTGACCGAATAAAATTTTACAATCCGTGTTTACGAGATTCAGGCATTATGACTGATGATGGTACTCATACTTGTGAAACGGGACTCTGTGAAAGAACTCGCTCTCTGAATTGCTCCCGCGATTTGGATATTTGGGCGTACTGTTCTAGAGTAAATATATGTATACATAATTAATATATTTGAATTGTGGAGGTTTAATCGCCGTGTGTGTGTGTGTGTGTGTGCTTGTGTGTCAGGGGATTTCTCCATGGCATTGACTGCTTATTTGCTGGGGGAAATAGTCAAACTTGGGCTTTCAGTTTTTTGGTCAAGGTGAAATTCCCGGTACCCAATACCAAAGTGGCTCTTTTCCTTACCTTATGGGGAGTGGCTTTCCCTGCCTGCGTGCTTTTTTCTTCCTTCAGTGCAAAGCCGTTTGCCATCAGCCAGAGACTCGGCCTGTAGGCCATCCTTGTAACCCTTGTAACCCTTGCAAAGCCGTTATTGATTCCAGCCAGAGGCCTTCTATTTGCACCTGGCACTGCTATTGGCAATACTTTGCGCAAAATGATAGTCATGTAGACTAGCCCATTTTCGTTGTGTAAATCTACGAGAAACTCTAATGTAGAAAACCAAGAGGCAGAGGAATAATGTAAGAAAAAAGGGCAATACTCCTCATCGTACACAGAAGTCCGACAGACATGGAGTGGCACGCACGGTCAGAATACGTGGGAAATATGATGCATGTTGAAATTGTAAATAAGAGCACGTCAGGCCCTGCGTGTGTGCAGGATTTCTACTAAGCTTCCTGTAGTGATAAATACGCAAAAAGCTGCTGCTGGAAGAAACCCGGGGCGAAGCAGCAAACCTAATAATAACCGTAAAATTGACCAAAACGCTCGCATGACGCATTCAAATCGGCGCCTCTAGACCCGAAATGGTATATACTGCATGTGAAAAAGATGCATGTTTAAACAGGTGATCATGTGTTTGCGTGTCAAGATGACGCCTGAAGACCTTGAATCATCGGGTCATAAATAGGGTACTAGGCAAACACAGACTTATTGTGTTCATTTAACAGCTCCCTTACCTGTATAAACCGTTCAAAATCTATGTTGTACACCGCTTGCAACTCTGAACATACTGCACAGAATGTGGCATGTGCACCTGCAGAGTGTGCGAGGGTAACGTTTTTGGCTTCCAATTACTCTTTTCAGAGCAGCACTCATTTTACAGAGTTAGCTTCCTCTTCCAATCCCATTGTCCTTGACGCAGTATGCAAAGACAGAGTAAACCAATTCAGGCATGAGCAACTTACAACTACAACTTGTTTTGCTTATATGATGTAAGCAGTTATATCTTAGATCTTACATATGTTGATGAAAAGGCAAGTAAACTAAGTGCAGTTTCAATCAAGCTCTGAAATGGCACCCTTCTGGCACAGTGGCACCTTTTTCTGCGTAGAGCACCACAATTATTAATATATTCAGGCATCCTCCAACACAGACAGAAAAGGACGGGCGGCCAATGTTGAATAGTGTGTGAACACAACGGTGAATGAATGGAGCTGAATAGGCGTCGTACAAACTGGAGGCAAAAGAAGAAACAGCTCACCAGCAATCGCGTTTTTGCAATCAATGGAGCAATAGCGTGCAGCTCCACAGTCGTCACAGCAGGGCGCACTGCCTCCCAAGGCACTGATGTCTTTGAAGCAGGCACCACACACAGGCCCCTGATACAGGACAGAGAGGAATGCTGCTGAAAGGTGGAGAGCATGGAATTTTTGCTTTGACTGGGGGTACTGCGCGTTCTGCTAACCATGGCACAGGTGAAATTGATTGCATTGTGCGTGTCATCTCACTGTGACGTTAGTGCTACAGAGGAAGCTTTGATGAGGAACAGCTCCACCGTGACAACGAACCCCGGTTCTTACCTGCTCAAAATATAGCTGGCTAACGTACATTAATGTGTCCAAGTTGAGGGGGATGGCCTTCACAAAGCTGCAGCAAAAGCGTGAGATGTGTGATCAGAGGTGAATGGACGATGACGCTACAAATTAAAAAACGGGCATGCATCATACACAACGAGTCAACGACAACCGACAATGTCCTTGTATGCACACTCGCTTAATTACTTGGGGAGACAGGTGCAAAAAGTCCCACATTGACCCACTTGAGGTCTTCCACTTTGATTGCTTCGGTGGCTAGGTCGGAGAAAAACACACGAGAGGCATACCGCACGAACACGGTATGGCCTGCCTTTAACTGCATGATGAAGGGAAAAACAGGAACCTGATATTACTGCGATTGACGTATTGCATACCTGTTGCAAGTTGCAGCTTACGAGCATGTTATAACTGGCTGCAGAGGAACATATGTTTTGGCAGTGTTTACGTTCGTCTGGTGTTTAAATTGCATGCAATACGGGTGCGTGAGTAAGTGCGAGAGTGGTCTAAAAATCGCACCTGTGTGCGTGTATAAAGTGAGCAGAGTTATAAAGTATGTCTTGCGTGTAAGCATGGTAAAAATGCATAGAAAATGAGGAGCGCAAACGACGTATACCGCACCAAGTTAAAGTCAAAGTGTCCAGATGTGGGGTAGAACATTATGGAATGTATGGCGCCAGACGCGTCACGAACTTCCACCCTGTTCCCCAGCACTGGCATTTGAGACAAACTATCATGTACGATTTCACCCACGAAGCACCATGTCCTCGAGGGCTGCAGCATGCCTGTGTTGCGAAAAGATGGTGAACAGAGGACTTTTGGCTGCTCTACCGATTGGCTCCATGTATCACTCTGTATCACTCTCTTGCGCGGAAAGCTGAATTGAATGCACTACGTTGTGCTCCAGCGGCGCGTGCACTCATTTTCCAGAGCGCACGACATGCACTTGGGCGTACCCCACTATGCTCACCTTGCTGCGTTTCCATGTCTGCGCGTGAGAGTGCAGTCCAGGTGTTCAGGTGCAGTCCGTGGATTAAGTGGAAGGGCGGGCAAAGGGTCACCTGCCTGTCACACACAAGCGGTTCACTCACAGTAGTTGGCGTCAATCTCATCAAGAGTTGGCAGGTCCTTGAATATGGGGAAGTAGTGTTGGTTGGACAGGGAAGCCCCACTCATCCTCTCTCAACTTCCACGAAATTTCGAGGGGCCTTGACAAGCTTGAAAACTGCCTCAACTGCCTCCAGAAAACATAGAATATTATGTGTCGCTACTATCCATAATAAATTAACTTGCGTGGCGCCGATGACATGCTATGTCAAAACTTGACCGAAAAGACCGAAAATCGAGACCATCGAGCTGTTTTGGGTTATTTTCGGCTGTAAAAAGGGACCCCAATTCGATATAGTCCATCATCGTCAAAACTCAGGACAGCTTGCTTCTTCAAAGAAGGAATTATTACTCAAGGATGGTTTTGACATGCAAGACGCCCAACTGGATCAAGGTTAGGCTAGTCGCACAATCGCTTTTTCCTTTTTCCAGTGTAGCATCTCTCTCAATAATCCCGTCTTTCCTGTTAATCGTTTGGAGAATACTTCGTTCTGAAGGCTGAGCAACCACCCAGGTTGCCTCAGTAACCCAAACTGGCTGCCACACACGCAACCTTACTAAAGTAGAGTTCAATTTGCCATTCGATGAATGCCACCTGCTCCGAGCTCTGAACCGGGTAGTTCGTTGGTCAAGGGTTAACAAGAGTGATGAACCATGTTTGATGTTCCAGACGCTCTCGTTGTGCATGTGCTGCTCCTCACACATGAGTGTATGATAATATTTGCCTCATTCTTGGTATCCTCGGTGTGACAGTCCATGTTTATATGTGCCCAAAATACACACACGATGATTTCCCCTTTTTTTTTTTCTGTGGTCGGTTGGGCCTGCCAGACGCTTGATTGTTTTACTCGTTTTAATCTGTGTTGCAAGAACAGCGTTGTGCCTTTCTCCTTTCCAAGCGTTTTTTTTGTAGGTGCTACAAGTTTGGTCAATAACAACAATTATTACTTATTTGTACAGGTTTTACATACGCAGCCTAGCAGTCCTACGTTTTGACTGATGGCTTTATTTGATAACTCTTAATTTTCTACATTATTATGAGTATGAGCAGGCTCACAGTCGCACGCTTTGACTGAAGGCCTTTCCTTGTAAACCTTGTAAACCTTTTTTAATAGCATGCTTGATTCCAACAGTGAGACTCTACGTCGTGTGCTGAAGGCAGAATTGTACCTTGCTTCTTTTAATAGTTCTTGCTGATCTGCTCAAGTCTCGAATGCGTTCAATGGACTGCAAGGTAATGCAAAGTTCAAACAGAAAATGCTGAGAGCCACACAGGTTCCCATGCAGGAGTTCATTTGCGATTTGCGTTTCAGACATTTGAAGGTAAGGAGGGAAGCTGATTTTTCATGTCCTCGCGCAGTAAACAAG
>Ga0307960_1001184_pt1 | contig 14970 bp, 9 predicted proteins | sample OrgLakmetagen542_FD_201832 | JGI IMG/M metagenome (GOLD analysis project Ga0307960, IMG submission 201832) | Saline water microbial communities from Organic Lake, Antarctica - #542 | ecosystem: Environmental > Aquatic > Non-marine Saline and Alkaline > Saline | place: Antarctica: Organic Lake... | reverse complement strand
TTAGAGAGTAGCGACAGCATAGGTAGCAGTCGTGCAGGTAGCAGCAGCAGCAGTAGCAGTAGCAGTAACAGCATGCGTGATTTTGATGCGGCATGGAGATTGCAGTCCGGGAGGGATGGGCTGGTTGGCGCGCTTGTGGCGTTTGGTAAGTTGCCTGTTCTAGTGCCTGTCCTAGTGCCTGTTCTAGTTGCCTGTCCTAGTGCATGTTCTAGTGCATGTTCTAGTGCCTGTTCTAGCGCCTGTTCTAGTTGCCTGTTCTAGTGCCTGTTCTAGTGCGTGTTCTAGTGCCTATTCTAGTGCCTGTTCTAGTTTCCTGTTCTAGTGCCTGTCCTAGTGCCTGTTCTAGTTGCCTGTCCTAGTGCCTGTCCTAGTGCCTGTTCTAGTGCCTGTTTGCCAAGACGTTCCTTGTCAGCCTTGGGCGAGTGAGTGTTTTCACGCTTAAGAAATTCCTGTTTTCGTGGCCTTAGGGGTTTACTCCCTAAACTTTAAATTGTATGAATTAGGCTGCTCTTTATGCCGCAGGCATGGATATTTATTTTGGTGTGGTTCTGTAATATCCGGTTAGACAATAGGAGCAATTTTCTGAGCCTTTGGCACCCAGCCTTTTCTTTATCCATTTTCACGTACCCTTACATTAGCAAGAGCGTGAAACGGCACGCACTGAGGGCACGCATTGTAAGAATGAAAGGTAAGTAAGCAGGCATTGGAAAGCAGTCCCCTCGTCAAACTTAGAAAAGGAGCCCTGCAAAGTAGGGCTAATGCATGTTGGGATAGGTGTACACTACAACTCATGGAAACACACACGCAACACACACACACAAACACACACACACACACACACACACACACACACACACACGCACACACACACATACACACACACATACACACACACACAACACACTCGGTGCGGTCTACAAGCCATCCTCTGACTGCTCAGATCTCAGAAAAGAGGGACAGGGACAATCGTATGCATCACTATAATCAGCACACACTGCGCAGCATCTAAACCCTGCTCTGCATTCTTCCTGTTCTCACCTGTAGCTCGTACAGCATTGCTCCCACGCTCACAATTCACAATGCAGCTTCGATTACAGTGTTTCCCAACACTCATTCACACTGCGCTCTTACTCTGCTAATACCGCAGCCTACCCAGATCGACTGGCCGTGCGATCACAAAGTGGAGGGTCTGGCACAAGAAGCGTTTCCTTTGCAATGTCTGCGGGTGTGAATGTGCGGCTCCTCTCAGATAAGGATCCTCTGGGTCAGGTATGCACATCAACATGCACAACAAAATTTGTGTACACACTGAAAAGACGCACTCAACCATACCTGGCTGCAGCCTTGTGTTTTTTTTTAGGCTGCAGCTTTATGTGCTTTGTGTTGTTTGGCTGCAGCCTTGGTGCTTTGGGTTGTTTGGCTGCAGCCTTAGTGCTTTGGGTTGTTTTGCTGCAGACTTATGTGCTTTGGGTTGTTTGGCTGCAGCCTTATGTGCTTTGGGTTGTTTGGCTGCAGCCTTACGTGCTTTGGGTTGTTTGGCTGCAGCCTTGTGTGCTTTGGGTTGTTTTTCTGCAGCCTTATGTGCTTTGGGTTGTTTGGCTGCAGCCTTATATGCTTTGGGTTGTTTAGCTGCAGCCTTCGTGCTTTGGGTTGTTTGGCTGCAGCCTTGTGTGCTTTGGGTTGTTTGGCTGCAGCCTTGCACTTTGGCCATGTTCATTTGGCCGTGCAGCGTTGTGCTTTTGGCTGCAGGCTTGTACTTTGTGTTTATTTTGTGCATTCCTTGGCAAGAAATCGGTTTCAGCGTCCCACGACTCCATTTGTGTCCGTGATGTGGAGCCGCAGGGTCCAGCTCGGTTACTGATACTGTGACTGTGTTGTGTTTTCTGCAAGCTTTTGCCGCATGACCCAGCTCGGTTACTGCTGCTGTAACTGTGTTGTGTTTTCTGCAAGCTTCTGCCGCTTGACCCAGCTCGATTACTGCTGCTGTAACTGTTTCGTGTTTTTATTTAGCGTCTGCTGCAGGGCCCAGCTCAGTTACTGTTACTGTGCTTGTGCTGTGTTTTTGGTTAGCTTCTGATTCTGCTGCAGCATGCGCTTGGCCAGTCTCGTTTGTTGCTTTGCCGGGCTGTTTTGTGTGGTCTCATGCTGAATAAGCTACTGTCTGCTCGAGAGCAAGACTCCTCTGGCACTGGATATACAACCTATTTCGTGGTGGAAGAGCCAATTACACTCATATTCATAATTGCCGCATCTTTGTTGTGTAAAAGGATGTAGACTCTGCAATAGCCCTCTTAAATTCTGCCAATAGCTGCTATAGCTTTCTGACTGTATTTGGAATCCCACACAGATTTGAGCTTCTTGTCAACCATCTGTCAAACAAAGCATGTTTTTCCCTCTTAATATGCAGATGGCAGAGTTTCTGGCAATAGCAGAATTGTCATCTGGCGGAGGTCGGTTTGGAATTCCACACAGCTTTGAGCTTCTCGTCAACCATCTGTCAAACAAAGCATGTGTTTCCCTCTTAACGTGCAGACGGCAGAGTTTCTGGCCATAGCAGAATTGTCATCTGGCGGAGGTCGGGACTCTGGGTCCAACGACATTGTTAGGCTTGCTGCCCCCCTTTCAGCTGTAGCCATCGACAAATATCTCAAGGCTTTGATACGAGAAAGCACGGTGCGTACGTTTCTCTGTAGCCATCGACAAATATCTCAGGGCTTTTATATGAGAAAGCACGGTGCATACTTTTCTCTGTAGCCATCGACAAACTTCTCAAGGCTTTGATATGAGGAAGCACGGTGCGCACTTTTCTCTGTAGCCATCGACAAATATCTCAAGGCTTTGATACAAGAAAGCATGGTGCGTACAATTTTCTGTAGCCATCGACAAATATCTCAAGGCTTTGATACGAGAAAGCACGGTGCGTACTTCTCTCTAGCCATCGACAAATATCTCAAGGCTTTTAAATGAAAGCATGGTGCGTACTTTTCTCTGTAGCCGTCGAAACATACATATCTCAAGGCTTTGGTACAAGAAGCACGGTGCGTACTTTTCTCTGTAGCCATCGACAAATATCTCAAGCCTTTAATACGAGAAAGCACGGTGCGTACTATTCTCTGTAGCCATCGACAAATATCTTGAGGCTTTTATATGAGAAAGCACGGTTTCTCTGTAACCATCGACAGATATCTCAAGGCTTTTATACGAGAAAGCACGGTGCGCACTATTTTCTGTAGCCATCGAAACATATCTCAAGGCTTTGATACGAGAAAGCGTGGTGCTTGCTTCTCTATATCTCTAGCAGCATGCAGGACTGCTTTATTGCGCAGTGAGGCTTTTGTTTGGACTTCTCTGTTTGGTCAGAGCAGTTTGGAAGCTTGCCTGAATGATCCACTGCCCTTTCTGAGCTTTCAATTACCAGTCAGCTTTTTTTAAAGGCTGTGGCCCCTTTCTCAATAACACCCTGAGAGAAAACTAGACTGCCTGTAATGCTCGTCCCATATCTTGTTTGCAGGAATGACTGTATGCGTTTAATAGACACTCTACCATCTTCTTCAATCCTACAAGGACTAAACCAATTACTTTATGCGTCTTTTGTACTCTTATCTGAGTGCTGTGGGGTTCTTGCTTTCTTCCCACTTATTCCTGCAAACACCTTTCAGGTACACAAAAACAAAGTAGAAAAAACAAAGAACCAAGATATATACACTCAATTTATAAGCTAATATTACAACATCTTCCACCCAGCATTTACTCAGGCAGCGCACGTAGCCCTACCTTTCTTGTGTTCTGTTAGTGCACACATAGCCTATCCATACTTAATTCTTGTGTCCTTTCAGCGCACTTAGCACATAGCATGTGGCCCTTACTCTCTTCATTCCTTACGTCTTGCAGCACATGTCCACCCATTATCGCTTCATCTCTGGCACGCTGCCAGCACATGTCTACCCATCTTCGTTTCATCTCTGGCGTCCTGCATTCATATTATCCACGCACATTCCTCACACATAATGACATTCCCACGGCACATGTAAACGATAAACAAACATAAATGACAGAGCAACCCATATGCTTCCACTACATACGTATCGTTTCCTGCCAGGTTGCTTTTTGGGCCTCCTCTAGCAAGTCTGTGCTGGGGCGACAGCGCAGGTCGTTAGGCATGCTGCTGTTACAGGAAAAATCTGTACCAGTACCGGATGATGTCGCACTCCCGGCACTCATGCAGGTGATATTACTCGTTAGCGTAAAGCACAGCACGTTCTTCATTCGTGCTGCACTCAGCGCGTTTTTCTTCAGTGATTGATGCAGGTGATACTACTCGTTAGTGTTAAACACAGCACGTTCTTCATTCGTGCTAAACACAGAGCGTTTATCTTTAGTGATTGATGCAGGTGATACTTCTCGTTAGTGTTACGCACAGCACATTCTTCATTTTTGCTAAACACAGAGCGTTTTTTTTTAGTGATTGATGCAGGTGACATGTTTAGTGCTAAGCACAGCGCACTTGTCTTCCGTGCTACACAGCGCGTTGTTCTTCCATGCTTAGCACAGAGCTTTCTTCTTCCGTTATGAGCACAGCGCTTTCTTCTTCAGTGATAAGCACAGCGCGATTTTTCTCCATGCTATGCTTCTTCTTCCATGATAAGCACAGCGCTTTCCTTTTCAGTGTTACGCACAGCGCATTTTTTCTCCATGCTAAGCAGAGCGCTTTTTTTATCATTGCTACGCACAGCTTGTTTTTGCAGACTCACTAAGACGTAAGAACGACACAGGCTGCGGTTTTGTACGTGCAGCATTTTTATCCGGTAATCTGCTGCCTGTGCATGTTTGCCAATTATTGTACAAGTATGAAACTTGCACCAGTGCACGTAATGCATGCCCCCCTCCTACCCATTTAAGGCTGTTACATATTGTGTGTGTGCGTTTGTGTGTGCGTGTTTGTGTTTGTGTGTTCGTATGTGAACGCAAGGAAAGCCCTTGGGGCATATCCCAAAGCAACATTGTTGTGTAGGGTAGGGTTGGCCAGAACCACATATATATGGTAATTATTTACGTCTATAGGCATTATATTTATGATATATGGTGTATTTTTAGTGCATTTGGCAGGGAAATCACCAACTATACGGTCATTTACGGTGTGTCTATATACGGTGTGTCTATATACTGTCATTTACGGTGTGTCTATACACGGTCATACGATGTATATACGGTGTGTCTATATACGGTTCGTTTACGGTGTGTCTATATACGGTTCTGGCCAACCCTACTGTTGTGCCAATGATCCCTCTGTCACACAGATGGCATTAATGCTACACAGATGGCATTTATGCCTAGTAGTTTGGCGTGATTGGCGCGGGTGGGTGATTCCTTGTGCGTTCTATTCCGTTTGCATCGTGAGATGGTGGTGGCATTATTTACAAGGCCTCAACACAAACTGCTAGCAATCATGGTCCTCACAAACTGCCCATAGGGGAGAAGAAGGAAATACTTGAAAATTAAGCTAGGAAAGAAGAGCAGTTGTGAGGACCAAGGAATTATAAAGATGGAGAAACAACAGGAGAGGAACACAGATAAAAAGCAAGCGTGATGAAGTGATATCACTTCTGATGCTCTACAAGAAATGGAGTTTGTGTTACAAACTGAACTCAGCAGTTTTGTTACGTGCTATGCCCTCTGTGGTTGCTCCAGGGCTTCAAGGAGATGGCTGGCATCGCAAACGTAGGCCTGTCTGCTGATATGGAGGCTTGGCGTCAACGTGTCATCTGGCTCAGGTGAGGGCGGGCCTTTGAAGAGGACGTCGTGAATGTCTACTCAGTTACCACACAGGGCATAGGTGTTGGGTTTGTGGTACAAGTACACGTGACTACAAAATAAAAACACGCACGCACACACTCACACACACAATCAATCACACACACACAAACACACACACTCACACAATCACACACTCACACACACTGTTAAGTACGGATGACTACAAGAAAAAACTTACACACACTCACGTGCGCACACACGCACATGCACACGCACACAATCTCCCTCGAACACACATTCACATGCGGACAAGCGCGCACACACACACACACACATTCAAAACAAACACTTGTTTGTGTGTCTTTGGCTGTTGCCTCATTGCAGGCAGCAAGACTTTAAGGCTGATTCCCAAAGCTCAACGCGCCTCCCTGACCTTTCCGATGAGCACCTGCTCAAGACAGCGCGCAGCTGGCTTGTGCCGCACCTGATGGGCTGCAGATCTAAAGCCGACATCCAGAAGTTGCCGTGGAGCTACATCCTCAAGGTGGTGCCACGGTGGTCATGTGAATACATTGTGAATACATTGTTCATGTGAATACATTGTTCAATTGAATACATTGTTCGTGTGAATACATTGTTCATGTAAAAACATTGTTCATGTGAATACATTGGTCATGTGAATACATTGTTCGTGCAAAGCATATAAAGAATTACCCTGAATTATCACCTGCAAGGTGCTGCCATGTTGGCTTTGTGGATACATTTTTTGCAGGCTGAAATCCAGAGAGACTGCCCTAGATCTATGAGAAAATGCCATTATATTAGTAGAGGCTGTTCTGGATCTCCAAGAACTGTCATTTGTGTGATAACTGTATACACCAGCATAGCACGTCAGAAGGCTTACATTGTCGGCCACCATGTCACTGTTTAGATGCACACAGTGGAGGGAAAGGGGTGATTTGGTTGATGTTGGTTGATTTGGTTGATTTGATTGATTTTGGTCGGTCACCATGTCCCTGTTTAGATGCATACAGTGGAGGGAAAGGGGGGATGTTGGTTGATGTTGGTTGATGTTGGTCGATTTGGTTGATTTGGTTAATTTTGGTGGTCGGCCACCATGTCCCTGTTTAGATGCATACAATGGTTACAATGGTTACAATGGGGGGTGACCTTCAGCCAGGTTGTTTGGCAATCGGCTGCTGACTGGTCTCGGCCAGCCACAAATAAATCCTTGAGCTCATAAAGAAAAAGAAAAAGTCTACTGTTCTGTTGAGAAAGGAAATCATGAACAAGTTGGTTGTTGACCTGTTGCAGCAAAAAGGTTGCTACAAACTGGCCCTTGTTAACAAAGGGTTTACAAAGGTATTACAAAGGGGGTAACCGGCAGCCACATGTATTAGGCTTCAAACCGACCCTTGTAAACTCTGCGTGTCGCCCCCTATTGATCGTTACACCCAGATCTATTCATTTCCAAATCATCCCTTATTGTTTGCTTCAAACCGACCCTTGTAAACTCTGTGTGTCGCCCCCTATTGATCGTTATACCCAGATCTATTCATATCCAATCATCCCTTAATATCTGTTTCAAGCTTAACCTTAATATCTCTAGATGTCTGTTTCAGTCTCACCTTTGTTTTTCCTATGTCCCCTGTTGATGTTTACACTCAGGCCATGGCACCCAAAGACCAACTGCAGCGTATAGAAGAGCAGGCTCCGGCTTCCATTATGCTGCCAACGGGTACAAAGGCCCGGATAGATTACGCTCGTGACCCGCCCATCATCCGTGCCAAGCTCCAGGTTGGTTGGCCTTCAAGCGTCCATACTGTGCAAGTGTATTTTCAAGGTGTTCCTATGTATTCAAGGTGACAATCCAACTGGTAAACACTGTGGGTGCTTCAGCTGTTATCACAACCGTGTAATTCCTCGTTGAATGGCATTTATTTGTGTGTGTGTATGTGTGTGTGCAGCTGTACTTTGTGTATAATAATTCAAGGATGTAAGAGAGTGCTCAAAAACATCACAGAAGTGAATATTAAATGGGCCGCATGGACACATCGTCCTGATCTTTTGCTGACCATGTAGCAAAAATGATATCACTCCCTGACTCCTGCCACATCCTGATCTTATATTGCTAGTACCATATAAAGAATGCGTAAAACTGCTGAGTTCAGTGTGGCGTACTTGCACTCCAGTACTTGGAGTGAAGCAAAGTGACATCACTCATATTACTCTTGCTTTTTATCTGTGTTCCTCTCCAGTTTCGCCGCCTTTTTATTTACTTGGTCCTCACACCCGCTATTCCTTATGAGTTTGAATATATATTTTATACCATTTTCCCCTTATTCTGAGCAGTTGTGACCCACCCTTGTAAATAGTTCACCGCCATTTCACGATGCAAACATACTAAAACTCGGTTCACCAGAAGCAGACCTTCCTGCCTGGCATTGCACGGTTGCAACCACATGTTGCAGCCACATGGTGCAGCCACATGGTGCAGCCACATGGTGCCACATGTTGCCACATGGTGCAGCCACATGGTGCCACATGGTGCCACATGGTGCCACGTGTTGCGGCACATGTTGCAGCCACATGTTGCGGCACATGTTGCAGCCACATGTTGCCACATGGTGCCACATGGTGCCACATGGTGCCACATGGTGCCACGTGTTGCCACATAGTGCCACATGGTGCCACATGGTGCCACATGGTGCCACATGTTGCGGCACGGTTTCAGCCACGTGTTGCGGCACACCACGTCACGTGCACATACTGTTCGGAATAGAAAAAGAAAAAGAAAAAACTGCGCAGGCAGTGAAAACCACTCCCCACATGTTGCAACACACCACGTCACGTGCACGTGCTGTTTGCAATATATGTGCAGCGGGTGCTCGCCCTCCTGCGCAGCAATCATGCGCACTTGAATGCACATGTGTAGGGTTGGCCAGAACCATATACATTTGGTGTATATACGGTATAAGATGCAACCCTTGTAAAAATTACCGTATACCCCAAATGTATACGGTTCTGGCCAACCCTACACATGTACACTTGCCTAAAAAATGCGCAGGTGCATACACATGTACACCTCCCAAAACAATGCGCAGGTACATACACATGTGCACCTGCCAAAACAATGCGCAGGCACATACACATGTGTTGCAAGTTGCAAGGATTAGGTGCGACCATACAGCCATGCTCTCCACCTGACGCACAAACATGCACATACGTGCACACATGTGCACGCACACACAAAGATATGCACACTTAAACATGCATACTTTCAAATACACACAGACGCGCACACACGCGCAAACACACACACACACACACACACACACACACACATACGCACACGCACACACACAGGAGGTGTTCGGCTTGATGCAGACACCTACTTTGGCTGGAGGCTCTGTGCCTGTGGCGTTCGAGCTCCTCTCACCTGCACAACGGCCGCTGCAGGTGACCCATTCACATTGACCAGTTGCTACAAGGCCATCCATAATATTATTCTGCGTTAATCAATTCCTACAATGCCATCCATAATCTTCTCTTTCGTGCAAGGATTTGAAATGCCCATGTCACTTGCGTGTGAGGCTGCACAAAGGGTGGTGCACACAGGGTGCTGCACAGGGTCGTGCACTCTCAATCGTGCTCTGATGTCTCACTTTGTGCATGCATGCGTGTGAGTGGACGAGTGTGCCATTGCGCGTGGTCTGTGCGCTTGTCTGCACGTGATGTGCTAGCATGCAAGCCCTTTTGTGTGTGTGTTTGTTTGCAGTGAGATCAGTGTGATTGTGCAGAATGCTTGATTACTATCATGAAGCACTGTTCAAAAGCAGTTGTATCGAGGGGAGTGGCTTTCACTGCCTGCGTAGTTAATTCTTTTTTCTTTTTCTTATGAAGCAGTTGCAGGCGCACCTTTTATCATCAATGAAGTTAAAGTGCTTGCATGCCTATCAGTGTTGTCAATGACAACTTGTCATGCAACTCGGTGATGTGCGCATCCTGATACATGTGTGCTTACACACACACCACCCACCATCACTTAGTCGGTAAACTTACTCCTTAGAATAATATGTCAGTGCAAGGCACGCAGGAAGCTGAGACGTTTACGCCATTGGCCTTTCCTTCCTGTTAATATTAAAACGCGGAAATCAGAGAGGAATAGACTTCATTGATGGTGGCAGCGCCCCAAGCTTCTTGCATGCCTTGGATGTTTTGCGAGTTTATCATAAATTAGTCTGAAAGCTTAGCCGTAATTCATTGGCGGTTGTGAGGCTTGCTTTGGTTCCCACATTGTTCGTAATCGCAGAAGTGGTTTTGAAAGTTACACACACCACCACGTGTGCACTTTCCTGTGCCTTGTTCCATGCTAATTGAGTGGCAAATACAAGAAGCCTCCCTTACAACAGGAATTCCATCTGGAAGCTGTCCCTACACAGATTTCTGGCACAGATTGTCGATAAATGTTTAAGATCCTATGTACATTCTAACACAGCTACGGCCGTTCAACCTAAATGCAGACGACTAGCAATTTGGCAGGATTTTGGAGCTCATCCTACCCCGCTGTCCGTCGCGAGCAAAAGGGACGATACCCAAGGTCAGTGAACAGCAAGTCTGTCAATAGCAAGGCCAGTGAACAGCAAGCTCTCTCCTTAATCAGTCATCATGGCAGCGAAGGTTCATCAAAGTCAGTGGACAGCAAACTCTCTCCTTAATCAGTCATCATGGCAGCGGAGGTCCTTCCCCTGATATAGCCATTGGAAACTTTTTTTCTGAAACCTTGTACAGTACATGCCGTTGTTGCAACTTAGCTCTAAAGCCTGTGGCCATCATGGCACGCCTCTAATGCCTGTGGCATCATGCCGTTGTTGCAATTTAGCTCTAAAGCCTGTGGCATCATGGCACGCCTCCAATGCCTGTGGCATCATGGCACCTGTGGCATCATGGCTCTAATGTCTGTGGCATCATGGCTCTAATGTCTGTGGCATCATGGCATGCCTCTAAAGCCTGTGGCATCATGGCTCTAATGCCTGTGGCATCATGGCACCTGTGGCATTATGGCTCTAAAGCTTGTGGCATCATGGCACGCCTGCACATCAACTGACACGCCTGGGTAGCTTGGGTGCTTTTGCTGTACAACAGCAATGAATCTGTCTCCTTAACAGCTGCTCTGAAAGCCTAGCGGTACATGGTCAGGCCAGAACCTTCGGGGTTGCGGGTTTGAACCTGCCTGGTAGCTTGGGTGTCTTTGCTGTACAACAGGTGATGTTATCATGTCGCTTGAATAAATCATGGCACGCCAGCACGCTGTCGGGCTTTGTAGAGAGTATAATATCATCGCACGCCAGTACGCAGTCGTGCGTTGTTGAGATTATGAAATCATGGCATGCCAGCATGCGATCGTGCATTATTGAGATTGTAAAATCATGACACACAAGCACGCAGTCGTGCATTGTTGAGAGAATCTCTACTAGAGAGTAGTACTTGCGCAGACTTTCCTTATCTTTTTGCACGCCTATTAATCACAGGCAATACTGGCCAGAGGATCCTTCGACAGCCGAGCCGACCAAGTTGAGCAAGAAAGGCCTAGAAAAACTCGCTGAAGAGCAAGAGAGTAAAAATAACAGTGACACGGGAAGCAAAAAAGGAGCTAGTAGCAACGCAAACAAAATCACAAAGGGCAGCAAACGCAGGTGACTGTCAGGTTTAAAACGGTTGCAGGCAGTGACAAAAAACAAAACCCAAAGTGATGTGCTTTTGTGGCTCCTATTTCTGATGTTGGGAGTGATTTTACACTCCGATATATTCCTCTTCATTTTCTTTCCTTTTGATCTTTTTGCATGCTTAAGTGTCGGGGTGTGCTGATTTATTAATGCAGATCTACCAATGCAGCCTCGCTTTCCTGTCATGAATCGAATTGCGTGCCTGAACCAATTGAACTGCTGCCTTGGTAGTATTATGGTTCTTAGTCAGGCTAGACTGACTGACTAATTGGGTAAGCGGATTTATATCTGCCCAATGCATGACAAATTTGCTGTCCGACATCACTCTGACAGGTCCAAATTCTGGATAATTGAACGGGGCAATTACATTCTCAGTTGTCAACCGAAACCCAGTCGTCACACACATCAATGTTGCATCTACAATAGTTACAATGGGGGGGGGGTGGACCTTCAGCCAGGTTGTTTGGCTGATCGGCTGCTGACTGGTCTCGGCCAGCCACAAAAACTATATCCATAAGCCTGCATAAGCTCAGAAAAAAGATACAAAGTCTAATGTTCAGCTGAGAAAGGAAATGTTGTTGGTTGAACTTGGTTGTTTAACTGTTGCAGAAAAAGGGTTGGGCTGCTGAAAAGTCACAAAAAGGTGTAAACAAAAGGAGGAATGCATGTTTCCTCAGCTCAAAAACTCGATAGTCTTGGCAAAATAAAAGAGCATGCACCTCGTTCTGAACATGTTCATCTTCGCCAGAACATAGGTCATACGCGAGAATCACCTTCAAGCCACGCTGCCGCCTCAACTTTCAAAGTATGCGCACCCACAGCGGAGTATACTGACGTTGCGCATAACATGTTTGGACAGATCAAGATTAAGGTACCATGGTACAGTAGTCGGCATACGCCCGCTTTCTAGAAAAAGGGATGGCAAACCATCTACCAACTTGGTTAAATGTAAAAAAGGGGAAAAGGATTAAGTGCACAGGTACTCCCCACATTAAGTAAGAAAAAGGAGTTAATTTGGTAGCGGGTACCATAAAGCCTTTTAAAGAATAGCTGCTGAACTTGATGACCTCAGTCGTTTTGTTGTGGACCTCAGTGAGAGACACTTGGAGTTTTAGACACCCTATTCTGATGGCTGCTCACAAGAGCACAACAGCAAACTTCTCACTTATAACAGATGGTGTGCACTGCCCCCCAAAAAGGCTCTGGCTAATCGTTCTCCCTACAGCTTCCCAAGTACATGTTCCTAGACCTCTCACGAGATGTCATCCGCAGTGTTGCCCGTTTCAGACTGCGTATCCACTCCCTTCGCTTTGAGACCGCAACATGGAACCCCAGCTCCTCCCCTACCTGTGATTTGTATGAAGCTGATGATGATGTCCAGATTGAACAGCATGCTATTTTCCACTGCACACACCCCCATACAGTGTCTCTTCGCAAGAGCCTAGGATGTTCCTACTATTTTGCACCAGAACAGCAACAGACTCTATTTTTTCTACATACATGAACTCATTGTTTTTTATGAGCAGGCTAGCAGTTGCACGCTTTGACTGAAGGCTTTTCCTTGTAAACCTTGTAAACCTTGTACCATAAAATCCTCCACCAAAAAGAAAAAGGTCAATGGGGACCAAGAGGGTTGTGGGCTTGGCCTGAACTGTCTGGTGCTACAACAACAATTATCTCAGTTTTCACACATTTTACATACGCAGCCTAGCAGTCGCACGTTTTGACTGATGGCTTTATCAGTAAGTCCTGAAGGCCATTATTTGTAAACCTTATCTCAAGACCCAGCTCCTTAAAAAGCTCCAGTGTGTGAATTTTATAAATGTGCACCTTTTCTCCAAAGTGTGGTGTGGAGATTAACAATGCTTTTTATATGATGGTGTAGAGGTTTTTGTGCTATTTTAGCGTGGCGCTCTGCTGGTTCTGATATCTAGTGTCCAGTAAATGTGTTTAATGCTTGTGTTGCCTAATTTAAATTCTATTTCACTTTGGCAATTCTGACATGTGCTTATTGGCGATCTTGAAAACAGGGTTTATACAAATAGTTGTGCGGTTGCTTCTCAAAGATACATGCGTGGTTAGCTAGTTCCCAGGGTGTCATTTTTTGTTTCAAGCAGTAGCAGGGGAACAGTATCTCGTTGAGAAACAATGCAATGCTCTTAAAACTGCTGTTGTTTCAGAGCACAGTGCAACTCGCTTGTTGCCAGCAAGTCACTTAGGCAGCCTGTTATTTAAACAAAAGTTGTAGTACTTGGAGTATGGCACCAACCTTCCTAATCTCGGCCATAAGGAAAAGAGTATAGCGAAATAGATAGTGAAATCACTCACGGCATGGAATAGGAGAGGATGTTTCGGGACCGCCGAGCACGACAAAACTTCCTACTTAAAGGGCAATCAGCGATCGGCTCAACAAAAATGCCATGTTTAATTGGGCACTGCCCAAAACCAAAACTAATCTGAGGCTAAAGGCTAACTGATGAAAATTTCAGACCTGCACCACCCAATGGAAGCAAGGAGACGCGCAGCACTTAAACCAGAGATATCTGTTGACCTTTCATCGGCAAGCGGAATCGGGGGCAGAAACCTGCACGCCACAGTAAGGCCAGCAGAACCAACTCAAGCGGGCTGCCCTCCTCTGATCTTCCTTGAGGGGCTGCGAACAGGCAAAAGGTCAGAGGCAGAATTAGCCACGAGGGTAGGGACGGCAAGGTACGTCACTCTTTTTGTGTGAGCAATGTTAAGAGAACACGGAAAGGGGGTTCAAGTCTGCGACTTGTCTCCTTTTAATTAATTAAATCTTGGAGGAGAGGAATGCAGCTACCCACCCACGCATGGTGAGCAAAATGCTTGTGAGTGCTGTTCATCCAACGTCACACCACCTTTGCTCGGCAGCCTTTGTAACTAAGTAAAGGAAAAAAGCTCTGCTGACAGTGATGACAACGCAGTTAGCATAGGCAAGTCTTGTTCTTGCTGATGCCACCCACCTCCGCATGGTGACAAACTCCTCGGCAGAACTGGGATGGATACCTATTACGCTGTCAATCTGCTCCTTAGTACACTTGGTCTTGACCGCCACGGCAAAGCCCTGCAAACATAACAGATTGAGTCAAATTATTTGACACACAATTACAAGGCGCAGCACTTCATCCTTGGTCTTGACCGCTACGGCAAAAAGCCCTGCGGACACAATATTTTGACACAAATTATAACATTTACGGGAGTGTTTACACTACCTGCGTTCTTTTTCTTTCTTCTTTACAAAAATCATCAGTTCTCTGCTTCAGCTGTAGAACTGGAGTTCTTGCGTAGTGAGCGTAGGCTGAGGTCTGGCAGGCACTTTGCATAAAGTGCTGTGTACTCTCGTTTTAGGCATTCTTTTTATCCTTGCTTTTGCTCGGGTTGTTTTTCCCGCCCCCCCCCCTCAGCTTGTGCTTTGACTTGTGGGTGTTCCCATCTGAGCTCGCTTGGATCTGACTTACGGACTTGGCAC
>Ga0307960_1001174_pt1 | contig 15015 bp, 17 predicted proteins | sample OrgLakmetagen542_FD_201832 | JGI IMG/M metagenome (GOLD analysis project Ga0307960, IMG submission 201832) | Saline water microbial communities from Organic Lake, Antarctica - #542 | ecosystem: Environmental > Aquatic > Non-marine Saline and Alkaline > Saline | place: Antarctica: Organic Lake... | reverse complement strand
AGTTGCTCATCACACATTTCACACACAGGCAGGCGTTGCTCAAGCCCTGGCAGTCCTCGCTGCAGAACTCGGCTCCAGAATTCCAGGCACTTCTGCTCAGGCGACAGCACGCAGCACCTCAGCTCAGTCGGCAGCAGCAGCATTGACACCACCAACACCTGACACAACACTCGCACAGCCCTCACCTTTGGTGCTCATAGACGCTGATGACTGTCAACTGAGCCCTGCCCAAGACGTTACTGGCTCTGCTCAGACGCAGGCAACAAAAGCTTGTTTGAGTCCCTGGTGTGCGGCAGTGGGCTACCGTGTGGATGAGTGCAGGCAAGTGCCGGCAAAAATGCCAGATTGAGTTCCCAGTCCATCAAACAATTTATGTCTAAGGGTCCCCTCGTGCGGGACGGTGAGTTTTAAGTGTGTATCTCTTGTCCAAAAACGCAGGTGTTTCTTTACAGGCACCAAAGACACAGGGTGTCTAGGGTCCCTCACATGGAACAGTGAGTTTCAGTGTGTAGCTCTGGTCCAAAAGTGCAGGTGTTTGTTTACAGGCACCGAAAGCAAAGAGTAATTCATTGACCAAAAGCGGAGTAATTCACGTGACACAGTGAGTTTCAGCGTGTAGCTCTGGTGCAGGCAAGTGCTAACAAGAAGCAAGGTCGTGTATCCACGGAAAATCAGACATAGCTCAGTGTAAGGTGAAATGTAGGAACTCGTCTAGTTAACACAGACTACTGAGAGTCTTTCACAAGCTTCCGCAGTGGGCTTTTTTGTGTTGGACTGGTGCAGGCACATTTTCAAATCAGCTCTAATTGGACATAGCAACTTTAGTGCACATTGTTGGTGCAGGTGGGTGTTGTAACAGGGACAGGGCGTAGGGACTGAACAAAGTTGACATTTATCTTCCATGCAAGCTTTCCCTGGATTTTGCATACCGGAGAGTGGATGGTGTGGCACGCAGGACGTACAAAGTATTCAAAAAGAGTCAAGCTACGCAAGCTATAATCACTTCGCTCCCCACATATATAAAACAAAAGGAGCCACTTTAGTAACCAGTACCGCATACCTCCTCCTCCGCAAGATCATAGCAGCTTACCAAAAACGCAAAAACGCTAAAGGAGATGGGTTGTGGATGTTACTGCGGACATTGCCATGGCAATATTGACTGAACCTCTCACTAAACACCAACTGCCATTTTTGCCCCCCAGAATGTGCACTTCCTTCCCTTCGGACCTAGTGGCGCTGCCAAAAGATCTCTGCATCAGGTATGTACATCGCTTGCTTAGTGCCCCTGCAAAAACTTCTCAGCTACCAGTAGCGTGTAAAACATATGTATGAAGCTTGTTGGCGAAGCCCCCTTCAGGGGCGTAGCCCCTAGGTTTGTGAATTTCCCACCAAAGTTCACGCGTGGCCCCCAGCCTCGCCCAGGCCACCCCCGGCCCTGAAACTTTGGCTGGCCTCCTAGAAATTATGATTATGAGGGTAGCCAAAAGTTGGAGAGCTGAGGTGGTCTGAGCAATGTTGTACCAAAAAGTTTCGAAACATTGGAAGAACTTTGATGCGTAGCACTCAGCCCACCTCCCGCCCTGAAAACTTATGCAGTTACTCCTGACAGCTATTTAAGTAATTTGGCAGATATTGGGAGGTTGGGGAGCCGTGAGGAGTGAGCTGGAAAGTTCCACCTGGAGGGTTTGACCGGCCCAAGCTATGAGCACAGGCTCCCAGGACAGCCCTAAATAATTCACAACTACATCAGCTTGTATTTCTGTGTTTGCATGTCGAGTGATAGGGCTTGGGGTGGTCCGTCGAAAAGTTAACAAATTGCCGCGGGCGCCTAGAGCAATGATGGATAATTAGGTGACTACGTCGCTTGCTGCAGTTGTGGAAAGGTTTTGCATGTGCTCCTGCTGATGAGTGAGACCTGCTGCACCCAGGTGTGTGTGTGTGTGCGTGTGCGTGTGCGTGTGTGTGTTATGTGCGTGTGCGCGTGTGCGCGTGTGCGCCCGTGCGCGTGTGCGTGCGTGCGTGCGTGCGTGCGTGCGTGTGTGTGTGTGTGTGTGTGTGTGTGTGCGAGTGTGTGTGTGTGTGTGTGTGTGTGTGTGTGTGTGTGTGAGAGAGACGAGACAAATAACATTTTTGCTTCGCCAACTTTTCAGCGTTGCTTGCAACGCTTCCCCCTACTTGTCCTCTACACGGACGCGTTACTTGATGTTGTGCTGTACGCTTGTTTCTGTGAAGCTTTGCCAATCTTGTGGAAAAAAGCATCAGACCCTTTCAGCATCGCTTAGATGGGAAGAACTAATACCTGTAAATTACACGCCATTCACTCTTGTCTCTATCAGGCTTACAGATAGGCAACAAAGTGTACCTAATCTGTTTTTTGTGCAGTCCAATCCCATTACTCCCCAGACAAAACGCATTGCCTAAGACACACTGTCGCCCGAGGATTTGCTACACATTTCATTATGTATTCCTACGCACAAGTGCAGGCGTGGTCGCAACTCAAGGGCATCCTTTGCGTATCTCAATTTGTGGCTGCGTACGTACGCAAGTGGTGGCCTCCTTCCCCCCCCTCTTCCTCCCCCCCTCCCATATACGTGGTTCCCCTATCTGCCTTTGGCTGCTTTGGAACTGGGCCTTTCCAGGTATACATTATGAACTGAAGTATGCGTAGCAGACTGAGAAGTCGCGGTTCAAAAAGTTTGAAGTACAAGAGGCACGTACTTTATGGATGGTACTGTATGGAGCAAGCAGGAGGCTGTAGTTATCACAAATTCTTTGCATCAAGTGTTGATTGAAGTGTAAATTACATATTCGAATTCTGAAGCTGAGAGCCACCTGGTATAGAAACGAGTCGATTTTGAGAAATCGGTTGGTGGGTGTCATTTGGGGAGGCTCGGAAACTGTGGGGGAGGTCTCCAGAACTTTTCGGGGCCACTTACGGCAAGTAATAAATGTATTATTGCAGCTCAAGTCCAGTCGAATGGCACCCTTGTTGGTTGATTTGATTACAGGGGGGGGACTGGGTGCCTGGTCTTAGAAATGCAAGGAATGCCCCCAAGCAGGCTGCAGGGGTGTGTTCAGGCAAACTACCAATATTAATTCTAAACTCGCAGTTTACATAATGCATTATGCATGAATTGCATGAATAAAGTAAAAAAGTGCTTTATCAAAGGCTTTGGCTGGATATGTGCACAAAACAGGTGGTCAGTGCAAGAGTGTGTGCATATCAGGTTATGCCAAAACTCTTCAGGTATTAAACTATCTGGCATGGGTGGCACTGTGCAGGCATATAGATGCTTAAATTCTGAGCAGATTGACACCCTTTTTACTAGTGTGGGGGTTCAAAGTACGGGTGTTCAAGGGGTGGGTAACTATTTTGGGCCGGAGGCCCAAAATCAACACACGACTGTCAGGAATCTGTTTTAACAGGCCCCTGTAGCAAGATTTAATTACCCTGCTAGGATGTAAGCAGACTTCTATTCCCTGTGATGAAGTATATAGTCCTTTCTTGTACCTGCTACCAGACTTGCCACGAGTCTGCACGTATATGTAGCGCTGCAAAATCGATTGTGCACTTTATTTACTCAAGTTTTAGCTGCTGTTAAAACTATAAAGTCCATATCATGAAGTCCATTTGATTTTCACCATTTTCATTGTAAGAATCGCCCATCCATCCACCCTTTCATCTATTGGAGTAGCAAACGAGCTCAGACGTACAAGGATGTCCTGTGTGGATTCAGCTCTGTCTACAGACTGGCGCAGGAAAAGCTGGAGTGTCAGCTCTGATCTGAACGGAAGCAACAACTTGAGTGCAAGCTCAGTGTCGCACAAAAATGTCATGATTTGCAGGACTTTGGTCAGGCAGCCTTGAAGCAGTTGGAAGCAGCTGCTGATCATCCCAAGCCCAGCAGTCCACTCATTGCCTGCCAGACCGCTACCTCCTATTTGTCACAAACAAGTACTACTCCCCTAGATCAGCCAGGGCAGCTGCCTGTCATTGGGGTGCTGAAGCTGACACCTGAGAAGGGCTGCAGCATTGTGCTGGCACTGGCACAACAGCTGGAGCGCCAATTCCAGTTTCTGGTTGTGGCAGGTGAGGTGATTGCTGCTGCTGCTCATGGTGCCGCCGCTAATGATGCGCTGCTCATGGTGCCGCTAATGATGCTGATGCTCATGCTGCCGCTAATGATGCGCTGAAGGTCATACATAGGTTGGAGTCCAGGAAGGTCATAGGTTGGAGTTCATGGACTTTTATCATTTCCTTCAAGCTCTAAGCGAGCCTTCCGAGTTGTAGGCATCTTGAAGCTGTCGAGATAAATACTTCCCAGAGCATCCGCTCCAGAGAGTGTGTAGCATTGGAGGCAGTCGCATCTCAGAAGTAAGGGCTTGCCTTGGAGCCAGATCTCAACAGTGTCATCCTACTTTCACTTTGCAGGCGATCCAAAGGTAGCAGAAGTGCTCTGCAGGCAGTCGAACGTAACGGTGAGCAATACGCGTACTTAATGGTGTTTTTTAAGGCATCAAAATTGCTGTTTTAAGTGACCCGAGTAAAATGCGTGGTCACATGCCGTAAGATAGTTTTTAAGTATCAAAAGTCTCTGTGAGCAGCCAAACCTAATGTAATGGTGAACAAAAAGCATGATTACATGCAGTAAGTTATCTTAAGTTTATCTTAAGTTATATCAGGGATGTGTCATACGGCGTATTCGTATAATACGCCGTAACGCGTATTTTACCGTATTGAACAATCTGGGCCGTATTATACGATTGCAAAATTTGCCTTTATTGCCGCTTTTTGGACTTTTTAGGAAAATTTCGCCCCAACAACGGCCTTTTAGTGAGCTTCCAATGCTATTATCTTATACATATTAATAACGTATAATAACATATAATATCTTGGAAAGGAATTGGGGACATGTTGGGTGATTTTGGGGCGAATCGGGTCCATTTTTGGTCAAATTTCGGCACTCCAAAATTGCTTTAAAATGCTATCGTATTATACGCGTATTCCGTATTTAACACGTATTTTACCGTATTGGACGTCCCGAATGACCGTATGACACATCCCTGAGTTATATGAAGTGCTTTACTAAAGCTATTAAGGTCAACCAAATGTAACGATAAACAAATGTGAGCGTGCTAAAGTGTGCAGAGCTGCAGATTATGAAAAGCGCGTGCATATGAAACATGGAGGACTGAAATCGTGGTTACAAGTGATTATGTCGGTGTTTGATCCAGGGATGGGTAATACGATTCTCAGAGACGCTAATTGAGATACCTAATTACGACTTAAAATACGACTCTTGCATGGTTCAAAAGAGCTGCCAAACCTATCCATCCCTGGTTAAGCACTTCCCAAGCCTGTAGCCAGATCAGTGTTTTAAATTGCTCTCATTTGTACAGGAGGTCGTTCACAAGCCATGGTGAAACCTGCTCTGTCTCTATTTGCAGGTGATTGAGCCCCAAGCAAACATTGACTCCATCCTGTCACAAGTATGCCTTGTCCTTGTGCCCTCCCTGTGGCTGGAAGCATGGGTGCGTCGCTCACACGCTTTTTTGGCTCATATTGCGACCAACAACTATCAATCAATTCAACACAGTTCTTGAAATTCTTCTTTTTTAAAGCTAAGGCCCTTTGCCTACCATGTACCCTGGTGTACGTCCTGCAGCACACGGCAGCGTTTATACTGCAGTATACAATCTGCACATATTGAAGATGCCACACTAAAAAAGTGCTGGACAGGCATCCCTTAGGCTGTTTGTGCAAATATTGAAGATGCCACACTGCAAATGTGCTGGACAGGCATCCCTTACGCTGATTGAATTCGCGTGCCTTCAACCACAGGGAATGGTCGTTACTGAAGCCATGCTCAGAGGCATTCCTTGTATCGTGAGCAACGCAGGTGATAGCCACTGTACCCGGTACCTAGGTGTCTCCTTTCCCTCGAATATTGTAAAGTGTGATTTTCGCTGTCCGTGTTGTCTTTAACTTCTTCTCCGCTAGGGCATTTGTCAGTTGGCATACTTCATCAATGCACCCACGCCTTGCGTTGCTAGCATTCATCATCATCAATTAACAACTCACTGCTTTCTACACTAAGCAGGAGGGCTGCCTGAAGCTGGGCTAGGCGTCTGCTCCGTCTGCCCGGTCAATCCTATCCACATACCTTGTGACGGAGTCGGAACGCCAGACTGGTCTGCACGAAGGTTCCCCAAACAAGATCTCAAGCCATGGGTGGAGGCAATACTTAAATGCACAGATGTAAAAAACTTTGCTGGCCTCAGCAATGCTAGCCGCTCTGCTGCAAATGCATTTCTTGAGCGTGGATTGAAGCACGAGCAAACAGAGCTTATGAGCTGGCTTGATTCTCTTAGAATATGATCGCATATCGCTACTTGATGATTATGTGTAAAGGTGCTGTTTTATCAAAGCTGCTTTGTTTTTAATAAGCTTGAATTATGCGATTATCTCGGGGAAGGGGCATGAGCCAAATTGTAATGGTAGTGCATGGGCTTAAATCGTGAAATTGGCATAAAAGTAGGCGTTTTGAATAAGTTTGAGAATAATTACATGTACTTTTCCATGGTACCATTCCTGGTACAATTACTAATCCATTGCTACTGTTCCTTTTTTGTTCTCCATGCCACCATGATTGAGGAAGATGCGCATCATCACGTAGGCGCCCGCAGTCTGTCGTGGACAAATTTTGTTGCGTCTGCAGTGTCACGACGAATCATGGTTCCAGCTTAAGCATGGATTGCAAGTATGAGCCATATCCGCCAATCCCCCCCATAAAGGTTGTGTTTAACGTCTCCTCCCTCCTCTCCACGCAAGAATGAAGCGACGGCTCAAGCAACGCCCCGAGGAGATGGTACTCTCAGACAAGTCTAAGAAAAAGAGAGCGAGTTTGTTACAAGAGGACCATCTAAACTGGCCAAACAATCAATTACCGTAAAAACGTGGCTCGCATTATAAATCCCAGGGGAAACCACACGATTCGTCCATGCCACTGATTTAGCATGACAGCAGGAAGAGCTTTGTCAGCCTGCATCATCAGAACACAAACAGTGTATCCGTGCTACCATTTGCCTTTCTGAAATTGTTTTACATGAAAGTTCCATACCCAAACCCGTGAAAGCCAATAGAAAAAAGATTCAACCGCATGTGTCATATTTGCCCAATCTGTCAGATCAAACTACCGTCACTGCAAAGTATAAGACTCATTACATGTACTAATAATGATTGCGCCTTTGAACCAAGAAAGGCCTCCGAGGTGGAAAAACCATCCAGCAGAGGAGTGGGTTTGCAATACTGTGTTCCCTGATTCTTCTACCAGTTCTCTGGCTCATGCCCTTGCACTCTCTGCAAATACGAATGTATGTCCACTAGTGCCACTCTTCTTGTCTACTAGTGCTCCCACACTGCTGCTCCTTCCCGGAGCCCTTGACTCAGACAGACCTCTCGGCCTCATTGTGGTTACATTAACATGACTTAACGAACGTATAAAATTGGAGACCTTACACGGTACAGGGTCTCTTAAGGATCCCCTCTAAAGGTACCTCATCTTAGCATGATTGATTACCAAAACTTTCAAATCCAGAATATAAAGGTTATCAATACGACTCCATCGCATCTAGCTTATTGAACAAGACATACCTGCCGCTTTCAACTGTCACACGATTTGTCACCGCCAACGATTGGGTGTGACAAAACCCGCCTTCTACAAGCATGGTGAAAGTCAAATTGAAGCCGCAGTTGAAGGATGGTTAAAACTAACCGTTCGTTTTTAATCACTTCTATTCATTTTAACCGAGGCCTCAGGAGGCAAAGGTTTTGGCTGGATTTGTGCACTAAACAGGTGGTCACTGCAGTGCTAGAGCGTGCGCATACCAGTCTTTGCCCTCAGGGCTGTATAGGGCCTATAACTGGTCAGGTATTACATTATTTGGCATGAGAACTGTGCAGGCAGATAGCTGCTTTCAATCTGAGCAGTTTAACACCCTTTTTATTAGTGTGGGGGGTTAGGAACGGGGCCCTGGGGGGTAGGTGGTCATTTTGGGCTGGAGGCCCAAAATTTATACTTGACTGTTAGGAGAAAAGATTTCGCCTCCTACCTGGAGGCCTTGTAGAATTTCATGTCGATTTCAACCGCTCTTGATTCAAGCTGCTGTATGCAAGCTGCTGTACGCAAGCTGCTGTATGCAAGCTGCTGTATGCAATTGAAAGTTGAATGTCATGCAGCCAGTACAAAACACTTCCCACATTACTCAGGAAAAGGAGCCACTTTGGTACTGGGCACAGCTGCTGCTCACACTTTTATGTATGACACTATTTACCTCCATTCTTAATATCCTCATTCTTAATATCCTCTGTGTGATGGATCTTTTCATGTGCCCAAAACCCACAGACAATGATCCCCCCCCTTTAATTTAATGCGGTCAGTTGGTCCTGGCAGATACTTGATTGATTTTACTGGTTTTATTTAGTGCTGCGTTATCACAAACAGCGCTGTGCCTTTTTCTCCCTTTCTAAGGTTTTTTTGTAGGTGCTACAAGTCTGCGGTGCTACAACAAACAATCCTAAAACATTTTACAATATTGTTTATACGCAGCCTAGCAGTCACAATTTTTGACCGGTGGCTGTATCTGTAAACTTTGTGAGCTCTGTATATGGCATAGTAAAACTTCACTCTTCCCACCCCAGAAAAATAAACAATGGGGGTTAGGAGGGTTGTAGGCTTGGGTTGAAACCAGTTCCTGATGAAAGTTTAAACGCGGAATGCTGGAAAACATTACAGTTTTGGAGAGGGCATGTTTGGTATGGACAAGTTTGGCAGCAAAGTTGACAGAAATCACACGAAGCGTAGGCTTGCAGGCTTAGAAGCAAACTTCTTAGCTTTCAGAGTCAAGACCAACCTCCTTACAGGCTCCAGTGTGCGATTGTTGTAGATGGTGCCACCCACTCCCAAAAGGATGGCGTGGAGGAAAGCGGAGGCTCCTTAAAAGGATGTTAAGAACTTTGGAACGGTGCTGCTGAGGTGCTACCAATTTCTCTCACTTTCCCCCTGCCACTCCTAAGTTCCCATCCCTCTTCATTACTTGCCTGTTGCTTTTTTGTTTTGCGGAGATGGGAGCGTCTGTTTGTCTGCGTTAATGTTCATCTGGTATTGCTGCAGGGCCCCTCGTCCAGCCCACCTCCCAAGTCGAAACGGCCAACGGATGAAGAGGTAGATGCTGCTGATTGTGCAAAAGCAGCATCAGCTACTAAGGCAGATTATTCAGCTCAGTTGCTTGCCCAGGAGGCCAAGGAGGAGAAGTGGCAGGAGGCATGCTATTTTGCCGATATGATGAATAATGGACAGGGCTATATGAGGCAACAAAAAGGTCGGGAACATGTTTTAGGGGCTTTCTGCATCTGTCCTGGAAGAAAGTCGCAAAAATTCCGTAGCCAAAATGTGCAAGCAGAAGCCTTATGGAACTAGGTTAATACCAATTAATATCCTCCCCTTTCATGCACCAGTGCAAGTTATGCAAAGCCAACCAAATAGTTGGTTTACGTCGCTTGTAATGCTCACCATAAGGTACTCCCTCCCCCTTCCCCTGTACCCTCTGTACAGTGAAGACTTGCATTAGCGTCAGAGAATTCTTTAAGAAAGCCTACCTACCACGAGTGGTCTCTTATATCCTGCCATGGCCTGCTTGTTCAAGGTGCCTGCGCCCTGCAACATTGTTCATGCACGCAACATACAAGAGTCTGAAAGACAAAAAGAGGGCATGCCTGATGTTTCTTATTTTCCTTAAATCCCTTATCAGGCCCACAGGTCTATACTCAGGCCAAATTATCTGCTGATGCACTTCTGTCGCATTCAGATCATCCACGATGCAACGCACAGCCTGTAAGTTTGAGTTCATATGCTGATTGATGGCCTGTTAGACACACAACTGTGGCAAGTTCAGCACATCTGTGACCATGCAAATAGACCCTCTCCGCCAACAAGCGCACATCAGGATGCCTAAATATTACCCGCGCATCCTTGGAAGGCGGCGGCGGCGGTGGCTTGTCGTCATCCAATGCGTGTTTCATGAGCACGAATGATCGAAGGTAGTCCACACCTGCTGCATGGCCCACTTAGCTCCTTGAATCACACACACGCACGCACGCAGGCACGCACGCACGCACGCAGGCACGCACGCACGCACGCACTACAATCAATAGAGCAATCAATCAATCTGAACCTTGATGCGACTTTAAATCAGCCTGAAATATTCAATTTCCCGTATTTAATTGACGGGGTAACGTATTTTAAATGACGGGGAGTTGTCTGACGTCTGACGAAAACTAAATTATAAATAAAAACATAAAGGGTACGCATCGTGCATTTGGGAATTCCCGGTGCAATTGGTGTGTTCTTTCAAGACCGGTCAGAACTCTGCAAATGACATGACTCTGCAACTGGATGAAGCTACCCATCCCCTGCAACATTGTGACTGGAGCTTTGGGTTCAGGGAAAACAACTTGCATCCAGGGCCTTCTGAACTACAAGACACACTCTGAAAAGAACGAGTACGAGCAGTGGGCGATCATTGTGAATGAGTTTGGAAAGGTAATACAGCAGTAAGCTTCCTGTACCTAACAACTTGCGCGGATGTGTGCAGCAGCAGGCACATAAAAAAGCATGCTAGCACGATAGAGGAGGGAATTTCCTTGTACCTGCATACCAACACACATGCTGCAGGTGGGAATTGATGGTGTGCTTATAGGTGCATCTACTGGCCAGTCCTCCAAAGGTAAGGGAGTTGTAGTTGTATTGGGGTTCATGCAATTCAAAATTAAAGCACCCTCACACCGACACACAGATGTGACCATTCGAGAGCTTGCGGGAGGATGCATGTGCTGCACTTTGTCCGGTGCGTCGGCAATCATCACGCGTACAAACCTTGCATTTTGGGGCTAAAGCACTCGGCAACGTCGCTCTCTTTATATCTATTTGCACTGGGCACTCGCTTTCTTCTGCCAACCCGCCAACATTAACTTCTGTCTGCCAGCAAGCCTGAGGGATGCAGTAATTTTTGTGACGCGTATACAGACACGTAGCTGCTCCAAAAGGACAAAAAAAAATGCTGCCAAACATGTGTGTTCTTACTGTTATGCTGGCATAACTTAGCAACCTTGCCAGTCGACCACCCTGACGCTCTAATGCACCAGAGGTCAATTACGTACCAAACTGCAAAGAAGCAGTAGGAAAAAGGAACAGGAAGAATGATCAAATAACTGGGCTGTGACACACGTATACTGTGGTGCCAACTTCACGCAGGTCCGTTCAGCGCAAGCATCGCACAAGTCATTCGCCAAGCCAAGCCTGACCGCCTTCTGATAGAACCGTCCGGACTTGGTCATCCAGCAGGTGCAATATATGTTTCAAACATAGTTCAGCCTCAGCTTTACGTACACCTTCTTCTTCTGTACGGCCGCATTGTAGGTTTGCTCACAGACGCCTATGTGCACCTTCGTAAAGCATAGTACATTTGCACACGCATGTTTGGACAGCAACTTGTGCACATGCCGTTCAATAGAATCTGGACTGTCTGGATTGAAATGAGATTTTTTTGCTGTGCATGAACATGCTGATGATTCGTGCCATGCCTCATCTAAACGCACTAAAAACTGACATCCCGACTGGTCACCAAGACCGTTGTTTTTTTATCTGTTCAAAATCAGAAATCAGAAATCACTGCTTGGTATAAGAGACTAGGCATGTTTCGAATCCTAAACACTCCTTAATGCATGCAAGCTTGCCACACAAAAAAGGAAAGTGTGGGCGACTTTCAGCTCATTGCGCGATGGCTTGTGACCTGTACGCAGGCCTAATGGATGTGCTGCAAGGAGAGCACCTCCGCACTGCTGTGACAGTGAACGCAGTGATTTGCCTTGTGAGTGAGTGAGGATTAGCTTGCTTGCAACTTCACTTCATGCAACGCGCTCGTGCTGCATTCGCAAAAGCGGGCTTGGTGCCTGATATGGAGAAGTTTTCAAAACGGCAAGCCAAAGCAACACACCAATTGCCTTTGTTGTCCACTCCTCTCGGCTGGCGCAAGCCTGCTAAAAGAAAAGTGGACCTTGCTTTGATCTTAGAGATGAAAATTCACAAAGGTGACGTTTTGCTTTTGCCTCCTGCCTTGACTCATAGTGTGGTAAGATAGAATCCTCATCGACCGTTGCTTGTATGCTCGTATGCACAAAGTGGTACGTGTTAGTATTGGGCAAAGTCTGTCGCATGTGGTATAAGGAAACCTAACTTCCTGTGCCTTTACTCCTGTCTCTTCCAGGTAAAAGTTGGGAGCCACAGGAAGCTGGAAGAGAATACAGCGTTCTTTGACCAGGTCTGCCACGGTCACTCAGTCACTACCCTCCTTATGCTCTTCCGTGCCATGTCCGCATCCCTTTGTGATGTGCTGAACGACACTACCCTTTGTTGGCAGCTTTAAGGGCTTGATGCATTTCCGCATCATGTGGGCAAGCAGCGCCAGTGTAACTGCATGCTACAAGCCTTTGCCTCACTTGTAAATGCAAGTATGCAATGCTGTGCCCTTATATATCACAGGGTGCACACCATCCTTGAAAAATTCCTGAAATAGCCTTCATTGTAACAGAACCTCTCCTTTTCCTCAGATCACCTAACAGACATAACAGACTCTCCAGACTATTTAGACTCTCGAGGTAGTCCTGGGCTATTACTAATATAATAAATAGCTGCAGGCACGGGCTCGAGACCCGGCAACCTCATTTAACACCTGTTTCCTTACATTCATGGTGATCAATGTTATCTAAACCCTATGCACTACAGATCAACATGGCAGACATCATTGTGGGCAATATGTGTGACGTGGCAACTCCAGAGGAGATTGCTGATTTCATCGCCTGGGGTTGTGAGTTGTTTCCCCCCAAGGCACAGGTCAGTTTGTTTATGCTCACTATTGCTCAGCATGCTATTAAAGCTTGCTGCCAACTTTTGAAGCAAGCCACTACAGCCACACTGCAGATTCGTTGATACTTTTTATGCAAGCAGTTTGGATGAAGGCTATACAGGTACCCTTAAACGCAAGGCGGTATTTGGTCACGATGCTGAACTGTGGAAAGGCAGTCCTTCCAGCCTGTCCTCGCATACCTTAGGTCAGGGTTTGCACCAGTGCCCAAGCGCATGAATGAGCACCAGACTTTCTCTAACCTGCCCGCTTTCTCCTACTTAAGCTTAAGCTGAGAGTCCTGTCCCCCTTTGACCCCTTTGAACAATACATCATGGGTATGTCATGGCCATGCTGTGTCCAGTGCTCCAAATCTCTCCCGTCTTGCTGTGCCTAGATGCTCACTACCACAAGAAGCGAGCTGCAGACGGCGCCACGCACAATCTCTGCCCTGTATGCTGTGCCTAGGTGCTCACCACCACAAACGGCAAGCTGCCAGATGGTCTCATCAGTGCCACACGTGACCCTGTGTTCCAGCCCCTGTTCGCCTCAGCTCACAGTGCCCGCCGGAGAAAGCAGCATGCCCGGCACCCAAAGCAGCAGCAACAGCAGCAGGAAATGGGCCTGCAGCAGCAGCAGCAGCAACAGCAGCAGCAGACGGAGGGGGAAGAAGGTGAAGAACATGATGACAACACCATTCAGCAGCCGAGTTTGGAGTCACAATTGCAGCCTAGGCGCCCCGTGTGCTTGGTAGAGGGCAGTGTGCCTGAGCAGTGTGCCTGCGGCTGGGTGTTCCATACCGGAGACGTGTTTGAGGGGACCGGCCTTTTGCATCTGCTTAAGGCCATATCTGCACTGATACCCCGCACTGTGCTGCGCCTGAAGGGTGTTTTCAGGTGAGGAGAGACGGAAGATTACCAAAATATGTTTTCCCCGCTTCTAGCCTGTCAAAACAGGTCGTGTTTTTTAAACCTAAAACGGGGAAACTTCCGAGTGTTCTGTAATCTTGGTATGTTTTGGATCCACATCACCATTACTTACTAAGGTTACTTTTTGAAATCATGAAAGTAATGTACATTTCTTTTTTACCGCTGTGATAAACGTCTTGAGGGGGGCGTTGGTCAAACTGCTTCGAACTGTCATTTCATTTATATTTATTGTTGGTTGGAATGTGGTGCAAAAAACACTCAAGTACTAGGTATTACAGGGGAGGGGGGACAATGAGGCCCAATATGGGCATGCTTTTCTAATGTGCCTGGGGTTCGTGTGCCCAAACTTGCAGATTCAGCACTATTACGTAGGTAAGCAGCTGAGTTTTGTGTTTCAGCACACCACAAGGTTAAAGTTCATAAGAGCAGCTGTCGTTTTTCTGATTTATTTAATTTTGGGGATCTCTTGGGTTGAGCAGCCATACCAGGCTGGAGGCCTTTGTAGATTAAACAAAACAAAAATGCAGCTAAGCTGCAAGCAATTTTCAAGCACACATGTTGGATCTGACTATTTAGAGCACCAAAACTCAGCAACTTTTTGGTGTTTGGGGGTTCCTTGCAATAGACAAACATCTTTGCAAAAAAATGGAGTGAAGTGACTAAGTGTTGGCAAGCAAATTAGTATGCCATTTCCCATTTAAAAAGTGCACCAAACTAGGGTATAAATGCTCTGCATGTGCGTCTAGTCTGTCATTTCTGTACGTAGAGCGACTTGCATAAATCTGAGTACATGTTCTGGTAAATTGTCTTTTACAGTGTCAGCTTTGGATTAAATTATTAACTCAGATTTGCAAATTTGATAAAGTGGCATGTGAGAAATTGCCCCTTGGGGGCAAAATATTTACATGTCTGGACATAAACCAAGTGCCTTCCCCTCTGGTGGTTCTATTGGATTATAAAGTATTATTTTTGGTGTTTTCCTGGACATGAAGCGGCACAGATAGGCCTTCAACAGCAGTTTTTTTTGGCTGGGTGCAGGCAGGTAAGAAGAATCCTGATGGTCGCCACGTTTACATTTTTGGAACCGATTCCCCTTACCCCCTTCCAATCCCCCTTCCCTTCACCC
>Ga0307960_1001155_pt1 | contig 15100 bp, 22 predicted proteins | sample OrgLakmetagen542_FD_201832 | JGI IMG/M metagenome (GOLD analysis project Ga0307960, IMG submission 201832) | Saline water microbial communities from Organic Lake, Antarctica - #542 | ecosystem: Environmental > Aquatic > Non-marine Saline and Alkaline > Saline | place: Antarctica: Organic Lake... | reverse complement strand
CCGGAACCTGGCTTTTCTCCGGGTAGCAACCCAAAATTTGCATAATTTTTACGGCGCCCGTACGGGATGAAGTTCCCTGGTGTGTGTGTGTGTGTGTGTGTGTGTGTGTGTGTGTGTGTGTGTGTGTGTGTGTGTGTGTGTGTGTGTGTGTGTGTGTGTGTGTGCGTGTTTGTGTGTGTGCGTGTGTGTGCCAGGCCAGTGTGTTTAGTGTGTGCAAATGTACATTTAATGTGTGCATATTAGTGTATTACAAGGTCAGATGGGTGTGAAGCACAAACTGAGGGTGTTTTGCACACTTGTGTGCGCAAGTTTGTGTATGCATGTGTCTTTGTGCACGCTCAACGAAGCATTGTGGTTTTAACATCAATGATGGTAAATTACACACGCACATGAGCTTCACGTGCACACCAATGCTGGCACAAACTTATTGAACAAAAGAGCAACGTGCACACCAATGCTGGCACAACCAGCATGCACAGGAGAGTTACGTGCGCACACCCATGCTGGCACAACCCACACACACACACGGGAGAGTTACGTGTGCACACCCATGTTGGCACAATACTCACGCTTCGTGCATGCTCTTAGCACGTGTTGCCAGGCCTCCCCCGTCCCATCTGCTCTCCATCATCTTGTTCTGCTGGCGCTTGACGAAGTTGCGGAAGTTATTGCGCGAATCGACGTGGTGGGTATCAGGGCCCAGCCTTGAGCTACAGAGGGAAGCGTTGAAACAGAAGTTGGTGTAAGAGTTGTAAGCAGGGGTAACCTCTCTAAGTTAGAGTCTCCAAGTCAGGGTCTGTAAGTTGGGAGTTGGATGCAGGCAGTAATTCAATGTCTACATTTCATCAGGAAAAGGAGGAGCCATTTTAGTACTAGGGACAATATAACTCCTTCACCGTGAAAAGGAAGCAAACACAGATATTGTGCCACGATAGCCAGCGACACTTCTGACATCACAACATTTGAGCTGCACAGGGAAGAGATGGCACACTTTTTGTGTTGGGTAGCATTGCCAAATCCAAGCGTCACAACACTCGAGCCGCACAGGGAAGAGATGAAACACTTTTTGTGTTGGGTAGCATCGCCAAATCCAAGCGTCACAACACTTGAGCCGCACAGGGAAGAGATGAAACACTTTTTGTGCTGGGCAGCAGCGACACTTTTGAGCATAGCAGGGATGGATGGGAGTGTGTCAGCAGGCCAAGATAAGTTTGCATCGGCGTACGTATCAAAGGCAACACAACCACAAATGCAAACACAACTCCCTCCCAGGAAACCCCCTCCCCAACAACAGCAAGCTGCACACGGACGCCATATGCTGGTGGAGGCTGTACAGGTGCATGAAACAGCAAGTTTGAGATCCAGCGCATTCAGACGCACACATACTCATGCAATGGACCATACACCCCCCCCTAAAGCTGTGCGTGGGCGCTGTGCTGGTAGGGGCAGCACAGTTTGTCGACAAAAAAGCACGTGCACAGATTGGGACCCAACAGTCGCACATTTGCTCACTCCACTGCAGAAACACACCCACCCCACCTGTAGCTGCGCGTGGGCGCCATGCTGGCGGAGGCGGCTAGGGAGGATGGTTGTTGCACATGCAGGACCTTCAAGTTGTCAGCAATCTCGTCTAGATGGATGTGGGTGGCCCTCTGCACGCACATCGGTGTGTACGTTTGCTTTTGTGTGTGCATGTGCTTGTGTGTGTGTGTGTGTGTGTGTGCGTGTGCTTGTGTGTGTGTGCTTGTGTGTGTGTGTGTGTGTGTGTGTGTGTGTGTGTGTGCGCGCTTAATTGTCTGTGTGTGTGTGTGTGTGTGTGTGTGTGTGTGTGTGTGTGTGTGTGAACGCGTGTGTGTTTTGTGAATCCTGTTTCCAGGCTATACACACAGACAGGAACAGCATCATAAGCTGCCTGAAACTCTTCACACCTGCCTTCCTATGCCAGCATCGTGCCAACCCCCTGCGCTGGCCACGCCTCTGACCTCGCACAAAGGAGCACATTCAGCAATATGCGCACCCACCCACATCCCCCCCCACACGTCCACGCTCACTTGCACACCCACAAACACACCTGCTGCGCAATATGATGCATGTCCGCACCGCTTGCGTGGGCGACCGCTTGGACCACGTGCTCACCCATAGGCTGGTCCCAAGCAAAGGGCATGGGGGCGTGTGCGTTGGGCACAACCTCGTCCCAGCCCTACACGTGTGAGTGTGTGTGGGCTAAGTTTGTGTGTGTGTTTATGTGTGTGTATGCAGGTATGCAAGTGTGTATGTATGTGTGTGTGCATGTTTGTGTGTGTGTATGTGTACGTGTGAGTGTGTACGTGTATGTGTGTGTTTAGTTGCGAGTCTGCATCAAGCTGAAGCTTGTCCCAGCCGTACGCACGTGACCGTGTATATATCAAAGAGTGTCAGTGTGTACGCGTATTCAGATGTCTGTGGGTAGTCTATGCAAATTTATACAAATACAATAGTAGGTTTAGCCAGAACCGTATATATACACCGCATATATATACAGTACACTGCATATACACCGCATATACAATACACCGCATATACACCGCATAGATATACAATACAATAGCAATGCAATGGTACGCCATTGTGGTGGACATGCTGTTTCTGATGCTCATCCTTGCATTAGAGAGTAGTGCCCCTTAACAGCAGGTACCAAGTTCACCCTTGCACACTCACACCCACACACGCATGCATGCATGCACACAAACACCCACACTCTCACCCACACCCACACCCTAGCGTACACATACACACTCACGCACCTCCCATGACACTGAGTCGACGCGCTCCCCACTCTTGCCCGTAATTGCGCCCGTGGCAGCCAAACCGCCCGCAAAAGCCCTGCCCCCAGGCCCTAGGTGCACCCCTCTCTGGCTGAGGCGAATGACAACATCTTTGCAGCGGTTAAGGATCATGTTGGGAGGCGTTGACCTGTGTGTGTGCGTGTGTGTGTGTGTGTCTGTGTGTGTCTGTCTGTGTGTGTGTGTGTGTGTGTGAACGCGTTGTTCCTTCTTCGTGAATCCTGTTTCCAGGCTATACACACAGGCGTGTGTGTGTGTGTGTGCTGTGTGTGTGTGCGTGTGTGTCCTTCTTTTCCCTCTACATTTGGTTGACATCGGGCCTGCACATGGGACAATGGCAAGCAGAAACGATGGCGTACATACACACACATGCAAACACACTCACATCACGCACACGCACACACACACAAACTCATGACGGCTCTCACTTTTCGCTTTTCAGGGTGACCAGCACCGAGCCTGCCGCCCCCACAGTGATGTTGACAGGGATGATGGCATACTCCCCATTCACGTGCCGGATGCGCAACCCAAAGTAGTTCTCCTCCTCCTCAAGCTTGAAGCTCCCAGACCAATGCCTGGAAAAAGAAAATGTGTGCGTGTGGTGTGTGTGTGTGTATGTGTGTGTGTGTGTGTGTGTGTTTGTGAAGGCAATCTGCTAAGGTGCTACACAAGTGCGTGGTAACCCCTGTGGCAGCCCAAAGCTCCTGGAACAATGCCTAGCAGTGTGTGTATGTAATTGTACGTGCGTGTGCGCGGATATGTGTGAAGATGCGTAGAGCGGATGTGCCCATGCAGTGTGGGTGCTGGCCTCCTCATGACTGAAAAGCTCTTGAGCCGACCCTTTATTAGTGCATCAGGTAGGAGTGAGAGGTACGTCTGCGAATGGAGCTAGACACTGAAAACTTTCAAGACAAGCTATCGCCACCCCCACCCCCAGACACACACCAGCCTTTGCCCACTGGACGAACGACCAGCTCTTGATCAAGGAACAGGTTGTCCCAGTGGAAGGCAATGCGCGCGGAGTGAGGTAGCTCACCAGCAAAGCGACGCCCATAACCATACTCCTGTGTGTGTGCGTGCGTGCGTGTGTGTGTGCGTGTGTGTGTGTGTGTGTGTGTGTGTGTGTGTGTGTGTGCGTGCGTGCGTGTGTGTGTATGTGTGCGTGTGTGTATGTGTGTGTATGTGCGTGTGTGTGTGTGTGTGTATAGTTTATGTGTGCACACACAGACTGGTATTGCATTCGTGTAAAGCCAATTCACACATTAGCAAGGTATGTAGACGTGCAAAACAAGAAAAAAACAACGATAACAAATATATGATCATGTCATGAACAATGCTGCTGGGGACACACACACACACACACGCCTGGTAGGTCTGGCTGTTTGAGTCTGGGGTAACCTTGCAGTTCATAATAATGGAGAATACGTTGTTAATGATGTTCAATGCTGCTGCTGGGGACACACACACACACACAAACCTGGTAGGTCTGGCTGTTTGAGTCTGGGGTACCCTTTTGTTTGAACTCAATGGTCAGCCCGGTGTCGTTGAGGATGATGAACTTGTTCTTCACGGTCACCACCTGTTGGGGGAAGAGCCGTGTTGCGAGAGCAGGAGGGCGCGGTCAGTACGAACATTGTATTTACAATGAGTAAAAGGATCTGTATTTCACTATTTGTAAAAGGAGAGTATTCAGGGTCGACCAAGACTGTGGGTACACCCATCTTGTGTACTTATGGCATTTGGCCAACCTTGTATGCATGTGGCATATGGCCGGAGTTGTATTCATATGCGTATGCAGCAAACACGCATGGCTGAACCCGTGCACATAATTGCACAGTGCATCACTGACACTTTGGGGGGGGTTCTTATTGTGTGTAGGTACAGTAGGCGTGGAGGTGAGCGCGTGGAAGTGTGGGAGTTTTTAAGTGTGGAAGTATGGAGTGTAGTTATGTAAGCAGAGTCATATGCATGGCAACGGATGTAGAGTGGATGAGCAGGCAGCTAGCTGCGCTGTTGCAGCCTGGCCCTCAGAGAAACACACTGAGTGACCCTCAACGAACCCTGCGCCCCAAGCATCGCACATCAGAGACGGCTGTTCTGTAGAATGCCGTTCATTTGTGTCCCTACCAGAGCCACAGCATGTGGGCACTAGCGGAGAGGGTGTGACACACACGTGCAGGCCTTGCAAGAGAGCAGTGAGCTGAGTATGCAGGTCATCAAAGGTCGTAAGGCTGTGTTACACATGCAAGCATGTCATGCATAGAAGGTTACTGCAAGTACCTTGGTCTGGCTAAACACACTGTCAGCAGGGCCGGGCCAGATCTCCACGGCGAAATGGTATAGCCGTTGGATGGGGTGGTCCATGGCAACCTGCACAAGGTGGGGTGCAATGTGTGTATGCATGTGTGTGTGTTTGTGTGTGCGTGTGTGTGCGTGCGTGTGTGTGTGTGTGTGTTTGTGTGTGTGTGTGTGTGTGTGTGCGTGTGTGTGCGTGTGTGTGCGTGCGTGCGTGTGTGTGTGTGTGTGCGTGTGTGCGTGTGTGTGTGTAGGTGTGTGTGTGTATGTGTGTGTGTGTGTGTGTGCGTGTGCATGCCTGTGTGCGGCTGCTGTCTCTATAAAAGCGCAAACAGCAGCTCTGCATACGATACACAGCACAGCATGCAGAAAAGGTACCACGCCCTTTGTGATGTTAACCTGCGGTACATTGATCCAACGCCCCCTCATAATTTTGCAAACCCCTATCCCACCCCCACCCCCACCCATCCTCACTCACAAGTGGGTACACCAACGCACCTCAACACCACTGTGTGGCATGATATCAGTGGCATTGTGGGGTGACTCAGGAAACGCGCTGTCCTCATCATTGCTCCTAGAAGGCCTGTCTCCGCTGGAATGGCTGCCGCTAGGAGTTGTGCTGTCGTCAGCACCGTCCTGTGTATGTGCATGTGTGTGTGAGTGTGTGTGTGTGTATGAGAGTGTGTGTGAGTGTGTGTGTGTGTAAGTGTGTGCATGCATGCGTTCTTGTGCGTGTGTGTGCACTTGCGTGTGTGTGTGTGTGTGTGTGTGTGACAGTGTGTCTCTACTTGCAAGCGTGTGAACCGTCCCTCTGCTTCTCCACACCCTTCAGCCACTGGTGCTGTAAATAAGGGCACAACCCTCAATCTGTAAAATATCTGTAAATAATCAATCTGTACAACATCTGTAAATAATCAATCTGTAAACAAGGGCACAACCCTCAATCTGTAAAAAAACATTGCAGATACTCCAACACCATGTGTAAGCCATAGCTGATATTTCTCGTCCTTCCTCCAATCACTGCCGGAAAAAACGGGGTTCAGTACAAAGAAAAAACTCACACTCCAGTCTATTTTTTTAAAGGGTCTTTATCTATTACCCTCAATCCTCTCTTTTGTAAGGAAAAGGGTTACAAGACAACACACAGGGTTGGCCAGAACCGTACATACACACCCTGCAAGACCGTATATTTGGTGAATTCCCTGCCAAAATACCGTATGAACACCGTGTAGATATGGTTCTGGCCAACCTAACATACACACATACGAGCGTTCACACCCGTCCACCAGTAAGACTTCCACTTGCAAGAGCCCCCCTCCCTCAAAACATATGATCACCCATACACATGCGCACACACTCACACCCACATACCACGCACTCTCCAATCTGCCTTATCACGGATGCTAATACAATAAAACTATGGAATAAAACTATTTGCAGTTACTATGAGGCTGACCATCAATTGACGTCTTGCGCACCGCACGCACCTTCGGCGCTTCGTCGTCCCCTCCTCCCATGCTTACTTCAGCAGCAGCCTCCTCCAAAGCCTGCTGCATGTCTTCTATCATGGAGGGGCTCTGAGGCAGACTGGCCACCGGTACGAGGTGGGCATTCTGCATCATCTTGCGCGGGAAGTTCCCAAACGCCTTGTGCACACGCTTGATGGTGGAGATATTGGCGGTCTGTGTGTGTATATGTGTGTGTGTGCACGTTTGTAAGAGAGAAACAACTTATCGTTGTAGTCCATTGGTTTTGTTTCCTATGTGGCCCGAAAGCCAGAGCACTTGCGTAGGCACACACACACAGTTTCATTTATTTCTAGATGCTGCACCACCATAGATTGCATTAGACGGTGTTGAGCCTGCACTCCCCCTCCCCCTTTCCTTACACACTCGAGGCTTGGCCTTCTTTTAATGCTTCTCTCCGACTAACAAGAACTTATGACCAGACACCATTGCACGGCTGCACTCCTTTACTGAAGCAGCAAGTTATGGCTGGCACAGCGACTACTTGTCTGCTGAGGCAGCACATTTCAACAAAACATACAACTGGACTACATCGTCGTATCAACAAAGAAATAGGCTAAAACACCACTTTACATGATATCTTCCTCCCTAACCGGCTAAAAACAGAAACAATCAAGATTTATTGCTGAGGCAGCAAGTCTTGGCCATGTGACCTGCTGAGGCGGCAGCCTCTGAACAGGACACGCCTTTCCAAAAAAAGCACACAACCCAGCACACCTGAGCGCCTTTGAGTGAGATTTCCATTCGCTTGCCCGCGGTTTTGACCTTGAAAGATTGGCACCAGTCACTTGAGCCAACATCGTCTTGCAGCCTGTATGCAAAGATCACGCATAGGCACCCATAGGCACGCACTCATAGAGCACGCGCAGGCGCACACACATACACACACACACACACTTACAGGCTCGCTCACTTTAGTGTGGGGCCTACACACGCAAACACACACGTCAAGCCAACCCCCTTTGCTACTGTGACACAGCTGTTGTGTGCAATCTGATCAAATACCGAGTGTCATCATGCAACATTAATTTCTGCATTGCACGCACTCCGTAAAGCATCGGCTCGGGCCAACATGCTAACGTTTATAACCGAATCCGCATCAAGCGATTTGGTGGACACACGTGCCAGGCAAATAAATGAATGCAATTAAAAGTGCGGCCTGAAATGAAAGAACACATGCAAGCAATCGTGCACAAAGGAAGGAGCGTTTCGCTGAGCCAAGTCACGATTTGCAAAATCTTGATCTGCCTTCGCAGTAAGCAGCACACATGCTGAATCTTGATCTGCCTTTGCAGTAGCAGCACACATGCTGACGGCTTGGTATGCGTTGTGCATATGTAAGTTTGCACTTCCTTGTGTGTGTGCATGCGTGCGTGTGTGTTTCCGTGTGTGTGTTTGTGTGTGTGTGTGTGTATGTGTGTGTGTGTGTGTGTGTGTGTGTGTGTGTGTGTGTGTGTGTGTTTGAGTGTGTGCACTGTTGCGTGACAGCTTGAAACACAGGATGGTTCCGGAGAACATTATACTGGCAGATAACGCTGCACCAGCAGGGACACAGTAGAAATGCACAAACCAATACTGTATATTATTACCATACATGCATGGACTGTACACTCATATACACCCACCCCATCCATCCAAATATCTATCAACCAGTCTGCAGTCTCATCTTCATCTTCATCCCCACTCCAAACCCGCACCAACTAACCCACCCACCCACACGCCCAAACATGCACACACAAGCTTGCCTGAATGTGGTTTTGGATTGGTCATTGAGCAGAGCCGGTTGAATGGACGACAGCACTTCCTTGTCCTTCTTTAATCCCCCGCGACCAGCAGCAGTCTGCTCAGCGCCACAAGAGGCAACGTTTGGTGGCCTTCGTGCCTGTGTGTGTGTGTGTGTGTGTGTGTGTGTGTGTGTGTGTGTGTGTGTGTGTGTGTGTGTGAGTATTTGTGTGCGTATTTGTTTGTGTGTGTATTTGTTTGTGTGTGTGTATCTGTGTGTGTGTGTGTGTGTGTGTGTGTGTGTGTGTGTGTGTGTGTGCACGCCCATGCGAAACTCTTGCTACACACACACACACATACACACACACAGACAGACAGGGGTGGAGTGCTGAGGAAGAAATTCAAGCCATGAATAAGCAGCACCTGCAGGCGAATAAAAAGCACATACACACATGTGCTACACACACCGTCCGTAATATAAGGGAGCTTGAAGAAAAGCGAGGCACAGCATGACACAAATTCCACACAGATCTCACGTTCACGCTGCAAACTCACAGCTGGAACAGCTCCGTAGTCTATATTTTGGGGTTGGCCTGGACCATATATATATACATATGCCGTTTATGACCGTATATCAATTAAATCCCAGCCAAAAAAATTATACTAAAACATATATAAATGGTTCTGGCTGACTCTATCTTACACTACATATTACAAGGGGGCGCTGCTTGTTACCTGAGAGTCTGGTGCACGCTTGTTGGCAGAAAGAGGGTCAACACAGATGGCATCACGCGTGAATCCAGGGGCACGGACCGGGGTGTGGACTGCACACACACACAACACACACACAGTGAGGCAGCATTTGAGGGTCGTGCAGGTGCTTGAGTACATATCCATGCGCACGTGTGTGTGCGTGTGTATGCATGTGCGTGTGTGCTGCAAGTGGGGTTAGACGGGGGCAAATGGAGATGGCAATTGTGCACAAGCAGGGGTGTGGACAGCACAAACAAAAACATCCATGCACTAAACCGTTTTCCCAAAAACACCTTCTTGTACTTACACACACGAATACACATAGACACAGACACACATCTATGCACACAATAAGCACAAACACACACAACCACCTACTCACGTACAAATGAATTGCACTCACTCAGGAAGGGCAGGTCGTTGAATATGCTGGGCACATCCAGGTCCCTGAAAATGAGATCATAGCCTGTGCGGTTGTCCACCCAGAGGGGGGAGAAGATCGCCACCTGACAGATGGAGTCTTTGTCCTCTTTCATGCTGTTGCGGATACCCAGGTACATTGTGCGGGGGCACAAGTCTCCTGTGAGGTATCAGCAGTGTGTGTGTGTGTGTGTTTGTTTGTGTGTGTATGTGTGTGTGTGTTTGTGTGTGTGTGTGTGTGTGTGTGTGTGTGTGTGCGCGCGCGTATGTATCAGAAAGAGTCCCTGTCCGCTTTCATGCTGTTGCGGATAACCAGGTTCGTCGTGAGGGGGCACAAGTCTCCTGTGACACGAGAATAATGCGTGAGTACGTGTGCATGTCATTGTGTGTGTGCATGTGCGTGTGTGCGCGTATGTATCAGATGGAGTCCCTGTCCGCCTTCATGCTGTTGCGGATAACCAGGTTCGTCGTGAGGGGGCACAAGTCTCCTGTGACACAAGAATAATGCGTGAGTACGTGTGCATGTCATTGTGTGTACGTGTGTGTATACGTGTGTGTGTTTGTATGTTTGTTTGTGTGTATATGTGTGTGTGTATGTGTGAGTGAGTGTGTGTGTGTGTGTGTGTGTGTGTGTGAGCGCAAGAACAATGTGTGTCACTCTTGTGTCTCTCATTAACATTTCCGTACATGACAAGGCGTGGGAGCACACGTCATTTTATGATGTGAAGCAGAGGCATGTACGAGTAGTAGGCATGTTTACACAGGCAAATCTACTGACTGACAACATTTGCTGACCCCTAAGTGCCTCTTCAGAGAATGGCGAGAGCCCTTGCATCAACTCACAGGCCTTACAGCTGTGAATGCAGCCTCTAAATAGGCACAGGCAAGCGCAGACATACTCACAACATGTACCATAACACGCCATGAGAGCACAGAAGCCATGGGCACAGTCTCAGTTCAGACAGGCCACATGAGGCAACCAAACTCACAGCACACATTGCAGATACAGCATGCCAGCAAACAGTCTGGTTTCTCGCTTCTCCAACACGGCTCACATCACACTGCACCCAACAAACCACAGCACATGCTGGCTCGCTCTCAAGACACGCCACACGTACACACACACAAATAAAAGCCATTACATCACACTGCACCCAACAAACCACAGCACATGCTGGCTTGCTCTCAAAACACGCCACACGCACACACACAAAATCAAAAGCAATTACACATCGCACCTCGCAATTCACTAAACACACCAGCTTGCAAACTGCGTTTGTAACCAAGCACTCATACCTCGTGACCAAATACACACCAGCACGCAAAGCCCACTTGCAGCTTGCAAGATGACACACAACAGCGTACATACCACAATACCCAACACACACACTCTTACACCAAAGCAGTGTACTGCCGCACCTTCAAGCTGCTCCCGTTTGATCCTGCTGGTAATTTCTTCGTTGTTGTACACTGGGCCTGCTTGGCCATCCCGCTGCTTACGCTGCGACTTGGACTGCGCGCATGCACGCACACACACATACAAAGAAGTGGAAATTGATGAGCAGACTTGAGGAGGAAGAGGATTACACGCAGAGAGAAGGACATGGGGAGTGAGCAGGGCCTGTGCGGCCTTCCCTCGGCACCTTAGCCTTGTGATACGCATCACTTCATGTACACGCAGGCCGTGCTTGGGAAGCTGACACACACACACACACTCACACACACATACACACACACGCACACACACACACATGTGTTTTGATCGGCATGCTGCGAAGCAACCAGCCACTTCCAATGGCTCTCTCGGCCCATACGTGTTTTGATGGGCATGCAAGAAGTTCCTTGAACCAATAGCCTGACATATTCACTTGCTTCAGCATGATGCATGTGCTGTTATTATAAACAGGAATGAGTAACACGAGTGTGATCTATGGTGGAGGAGTTCTACGGTACCCGTACCCAAAGTGGCGCATCTTCCATACTCAATGCAAACATGGAGGTCTAGCATGTTAACACACCTGCTGCAGCATGATGCTGCGTCTACTGCCCCTGGACAGGACCTCGAGATCCAAATACACACACGCACACACACATAAACACAAACCGCAAACAACGAGGGCGGAGCTGTTTAAAAGCACACCTGCTGCAGCATGATGCTGCGTCTGCTGCCCCTGGACAGGAACTTGGTCACTCCGTACTGCATGAGCTGCATGCTCAGCTGCATGCGCTCCTTGTTCTGTCCTACCAGGCGGTTGCTCTCTTGCTTGATGTGGGTGGCCACCTCGCCTCCAGATACGTTTTTGGCACGCATGCTGTGAATACAGTGTATGTGTACACATGTGTGTGTGTGTGTGTGTGTGTGTGTGTGTGTGTGTGTGTGTGTGTGTGTGTGTGTGTGTGTGTGTGTGTGTGTGTGTGTGACGCTGCTGCTGCTGCTGCTGCAGCAGTTCACTACACGCCATGAACCACGCACATGAAAACAAAGGCAGGTACACACCTCTTGCCCAGCCTCCTCTTTGTCAAAGACCTTGATGTGCCACTCGCACGCCCCTCCGGCGAAGCCTTTGCAGCGGGCGCCACGTCTGTGTTGTCGTGGCTGGCGTGCGCATCCTCAGGTACACGGGCAGCACCAGAGGCGCTAATTGCTGAGTGCCTGCCAAAGCGCTGTGACTTTGCGCTGCGCAAGCTCAAAAAGCGTCTGCTTTTCAGCTTGGTATCCAGGGGGGTCACGGTCTCCCGCTGCAGAATGGCAATGCACAAGAGGGTGTGGCTAAGGGGTGGGTGCATGTATTATGTGCCAAGTGAGGGTGTGGCTTTGCACATATACGGGTGCATGTGTTTTGTGCACCTGAGAGGGTGTGGCTCTGCACACGTGTGGGTGCATGTATTGTGTGCACGTGAGAGGGTGTGGCTCAGGGATGGGTGCATGTATTGTGTGCACGTGAGAGGGTGTGGCTCTGCACACGTGTGGGTGCATGTATTGTGCGCACGTGAGAGGGCGTGGCTCAGGAGTGGGTGCATGCGTTTTGTGCACGTGTGCGTGCGTGTGTGCATATTCTTTTACGTGTAGGCTGTACGTGCCGAGCAGATGCTGGCATGGTGGCTGGCTGCTGTTTTGTTACAGCATTTACGAGAGCAAGCAGAGACACAGGTGAAGGCAGGTATTGCAGGACAGCGCTCAAGGCTGGCCGTAATAGTGAACAGCATCTGAACCATTTAAATGTGCATCACGGCAGAACGACTTTATATTGCATTATAATGGTGGTCACAAGTCCACAGTTGGGTAGCTTTACATTGCATTATAATAATGGTCACATGTCCATAGTTGAGTAACTTTATATTGCATTATAATAATGGTTACATGTCCATAGTTGAGTACCTACAAGGGTACATGAAATATCAGGGGGGGGCAACTGAGCATGTGCCCAAGCATGCTACTTTTTCAACATTTAAGGGGCAACTACTCACACAACACTTCATCAAACTGGAACCCAATATAGCTTCAGACTAAAGCTGACGCTATAAAGCCACCAGAGCATGTTTTCAGATTTCGTTGCTCTATGTACAGATTGATAGGACCAAACACACGTAGGGCACCTGTACCTTTGACAGGTGCTTTCCAAGGGAGATTCAATATTCACTTGCATATCTGGCCAACCGCTTGGTCTTTTCAGTTCATTTCTTTTGCAGTGATCTTAATTTAGTGTATGGATTCCCAAACACCAATCATCACTGAATTTGGTGCAGTAGGTGAACTGCTACATTAGACACCACAAGCACTGCTCGCACCAGGTTGAAGCTGGGGCTCTTTGTAAGCTGGCGTCTGCTGTTGCGTGGGGATCCGGCACTGGAAATATTCCCTTCCCCACTGGAAAGGTGTCCGCTGCCACCCATCTGTGTGTATGTGTGTGTGTGTGTGTGTGTGTGTGTGTGTGTGTGTGTATGTGTGTGTGTGTGTATGTGTGCGCACACGTGAAATTGGGCGCGTGTGTATGTGCATGTGCAAGTGCGTATGTGCATGTGTGTGTGTGCGTAATGTTCAAAACGGTAGTTGCCCTGAAATGGACTACCTACTGTACTTGCGCACGTCATGCATGCCTAATGATTAATGACATGCACACAATGACATACCATTCTCGCATGTGGAGCACCTCGCTTTGCATCAGGTGCCTTGCTCCCTTCGAAGGGCTGGCCGATGGATGCGGTGCTGCTATCAGCTGGGACGGCCGCAGGGGGGAGGCTGTGCACATCTGGGCAAGCAAAAAAGAAGGACGTGCTTGTCTTAAGTGCAAGGCAAATTGTGCACAACTGGGGACAAACCAACATAAGTTGAGCATGCCCAAGTGAGAAAGAGGTAGTACGTGTGTAAGTGATGGTGAGTTGTGCGCGTTTAGGATAAAAGGTTGTAAACGTCTATGTGCGCGTTTAGAAAAAACAGGTTGTGCACGTCTGTGTGTGGGAGGGAGGTTGTGCACGATTAAGCAAGATTAAGATTTGAGCACATCTAAGAGAAAACAGAGGTCCTGCACACCTAATTGAGAGGGAACTTGTGCACGTCCAATAATTCGATTGGGGGGGATTAGCATGAAGATATTGTGCAAGCAAAGCAGAAGATGTGCAAAGCAGAAAGATTCAACAGATGACAAGAGAACATGAGGAGGTAGCGCACGTGGGCTGTGCAGGCTACAGTTGCGTCAGTGTGCGCGTCAGTATGTGTGTTTGTGTGCGTGTGTCCAGGGTATCTGTAGTCAAGCTGCACAAAGTCTCAACAAACTAGTGCGTAATACGTCCGTACAACCTAAAACAAATTCACACATAAGCAAATGAACATGCACACACACACAAACACACACACACACACTCACACCCACACCCACACCCACACCCACACCTGGGAACAGGAAACTTGATGATGCATAGCTCTTTGCAGAGGGGGGGCGCCCCAAAGGGCTTGCTGGAAATCCCTGCCCCCTGCTTGCAGGACCGTATAGGTCATCAGCCAGGCTGGGGTTTTGAAGCAGCGCAGACCCGCGTCGTGTGGGGGAGGAATTGTTGGCATCTGCAGGCAAGAGTAGTTGTTGGGAGAGTCGTTGTGTGCTGTTCACTGTGTGCGTGTGTGCGTGCTGTGTGTGTGTATGTGTGTGCTGCATGTGTATGCATGTGTGTGCGCGCGTGTGTATGTGTGTGTGTGTGCATAAAGGAGGGAGATGGCACCTTGAGAGAAAGAGATCAGGCCAGGAGATGTGGCTGGCGCGAATGCTTCTTGCTTTATGCTGTATCCCGAACGCATGCTTGATGTCTACGCAAGAGTGGCAGAGAGGTACGAGTTGCTCACACTTAAACCACAGTAGCTGTCCGTGTAGCAAAGTGTGGCGTAATATTACACACAGAGGCATTTCACGTAACAGCATAAAGTCGTGTCCCCAGCCCTGCCCCCACCCCCCCACTGACACCCCCCCACCCCACCCCGCCCCACCCCACATGCCCACCACACCTACACAATACACAAACACAGCCACACACATCCCCCCCCACCTCCCCCTCCCCCACCCGCGCACACAC
>Ga0307960_1001151_pt1 | contig 15113 bp, 13 predicted proteins | sample OrgLakmetagen542_FD_201832 | JGI IMG/M metagenome (GOLD analysis project Ga0307960, IMG submission 201832) | Saline water microbial communities from Organic Lake, Antarctica - #542 | ecosystem: Environmental > Aquatic > Non-marine Saline and Alkaline > Saline | place: Antarctica: Organic Lake... | reverse complement strand
CCAGCAGCTCAGGCAGCACCAACAGCTCAGGCGCACCAACAGCTCAGGCAGCACCAGCAGCCCAGAAGCAGGATGAACGTGGCTTAGCAAGAGAAGCGCCATCCCCTGAGGTTGTAGCAGCAATGGGCAGGGGGCCACAGCATATGCATCTGGGGCACGGACAATTGAAAGGTGCCGAGAGAAGGTGAGACGATATATATATATATATACACGTCAGGTGCATACTGTTTCTGAGCACTTGAACTCTACTTTGGTGTATCTTAGTATGGACGACAAAATTGTGTTACAGACAAGTGTCTAATCTAAGAATGAGTGCATTGTCTGTCCAGACTGACGAGTTCTGTAGTGGGTCAGTTGAAGGCTCACGGAACGCACGGAAAGTCGGAAGGGTGATTGAGGGCCAGCTGAGGGCCCGCACACGTCATGCAAGGCATGCCAAAGACATTAATTTTAAGATTAAGACAAGTGGGTTATAGAACAGGGATTTTTGAGGAGCGAAGCTTAGACAAAGTACAAATTATCATCCATACTAAGAACGTCAAGGAAATCGTGCACTGGTAATCACTGCAACTCGTCAACCTCGTCAACCCTCGTCAACCCATCTTTTGTAGGAGCATGGAGAGCTATTATGGCAATGTGGCTGGAATGTCAGGGTGGGACTTTGAGAACTTGCCAGAAAGCCAGCTGTCCAGTGCCAGCCAGCTGAGTGGGGACGTTGAACAGCTCACTATGAGGGGATGGATGCATCCACCAGCTGGCGCCACCGACAAGAAGGAGGAAGAAGGCGAGATCAGCAGTGTAGGTGGCAATGTGAGTGGTGCAGGGACGGATGGGGGCATCACCCTCAGGTCCCTGCAGCAGCAGCGTTCTCTACCCAGCAAGGCAAGCACAGAGCAGCAGCAGCAGCAGCAGCAGCAGCAATCTCTCTCCGGCGAAGTGAAAATAGATCAGCAGCAGCAGCAGCAGCAGCGGCGGCGGCGGCAATCAGCTCATGCTGATGAGGCGAATCCTGATGCGTTTACTGATTACCATGATAGCGTGCAGAAGGGCCGATTCCAGGTGAATTATTGCAGGGATGATGAATAGTCGAGCCAGATTATCGTCCTGTATCGTCAGCATTCTTGAAATACTGCTTACAGCTAAGGCAGTGCTATCTGTGGCCTGGTACTGAGATGATTTTGGTAGCGCTGTTTACTTTTTTAGTGTGGAATTAGTACCTGGCCTTAACAGGGCTTTCTGCACCACACACTCTCACTGGCATGGTGCTTCCTTGCTTATTTGGCATGCTCTTTCATCAGCGACCTTTTTGAACAGGTGCACGAGGAGGGAACCTTTCACCCACCCCCCATTTGGCCGTTCCATCACACCACGTGCAATTCCACAACCAGTCAGCAAAACGAATCAGAGCATCAACAAGAGCTGCAGCCACAGGAACAGCAGCGGCAACCGGTTCTACCCTCTCATCATCTCCCTATGCAGCGCCAATCCAGCAAATCTGGTCTGTCTGGGCTGCTAGGGAAGTGGCCAAGCTTCAGTTTCCATCACCACAACGCAACCCCTGCTAAAGAAAGACCAGGCCATATAGCTCAGGTGCAGGGAGGCGGCAAGGAGCAGGAAAAGGAAGAAGAAGGGGTAGGCGCTGCCGACAAAGCACCAGGACAGAAGGCAAGTGATCAGGTCGTAAACTGGGCTTGGGTGTTTTGTGAACAAACAACCTTTAACTGATTCTTGATTCTTGATTGCTTTTCGTAGATGTTACAGACCCTCGATTTGGCTAAGCTTTTGTGTCGATCAGCATGACAGGCAGGTGACATATTTTCACTTTGCCTTGCCTTGCATTGCAGGGACGATTCACCATCCGGTAGATTCAGTGCCAGTGTAGTCTATTTGCACTACATTAAGCATTTGCAGTTGTTCTTCAGTAGATTGCTAACTTTGGAGTTCAAGTAACCACTATAATGTTTGCATTTGCATTTATTAATTTTTGATGTTCTTTTACCCCCCCTGGCAACCACTTGCAAAGTGTTGGGAAATCAAATGACAAAGTGACACAGGTATTGAACCCTGCAAGAGTCAGGGAGCCACGGTACAGGAATTGTCCTGTTTTATTTCTGGAAGCCTCTCTAGGGAGAAAAGGTGGATTTCGATGGTATTGGGGAGAGTGGTGTGTAAGCGGGCCAAAACTCGGCTTTGAACAACGTTGATGCATTTTCACCTGAATGTTTTATGTAGAATGCAGGATTTATGCAAGCTGCTGAAAGCAAAAGTATGCATCTATGAAGGTCAGCGTGAATTAAGGACAGATTCGCAGTTCGTGCTCACACGTGTCAGAGCTCCACCAAGAAAAGCAGCGCAGAAGGTCTAATGTAGGTACTATTAATTCAACGGTTTGTCAGCCATTTGGCTTTTTTATTGTTGATGTCTTGCTTTGTTGGATCATTACAAAGCAGTATTGTTTTTACGGCAAGGTTTTTACAGCAGTGCAGCTTGGTTGCAGATTGGCGCACATTATACAGGAGGATTCCCAAATTTAGTAGATTAGTAATGGTGTACTGATTGTAAATGGTGCCTCCAGCTCTAAAGGGGTGAAATGTAACCCCCTTTGTAATCCCGTTGTGCTAAAAAACGAAAAAGAAACATGCAGAAATGTGTAATGTAGAAAAGGAAGTTGTTTTGCACTGCACCACCCAATGGGTACGAGCCGCACACATTCCAACTGGAAAAAAAATGAATTGAAGGCAAATTTCTGCATACTACCAGAACATTGCCCAAGTCTTAGTACCTTATGGTGGCGTTTGATGCCTCGTTTATTTTTTATATCTTTGCGGATCTGATAGCGTGTGAGCAGAGCTTTTACGTTCTGGCTTGCAGATCAGTAGCTCCAAGACTGTGGAGTGGCTTGATTGGCTGATAGAATTAGTGCACTCTGTTAGCTACGCTGCTAAACTTGCTGTCCATGTCAACCACTCTTTCCAGCACTATTATCAACCATCATCAGGAGCCGGTTTCAGGCCAAGCCTGCAACCATCTTGATCCCTGTTAATTTTTAAGATCTCTCTTTCCTTTTGTGGAGGAGTTTTGTAGTACCTGTTTCCAAAATGGCCCCTTTTCCCTTATTAATGCAGGGAGTGGACTTCACTGCCTACCTGATCTTCTTTTTTCATTCGTGCTTGTTGCTTCTAGTAGGATGCTGCGAAGGTATTATGGTGTCCTGATAATAAGCAAGGCATTATTACCAGCCAGTTTGTGTGCTTTCCTTTTTGTTGGACATGAGAAGAGTCCTGAGTTAGGCATTTAATGACACAAAATGTGGCTGGTACTTCTTGGGTGTATTGACTCCAGTGGGCCCTCCCTGGGGGAGCGGATGTTATTTTCCTATACTAGAGTACTTACTGGAACCCGCCCTGAAAGCAGTGGTGATGAGTGGAAAGAAATGAAAAGAAAAGAAAAGAAAAGAAAAGAAAAGAAAAGAAAAGAAAAGAAAAGAAAAGAAAAGAAAAGAAAAGAAAAACTACGCAGGCAGTGAATACCACTCTCCACATGAAGTTAAGGAAAAGTAAGCCACTTTGGTGCCGAGTACCGTAAAACTCCTTTACCGACAGACAAAAAAAGCCCAGTCAGAGAGGTCCAACAGAGTATCAGAAGGAAGAAAGAAGTCACAAAGAGACTGGAGTAACAGCCTCAAACAAGCAAGAGCACCAGGCATAGACATTGCAGAGCTAAGCTGAGGGTCTACCAGGGATGACCACCCATCTCGGCCACTTAAATTTTGGTCGTGTCTCATATGCATGTTCGGAGGCAGCAAACAAGGTGGGGGGTGTCCCCTTGTAAGCCACTGCAGTTCCCTTTGTAAAAGCCTTCAGCAGATTGTTGAGGCACTTGGGCGCCCAGGGGTCAGCATGCTTTACCATCCCTGCCTGCGTTGTAGATACAGATTACTTTGGTGGCATACACATCAGGAGTTTTAGGCCACATGGATAGATCAAGGCAGTGTTTTCTTGTCATGTCCAACTGGTGGAAGTGACAGATTGTATGAAAACGATTGGATGTGTTTTTCAGTTAAGGTTGTTCAATAAGCCAGTTTATCAAAGATGGCATTTTCTGGCTTTTATATTGCAGTACTCAAGTAGCTTGGTGATCTGCAGAAGTTTGATTTAACTGCCCAGCTTTGGAAGGAGAGGTGCGGCACTGCACGCAGCAGGAGTGTGTGTACGTGTGTGTCAGTGTGGCAGTGTCAGTGTGGCAAATCAAAGCTGGAGCAGAGAAGCAATAGAGAAGGGCAGAGAAAGGAGAAGTCGTTCTGTTCGTTGACACTACCTCAGCAATACACCGCTCCCGACGTGCCTGCATTAGTCTGAGGAGGATACTGCCGAACCCCTGACAAAAAGCGGCACCTTTTGAAAGACTAAAAGCAAACTACCTGCCCGTCAATAAAGTTCCCTCTGGGTTAGGAGTCAAAATCCCAAAAGAGCATAACAACAGGCACGGCTGTCTTTAGTAAAACAAAAGAGTGACTACTACGGTTTGATGAAATCAATATATAGGTAGTTATCTTTTGTTCCCAGAATAGACATCACAAGCCTTACTGTTCTTGGTTGGTAGTAGAACCCTTCAAGCTATTTTTTGAGGTCATCAAAGTTCAAACAACTTGTTTGAAAGGTCGCAAAGAAATTAAAGCACAGATTGTAGTTCCATGAGATGATGCACAAGGCGTAGACCTTTCCTCTTACTAATTTGATCACAGCGGACACAGGCAGGTCCTGGACATTGGCCTGCGGATAGCTTGTTCTGAACAGCCAGGAACCTTGAATGGATTACAGCAGTTGCTCCCAAAAATAAAGAGACTAATAAGTGCCAGCCGGTGGTAGGACGATTGTAGACTTCACATGGGCGAGCAGTCATACTTCTTGACTGAATGCCTTTTTCTAGTAAATGCTCTTTAATTCTACTTAGACCATCGAAATGTGAGCTGAGGAAACAGTTTTCCTTTCTGTTTACTTTTCTTGAGGAATTTTCAGCAGCCCAACCCTTTTTGCTGCAACAGGTCAACAACCAACTTGTTCATGATTTCCTTTCTCAGCAGAACATTAGACTTTTTCTCTTTCTTCCTGAGCTTATGGATTTATTTGTGGCTGGCCGAGACCAGTCAGCAGCCGATCAGCCAACAACCTGGCAGAAGGTCACCCCTCATTGTGACCATTTTAGTAAACCTTTACACAGGTATAATTCCTAGTTTACAAAAGACCTGCATTTCTCTAAAAATCACTGCCCCTTCTTTTAAGACCCGCGCGCATCAGGGTAAGCACAATACAATTTGAAATGGGGACATCCCATCATACACTGAAATTGATGACAGTTTGATCGCTTCAAAGAAACAGAAAAAAAGGGTTTTGCTCTAAATCAATCTTCAGCAAACAACAAAACAAAGCGGGTCCTTCAGCCTGCAGAGAAAAAATGACAGTCACCCTACCCCCCATAATTGACTGTGAGCAACAGCAGTGAATTCGCTCCAACTCATGCCATCATACATTATACTCACAACAACAAAGTACCGCGCTTGCCCAACGTTACATCATCTCTTCAGCACACACATCTCTCTAACACAAAGTTCCTCTCCCCAGTCCTCCTGAAGACCCCTTCTTCTTCACCTGCTAACGCGCTGCATTTCGCTCGTTTGCGACTCATGACACACTTATTTGAAAGAGAAAAAATTAGAGGGAGAGGAGAATTTTGAGGACCAAGCTACTCAGGCACTCAGCCCTTCGCCACAGCAAATGGCTGTCCACATTTATCAGGCTCGCAGAGAAAAGGATGGATGGCGTTTCCACCTTTTGTTTAAATCACTAAGATGCAGCCGGCATTCTGGCAGAAAACATGATAAACCTCCAGCTCCTGTCGCGGGCAAAGTCCTGCAAAAGCAGTGAACAAGCATTACGGCAAAGTTTCAGCACACTGGCACATCCTGCTTGAGCAAAAACCATTGTGCACACATACTTCAAAGTGTCTATCATGTCAGCGTACACACATCCTTTTGTGGTATCCTTTTGTGGCATCCTTTTGTGGCATCCTTTGGACGGCAGATGATTTAAGCAAAAGGTGCTGCTTGGAGAAAATTCGTATTTTGCTTATTAATCTTGATGCCAGTAGAACTATTTTGCCACTTGGGTTATTGTTCGAGGACTTGGCTTGCCAGCACTGAGCTACACCTTTTCTCTAGCTTACACTTGAGGGGCGGGAAAAGGGAATAAAGCAAATATCCACCCTGGTTTGTGTGATTTGAGAGCTTGACAAGAGGAAGGCTCTTAGAGCGCTGACACATGTGCTTGAAGGACCCTTACACACAAATTGAAAACATCTCGCTTGATACTTAATGCAGGGAAGCAGGTGTTTAAATGAGGTAGCCGGGCCCTGTACAGGACACCGCTGCACTGTGAGGGACTACTGGAGTTTCTGGCGATGCCTGTACGTGCGGTAGCAACTACCTGGCTTCACAGTATTATGGGCATCATGGCACTACTACGCTTCTGACTGACCAACCTGCAGCACTCACATATGCGTACCTGCAAGCCACCTTTGGTGCACTGGCCAGCCCTACACTGGTGCCAACGCTACACACACACACACCTGCGAGCTAACACTGATGCACTGGCCAGCAATACACTGGTGTCAACCCTACACACACACACACACCTCTGCAAGCCATTGCTGATGCACTGGCCAGACTCATACACATACCTGCAGGCCAACACTGGTGCATAGGTCACGGAGTTCTGCCTCCTCCCACCATCGATATTGGCCGTTGATGGCAGCAGAGTCAAGCTGCGTGTGGAAGCATGCGTGTTTTGTGTGTGAATGAATGTGCTGTGTGGATGCATGCGTGTTTTGTGTGTGAGTGAATGTGCTGTGTGGATGCATGTGTGTTTTGTGTGTGAGTGAATGTGCTATATGTGTAGGTGTGTTGTGCGGGCACAGGGATTCCAGGAGCACAAGACATGTCATGAGCATGGCTGATCAGTGAGCAGTTCCTAGCTGTGGAGCAGCTTTGGAGATCATGACATTTTGTGAGCAAGATGGTGCCAGATCTGAGCAGGTTAGTGGATTCATTACTGAGGCAGCAAGAACCAGTGAAGATCGATAATAATCGTTACTGACTAGTCTTGACCATGACACTCAAGCACACACAATTTGCTGTGTGGTTGCACCTGCTCACATATTTTGTCCCCGCCCACACATAGAGTGCCCACTTACGTTATTTAGTGGCCTGACTAAATCATCTCCCAGCACTTGGCCTAACGGAGCGGAGGGAACCATGAAAGTTGTGCCTACAAAAATTCCTCCAGGGGCTAGCACCCGGGAGATCTCGGCCAGGGCTGCCTGTGTGCGTATGTGTGTGTGTGTGTTAATGTGTGTGTGAGAGAGTGTGTTGATGTGTGTGTTAATGTGTTTGTGTGTGAGAGTGTATGTTTATGTGTGTGTGTTAATGTGTGCATATGTGTTATTGTGTGTGTTAATGTGCGGAAGTGCATGTGTGAACGTATGTGTATGTGTGAGAGTGCATGCATATATTATACATATCTGTGCGCATGAGGTGTACAGAAATAGAGACCAGCAAATTTGGCACGATTCAGCATAGAGAAAGATCCAGAAGTAAAAAGCGATAGGACAGAAGAAGCAGAGTTGAGGTGAATGAGAGGGAGAAAAACTGCTTGGGCCTTGTTTAAACACACGAATACGTTGACACCCAACAAGGGTACAACTGCAGCAAGCACAAAAGTGCAATTAAAGGGGCGTGCTTACATTGTACACAGCCTGATTCTATTTCGTTTGCTCTGTAAGATGGCGGTGAACTATTTACAAGGAAATGAATAGACGATATCACTTTACTTCACGTCAAGAATTGGAGTTCAAGTGTTACACACTGAACTCGGCAGCAGCATTCCGCTGTGCCAACTCTCATCATGGTTCATGTTGCAGGCAAATCATAGCGGTCTATACTTACATACAGGTATAGAGTCCCACTCCCGAAACCGTTACTTTGTGTGCAAGACACGCAGAACAATGCACACCATGCACACAGTAAGGCACACGCCACGTACACAGTTAGATGCACGCCACGTACAACAAATCTAACGTTTACGCACAACAGAAACCACGTGCACGTACAAAAGCCACGCCCAAAAAAACAAAGCACCAACTGCACACCTGTGGGTTGGGCCAGCAGTGGATAGCTGCTCCGGCATGGATGGCTGATACGCTGCCTGTGTACAATGGAGAAGTGTGCTTTTTGTTTATGGTGGCAGACGACCAAAAGTCGATCCCTGCTCCAGCATGGATGGTTGATGTACCCTCCAATTGACGAGAATTAAAAAGGCAGAGCATGTGTGAGTGTGCGTTTGTGTGGGAATGAAGACCTACAAAAAATCCAAAGGCGATAAAAAGAGGGGATGTCTGCACGATACAGACATCCCCTGCAGATACAGCTACATTTTACTACCAAGGTTTTTGGCATTTAACAGTAAGGGATAGTCAGGCTGCCTTTGTTCCTTTGTACCATCTGTGCTGTGCAAATGGACTGGCTCAGCAGCGAATGCTATAGGTTTCCACACAAAAACAAAAAAGGGCTATATTTGTTCCTTTGTACTACCTGTGGGGAAGGGTAAACGCCCTACATCAGCTCGAAGCAATAGCATTGGAGGAATGCCGGTGCTGCTGGTGCTGCTGCTTGATGGGTTGCGCGGCATCGTGCCGTCTTCCTGCAGTGTGTGAATTGTGAAAGATGAATAGTTGTAATGGGTGAGAAGTTGTAATGAGCAAATCGAGTTAATGGGGGTATTCTGGTATTGCTGATGCTGTCATTCACGAGTGGTAGTGTGACGTTGCAGCATCTACCTGCAGTGTGGAAGATCAGTATTACAGTATTACTATAGTAGGCGTGAGCAAGCTGACCATTCACTTTTGAAATGCGTTGCGGAATGATTTGGTGGCACCAATTCATAAGCAACAGGTAATAAGCGGCACCGATCAGGTAAAATGGCCAGGTTTTCAACTTGGGACAGTGCATGTATTGCTCAAGTTCTTTTCTTACACTTGAACTTTAGCGCATACGGCACTATTGCCCAAATGATGAATCACGTCATTAAAATGCTTCAATTTTTCCAGCTCAGCGCCCAAAAATCATTGAGCTTGGAACGGCAGCATGTCATCTGTTTGACGAAATCAAAAAGTGACACACCGTCGAAATGGTAGTGGTACAGCCTACACGCGTGTACCCTTAGTCGTGCACAAGGCTTGGCACAGGGAATAGAATGGGCGTCGGATGAGGTTAGATGGAGCCTGCCATTGAGGACAAAGCAACTATTGCCATAAAGGACACCGCGGCTTATGCCATTGAGGACAGCACTTATTGCCATTGAGGACATCGCAGCTATGCCATTGCCATTGAGGACACAGCACCTATTGCCAATGAGGACTTGTAGCTATGCTGTTGCCATTGAGGCACCGCACCTATTTCGCTCCGCGTGTTGTTATTATTTGCCCTGCTTGCTTGAAAGCGTGTACCCCCCTTCCCCCTTCCTTGAACGGAGACTATTCAAGCCTACAGCAGTTGCCTCTAGCATAGTCCAACTTGCTTAGTGAGGCTTAAAGGCCAGGTTTCCAAAGTCACCAAACTTAAACTGGCTTTAATCTTCCACTCATGTACGTCCGTAAATCAGCACTTGCCTTGAAGTAAGTCCCTGCCTGTTCCAGCATGGTCTCTGAGAAATCTGCTGCCACAACGCCTGAGAACTTTCCAGATCGGGCAAACCTGCGTAAGAGGTATGGGCAGCGGTCATGACTGCCTGATCGTTTTCCTGGGCTGATCTGAATAATTGACGTGCTGATTCATTACTGCCTACGCATTTCTCTGGGCACATCTGCGTCATCACGGACGGGAAGTCAACACTGCCTGCGTGTTTTTTCTAGGCAGAGCTGCACAACTGATGGGAGGGGTTGTCATGCCTGCATTGTGTCCTTGTTCGCGTGCTTATCAACAGTGCTCAGTCTAGCAGAGTTAGGCAGGGCTGTGTACAGGGCAGCACATGCCTGTTCAGAGACATAAATTTGCAGGATGAGCACACTCACAATGTGTTCCCATGCTGTGTGTCGTCCACCCAGCAACATAGGGTCATGCAGAAAATATGACAGGGCGGTTTTAGGTGTGCTATGTTTGTCTGTGATACGTAAGGATCCAGCACAGAGTTCTTCTTCACGTAGTCGAGTGTGCTCTTTTGCTTACTCACACAGTCACCATGCCCTTTCACTTTATGTGCTCCTGCACCTAGACAGACAACGCGCCCACTTGCTGATACAAGCCTTGTCGCAGTAAGTGGTAAGTGGCTAAGAGTATATAGCAATTGGGCACGCTTACTACTATTAAAACATTAAAACAAAAGAGCACGTGAGCAAGTGGGCATGTGCACTTGTGTAAGTGAAAGAGTATATCAGAAAATACGCACATTCTATTTGATTTGTGAGTAAAAGTGCACATAATTAGGTTTACTTGCACAATAAAGTAACAAGCTCGTTTGCTTTGCACGACGGGACCCAGTTGTTGGGTTTAATTCCTTTTCCCCTCACCTTTTTGAGAACAGGCCGGACCCGCAGCTCATGTCCACTAGCACCTTGCCTTGCGCGACGGGCTCCAAATATCCCATGGCTGCGAGTCAAGAGTGGAGGCAACTTCACCATGAATTTCTCAGGGCTTACATGTACAGCATGGCGTGTGTGTGTGAAGTGGTGCAAGCACTGCTGCTGCTGCTGCTGAAAAGAAGGCAGGGTCGTTGTTGTGAACTAGGTGCCCATGTGTGATAGGTCCCTGCTAGCTTGTGGTTTTGCTAGCTTGTGGTTGAAATTTGAGAGCAAGGCAAGTCAGATGGTGATTGTGAGGCGTGACATGCGAACACAAGATATGGTACAACTTATTCTTACAGCACAGGGCAGTGTGAGTAAGGAATGCCGTGGGAGATCTTCAACCCATTCCAGCCGTGAGGTTCGACCTCACCGTTATCATTGAATTCCCTGCACTTCTTTCCCCCATCCCCTGCCTAATCATTCCTCACCCATCTCGAATTCCTTCTCGACTCCAGGAAAGCCAGCCCATGCAAAGCCCTGCCTCCAACCACGCTCGTACACAAAGCTGATTAAGGGGTTCCTGCATGTGTGCGTGTCGTAACTCACTTGTATTTTGTACACACAAAGCTATTTGGGGGGTTCCAACGCACACGCAGGTTGTGCAAAGAGTGACTGAATGCATAATGACAACTCTTCCTTGCGTGCGTGCTTCAACAGTCAAAGCTAATCAATTTGTCTCATTCAAGACATTGAGACTCCCTGCTGTACATTTAATTACATACTTTTTCACTTTGGGCCCATGAAAAAACTAATCTCTCTATTTACAAGCTACAGATCATGCTCATTCATCACAACCATAAGCAGGTTTCTCCGAGGACTTATGCTTCTTACTCCTTATTGTGCGTAGTGTCTATACATCAGAATGACAAAACACGGTGCAAAACTTTAATGGGCAACCTTGATCAGCGAGCTGCGGCCTGCTCAAAAATGCCAAAAGTACATTGGAATTAACAAATCACGCGCGCAATGCTCCTTACCTAAAATCCCAGTCCCTCCCCAAGCAAACACAGAATGGCTCAAGCAGATTATATACTTATACGCAATACTCCTCACCTAACAAGCTCAGTCCCTCACCAAGCCTTCAACAGACACAGAACGGCACAAACAGTTTAAATGCTGTATCCTCACCTATAATCCCAGTGCCTCCCCAAGCAAACACAGAATGGCGCAAGCAAATTATATAATTATACGCAATACTCCTCACCTAACAAGCTCAGTCTCTCACCAAGCCTTTAACAAACACAGAACTGCACACACAGTTTAAATGCTGAATCCTCCTCACCGAAAAAGCTCAGTCCCTCCCCAGGCCCTCTGCTTATATACTTTCATGCCTGAACCCAGCGTCAAGTCCACATAGGCAGGGCTGGAGTCGAACGAACGGCTGCAGCGGCTGCAGTTGAGGCTTTCGTTCCTGTGTGGTGTGGTGTGCGTGTATCATGAGTGTATAAGTAGGTTTGGCCAGAACCATATATATATATATACGGTGTATGTACATTAATTTTGGCAGGGAAATCACAAAATATACGGTGTATATATACGGTTCTGGCCAACCCTATGTATAAGTGCACAGACACGCGTGCACATGTATGATGCTTTGTTTGCTTTTTATGCTGAATTTGCGGAAAGGGCAAGTTTTTGGGGGTTAGGCTGGCACCATAAGCAAAACTCTCAAAAATCAACGCGCGCAAATAAGGCTTGCTCTAATGCACACATTTTTGACGTGAGTGCCATATACATACGTCAATGCAACTGCTCGGCAGCACAGACTGTGTACAGGAGCGCCTACTCCAAGCAATGCCATGTTATAAACTCATCCAGGCAAACAGGCTTTCTCACCGTGATGCACGTGAAACCTACCATAACAGCTGCAGTTCGTAACAGGAATGTCACTAATCAATAAATACCTTCCTACCTCGCTGGAATGTATTTCTTACTCATAATAGACACTAATTGTTCCAGTTTCTCACCTTGCTGGCATGCCTGACAGAGAGAAATTCTCCTTTTGGCTGCAAACACAAAACAGCGAAAGAGAGAACAGGGTCAGTATGCATAGCCCATAATTAAGCACAAGGCTTTATGACACACTAATCTAATATGTTGGTGTACTAGGAGGACAGCTTGCAAAACTTGAGTTCACTTGCTTGCAACAGAACCTTACTTTGCACCAATGTGTGTATGCACACGTGTGTGCTGTGTGTGTATGAGTGCGTGCGTGCATGCGTGCGTAGTGCGTGCGCATTTGTTGTGCCACTACTGATAACACATTACATTTGTGGACTGCACGGGTAGCATACCAAACAGGATTCAAAACATGCTCACCAAATGGGGCAGCAAAGATTAAAAGGCTTAGTGTCCTCCTGTGCTGGGCTTGTAGGTGCTGTGGATGGAGAAGGAGCCACGTCTGCCACCTTCGCAACCACTCTTCCTACTGGTCGTGTGCTGCAAGTGAAGGGGGAGGGGAGGTATTTGTTTTTGCTCTATTTTCAGCTTTACTCTGCAAGTCAGTCGTACAAAGACAGTCCATAGTTACAGGTTTGCAAAGCACATTAGCGCTTGTGGACCCTAAAACCTCTTCACACTTGCGTGCAAAATGGTATGAACAAGCATACACATGGACCACAGACACACAGACACGCACGCGCACGCACACGCACACGCACACGCACACGCACACGCACACGCACAAGCACAAGCACACGCACACGCACACGCACACGCACACGCACACGCACACACACGAATGTGTACACGTACCTGTGCCATCCTGTCCTCACTGAACGGACCCTTTTGCTAGGGCACGGGAGCTGTGTGGAATTAAGCTGCATTTTCCAGTTAATTTATAGATGAACTAATAAATTAATTTTCATGTGGCAATAAAATAAATATATATACTCGGTTTGTGTGGCTCAGAATTGTTGAGAGCTCGGTCTTTTTTAAAAATCACAGTAAATTCTAAAATGTCCTTGAATTTTGAAGCCTCCTTCGACTGGAGTCCTCGATGTAGACTTCTCCTTCGCTCCGGCCTCCATACTTGAAAACATTTCAAGTTAGTTGGCAGCCAGGGGCTGAGCAACAGTCCGAGACTGTCACTACAATAATTTTGCAACTATGTATGTGTAGTCTAAAGGATGAGGGTTCCAATACGAGGACGAGTCTGAGTAGGCCAAGCAGGCTTTTGGGGCACCAACTAAAATGCATTGTTATGGGAGAATTCCAGTATCAGAGCAGGTCTCAGATCAAAGGGTGGTGGTGGTCCACATTAGCTTATAACTCCAAATAATTGAACCAGCTAGTATGCCCTGAAGGAGTTGGATTTTAGAATGCTTTATGATTTAATTCCAGTGCAGCGATGGACTACAAGAAAGCAAATGCTGAATGCTGTCATCTTTGATTTAGGAATCAGAAGAGCAAAAACTATTGATACAAAGTAGTTATAACTACCAACCCTGCGGTTTGACTGCCTGGTGATTGTGTGCGCTCTACCTGGCTGAAAGTATGGTATGAAATTAGAACGTTAATTTTGTATTGTAGCTACTGAAAGTTTCATATTGTAGCTACATCTGATCCTTTCTATTATAATTGATATTCCATACTGCATTCGGATGAGTAGAAAGCAAGCTTTTGCTGTATATGGGTCTTATTCTTCAGGAGCTTCCGGCTACCATATTACCCGAGGGGGGACACTGAGGCCCATTATGGGTATGTTTTTTGCATGCTCCTAGGGCAGGTGGACGTAACTGGCAGGTTTCAAGATCAGCTCTGCTACGTAGATTTCAATGCAGCTGAGCTTGAAACTCGCCAGTTACGGCCACCTGCCTCAGCAGCCGCATTGTGAACCCTACTTTTTGAGCAGCCATATGCTGTATCTGACCAGCCAGAGCATTAAATTGAGTGATTGTTTGTGTATTGGAGTCCTTAAAAAAAAAAAAAAAAAACTACGCAGGCAGTGAAAGCCACTCTTCACATTAATTAAGGAAAAGGAGCCACTTTGGTACCGAGTACCGTAAAGCTCCTCCACCGCAAAAAGGAAAGGAAAAACCAATTGGGATCAGGAGATTGCAGCAGGCTTGGCCTGAAACCGGCTCCTGATGAGATTTGATAACAGTACTGGAAAGGGCGCGTCTAGTATGGACAAGTTTAGCTAGCAGCAAAGTTCACAAAGTGCACATGGAGCTTGGAGGCAAGCTTCTTAACTCTTTGAGAATTGAGACCCAGTTCCTTGAAAGGCTTCAGAGTGTGAGTGTTGTAGGTGGTGCCACCCACACCCAAAAGGATGATGTGGAGAGTAATGGAGGCTCCTTGAAGAATGTTGCAGAGATCTTTTTGCTGCTCCTTTGCGGCGTTCAGCTGGTCTGAGGTCTGGTGTCCTCACAGTACTTGATCTCGACGAGGTGGATGTCACGCCGAGTCTTGTTGAGGTCTTTAGGTCTGTGCTGTCTGGG
>Ga0307960_1001138_pt1 | contig 15174 bp, 15 predicted proteins | sample OrgLakmetagen542_FD_201832 | JGI IMG/M metagenome (GOLD analysis project Ga0307960, IMG submission 201832) | Saline water microbial communities from Organic Lake, Antarctica - #542 | ecosystem: Environmental > Aquatic > Non-marine Saline and Alkaline > Saline | place: Antarctica: Organic Lake... | reverse complement strand
GCACCCACAAAAAGTTATTAATCTAGCTGCTTATTAATGCTGAAACTTGCAAGTGAGACGCGCACCCGCATAAAGTTATAGTGCCAGCTGTTCATAATACTCATACTTGTAGGCTTGACCAGAACCATATATGACCGGTGTAGACACGGTGTTTTTGGCAGGGAAATCACCAAATGTACGGTCATATACGGTGCAAACCTACATACGATTCTGGCCAACCATTCTACTTGCAAGTGGAACGCGCACCCGCATAAAGTTATTGTGCCAGCTGTACACAGGGTTGTCCTCGTCTCCATGAGCCGGTATACTTGGTTTTGTGAGGGGCATGAATGCAGCCCCTGAAGTCCCCCCTGCCGTGCCAGCTTCCACCTGAGCACATGAAAAGAAAATTACCTAACATGTGCTAGCAGTGTGTGTGTGTGATGCTGAGTAGAAAAACTGTGTGTGCTGCTGAGTAGAGAGCTGCTGAGTAGAGAAACTGTGTGCTAGAAAGCGTAAGCTTTTCTGCTTGGCTCTTTGCCGGTGTGCACTCACGCACTCTCGGGTGTGTGTGAGAGTCCAGCATACACAGGGGTACAGCACAAACAAAGGCAGCCCTTTGCAGTTTTCAAACTTCAGTTCGCGAACAGTTGTTGACCTCCAATTCAAGAGCAGCATACATGCCCAGGGCACACATCAAAGCTCTGAAGCGTGAAGCTCTATAACACGTCACACGTCACACGTCACACGTTTACTTTACATGCGATTCAAACGTGCATATCACACGCGACACATGTAGGGGCCCAAACCGTACATACAAAAATATGGCGTATATACAATCACATACGGTGTATATACATTATGTAGATACAGTACATGAGACCATGTACGAATTGGGCCAACCCTAGACATGTGCACTCTTAAGGTTTTGTGAGGAGATTATTCATAGGAAACTTGTGCCACAAAATCCAAAAATGTGAATAAAGTCACAAAGATGATAGTATCCAAATTACAAATGATAAGCACGCACGATAACTCACATACACACACAAACGTACACGCACAAATGTGCGGCTATCAAAAGAGTGTTTGCTGTGGAATCCTCCTATAACACCATCCTACAGTGGCGCTAGAGCGCACAGGGCAGTGGCCACACACATAATGTTTGCTCACACACCGTCTCGAGAACAAGCTTGCAATATTTGTACGGTACAGGTAGGCTAATGTGCTCAGCATGCTCAAGTGTATGCTGCAACACAGCTCTTATAGCGTCATAATTAGGGTTGGCCAGAATCATATATATACGGTGAACATACGGTGTTTTTAAAGGGACTTTGTCAAATATACGGTCATGTGTAGGGTTGGCCAGAACCGTACATCTGCACCGTATATGCCCGTATGTATGGTGAATTGCCTGCCAAAAATACCGTATATACACCGTATATACCTATAAATGTATGGTTCTGGCCAACCCTAGTCATGTGTGTATATGCAGGTTTCTGCCCAACTCTCGTTGCAACAATAAGGACCAGGAAAGGAGAGGAGAGGCACTTGACTAGTTTAAATATAAATACTGTCGCGCACAAACCATGCAAAATGCTGAGTCACACAGCTCCTGTTGTTGGACCCATCAAACTGACAGCACAGGCCGCAAAACACGTCGATTCATGTTCCCACACAACTCACCTGAGATGCTGAGGTGACGCAGCTCCTGGCATCATCGTTGTTGGCCCCTTCAGAGGCTTCCGACATGGCGCCCCTTGCCATGCCAAACTCAGAGAAAGCGTTCTGGTTTTGCCGGGGATCCTCCTCCACAGTGCCCCCATCGCCGCCCTGTGTGTGTGTGTGTGTGTGTGTGTGTGTGCGCGTGTGTGTGTGTGCGTGTGTGTGTGAGTGTGTTTTTGTGTGATAGTGTGTTTGCGTGTGTTTGTGTATGTGTGTGTGAGTGTGTGTGAGTTTGTGTATGCTTGTGCCCGTGTGTGTCCGTGTGCGTGCCTGTGTGTGTCTCTCCTACGCTTTCCCTGAAGACAAGCAGCCCATCTGAGTTGCAAAATAATGGCAGTGCAAAACAATGGGAGTGCAAGACCATCTATGAACAAACACATGTTAAGCCACGCTGACCATGGATTGACATATTGACCAGCATATCGAGTCATTGCAATAAGTTGTGCCATTCTGACTGTGGACCGCATGACGATGCATGACTCCACTGTGAGTGTGTTTGTCGGTCGTTGGAGGGAACTGTCGTGTGTTTGTCCCTTTATGTTTGACTTATGTAACTTCAGTCACAGAGACACTTGGTTTCTGTGTGGATCGACATGCAGGCCAGCACAATCGTTTGAGTAGCAAACATGGCTGCCTTGCATACCCCTAAACATACCTGCGTCACAGAGATATACTAAGCCTCTGAGTGGACCCACATGCAGGCCAGCACACTCGTTTGAAAGCAAACGTGGCTGCATCACGACAACCTAATCACACATGCTTCACAGAAACAGGACCGACATGCAAACCAGCACACTCGTTTGAGTAGCAAACATGCACAGCTGCATCACAACCACCTAAGCACACCTGCTTCACAGAAACAGGACCGACATGCAGGCCAGCACACTCGTTTGAGTAGCAAACATGCATGGCTGCGTCACAACCACCTAAGCACACCTGCTTCACAAAAACAGGACCGACATGCAGGCCAGCACACTCGTTTGAGTAGCAAACATGCATGGCTGCGTCACAACCACCCAAGCACACCTGCGTCACAAAAACTGTGGAGCGATGGACGGCTTCCGGCGTTCCATTTTCAGGGCGGTTGGGTTGCTTTGGCTTAAGCCTTTGGGAGGGAACAGGAGGCTGACCGTAGGCAAGGAAGGGGTCAGCCATCTGTGTGTGTTTGCATGTGTGTGTTTGGATGTTTGACTGTATGTGTGTGTCCTTTGAAAGGGAACAGGAGGCTGACCGAAGGCAAGGAAGGGGTCAGCCATCTGTGTGTGAGTGTGTGAGTGTGTGAGTGTGTGAGTGTGTGAGTGTTTGTGTGTGTGTGAGTGTTTGGATGTTTGACTGTATGTGTGTGTCCTATGAAAGGGAACAGGGGGCTGACCGTAGGCAAGGAAGGGGTCAGCCATCTGTGTGTTTGTGTGTGAGTGTGTGAGTGTTTGTGTGTGTTTGATTTGACTGTATGTGTGTTTTCTATGAAAGGGAACAGGAGGCTGACCGTAGGCAAGGAAGGGGTCGGCCATCTGTGTGTGTATGTGTGATGTGTTTGTGTGTGTGAATGTGAATGTGAATGTTTGACTGTATGTGTGTGTGTCATACGAAAGGGAACAGGGGGCTGACCGTAGGCAAGAAAGGGGTCAGCCATCTGTGTGTGTTTGCATGTGTGTGTTTGAATGTTTGAATGTATGTGTGTGTCCTTTGAAAGGGAACAGGAGGCTGACCGTAGGCAAGGAAGGGGTCAGCCATCTGTGTGTGAGTGTGTGAGTGTGTGAGTGTGTGTGTGAGTGTTTGGATGTTTGACTGTATGTGTGTGTCCTTTGAAAGGGAACAGGAGGCTGACCGTAGGCAAGGAAGGGGTCAGCCATCTGTGTGTGTGAGTGTGTAAGTGTTTGTGTGTGTTTGATTTGACTGTATGTGTGTTTCCTATGAAAGGGAACAGGAGGCTGACCATAGGCAAGGGAGGGGTCAGCCATCTGTGTGTGTATGTGTGATGTGTTTGTGTTTGTATGTGTGAATGTGAATGTTTGACTGTGTGTGTGTCCTATGAAAGGGAACAGGGGGCTGACCGTAGGCAAGAAAGGGGTCAGCCATCTGTGTGTGTTTGCATGTGTGTGTCTGAATGTTTGAGTGCATGCGTGTGTCCTTTGAAAGGAATCAGGAGGCTGATTGTAGGCAAGGAAGGGGACAGTCATCTGTGTGTGTGTGTGATGTGTGTGTTTGAATGTGTGAGTGCATGTGTGTGTCCTCTGAAAGGGAACAGGAGGCTGATCGTAGGCTAGGAAGGAGTCAGTCATCTGTGTGTGTTTGTGTGTGGGTGTGGGTGTGTGCGTGCGTGCGTACAACCATATACTACATTTGCTTGCGTGTATGTGCATGCATGTTCGTACATACTACATTTGCTTGCGTGTGTGTTTGTGTCGTGCACATGCATTGCTATCATGAATCACCCCTTCTTTGGCCTCTTGTTAATTAACGTGAGTGCGTAGAAACAGTACCTCTTCTTCAGCCTCTTGCTCATTGACAAAATTTCCAGGACGGGCCATGCATTTTTTTTGCCTCTGTGCTGCTTGTTTTAAAGGGCCCTGCACGCGCATGTGTGTGTATGTGTATACATGTCTGTCTGTGTGCGTGCTTGTGCATGCGTGTGATCTGTACGAATGTGATGGCGTCAAAAGAGTGAGAACTATATGCACCTCAATGTAGCCTAATTGTATGTGTGTGCATGTGTATATATGTCTGTCTGTGTGAATGCGTGTGATCTGTGCGAATGTGACGGCGTCAAAAGAGTGAGAACTATATGCACCTCAATGTGCTAATTGTATGTGTGTGCATGTGCATATATGTCTGTCTGTGTGAATGCGTGTGATCTGTACGAATGTGACGGCGTCAAAAGAGTGAGAACTATATGCACCTCAATGTAGCCTATTTGTATGTGTGTGCATTTGCGTGTGTGTATGTGTATATATGTCTGTCTGTGTGCGTGTGTGTGCGTGTGTGCTTGTGTATGTGCGTAATCTGTACGAATGTGAAATTGGCGTCAAAAGAGTGAGATTTATATGCACCTCAATGTAGCCTAATTGTATGTGTGTGCATTTGCGTGAGTGTGTGTCTACGTGTTGGTATGCAATCAATATGTGGCGGATCGGAACGGGTGTGTGTGTGCCAGTTATTCCTGCAACGTGCATATCTGTATGCCCTCTCACCGTAGAGTTCTTTTCATGATTACAGCGTTTTCAATGAGCATCCTAGCAGCCGGACTTTTTGCCTTTTGGTCTATCTTGTAACGCCTTGTAACACCTTGTAACACCTTGTAACACCTCGTAACACCTTGTAACACCTTGTAACACCTTGTAACACCTCGTAACACCTCGTAACACCTCGTAACACCTTGTAACACCTTGTAACGCCTTGTAACACCTTGTGACACCCTGTAAACCTTGTGAAACCTCGTAACACCTTGTAACACCTTGTGACATCTCGTAACACCTCGTAACACCTTGTAACACCTTGTAACACCTTGTAACACCTTGTAACACCTTGTAACACCTTGTAACACCTTGTAGCGCCTTGTAACACCTTGTGACACCTTGTAACACCTTGTGACACCTTGTAACACCTTGTGACACCTCGTAACACCTCGTAACGCCTTGTAACACCTCGTAACACCTTGTAACGCCTTGTAAAACCTTTTAACACCTTGTAACACCTTGTAGACCCTCTCACCGTGGGAAAGGAGGCCTCTAGAAAATCGTGGTGGCCGAAGACCATCGCGTCCTTGTTTCGAGTCAGGGACAACATTCGCTGCTCTTCACTGGACATCACCTCCCTCCCTGTACTACTTCGACTGCAAGGTGGTGGGGAGTGAGCGCATCATACATATTGTCAATGCGTGTGCGTGTTACCATACAGTCAATAGCTGCTGCTCCTAGTAGGAGCACCTTCCTTGCCCTGCTGCTTTGACTGCGAGGTGTTGGGTTTTGGTGTACAATACAGTGCATAAAAAACCAGGAGTTATTATTGCATGTGGTTGCTGCAAGAAAGGGAGCGCTTGCACCACACACGTTTGCGACACACAAGCTTGCACCACACACTAATTGCGCCACACGAGCTTGCACTCACGCTATTTGCGACACACAAGCTTGCACCATACACGCTTGCACCACACAAGCTTGCACCACACACATTTGCGACTCAAAAACTTGCAACACATAGGCTTGCACAAGTTTGAATCACACAGGCTTGTACCACATCATATGTGCAGAAACCAAGCATGCTAAATTAGGGACAAGGATTTAACTCCTCAGATGCAGACAGTACCTCCTCCCCCCTGCTGTTGCAGTATCTTGGCAAAGGAATGGGGTCAGCACGTTGGATGCACATTTCATACGACACATCTTGGAAAAGCATGTGCATGTTTAGGAGAGGACATTGTCTTTTTGTCTCGGAGGGTTAAATGATGAAGGCTCGTCAAAGGAAGCATGTCGGCCCCCCCAATCGCTGCGCGTGACAGGAGGAGAATTATTTTCAGGAATTCGGAGGAGACAATGCTGTGATGAAGCACCTTTTTGTCCTAAAGCCAGTAACTAAGTAAGCGCAAGCCAAGAAGGGGAAACCAGCATGCACGTCATGCTGAAAGTACACATAGACTTGGGATTGGCCAGAACCATATACATGCACCGTACATGACCGTATCTTTGGTGATTTCCCTGCCAAACACACCGTATATACACCGTATATGTGTGGTCTGGCCAACTCTGCCTAAACTCCTACGCGCAAAAGTGTGCGTCAATTTGAAACTTGCGTGCGTGTCAACCGCATGATTGTGCTGGATTTTAGACAGGGGTCACCCTTGTCTTAATGCGCGCAAACACTAAGCAGAGCACGCAAAGTTGGGCACACGCGGCAGGTCACACATGATTAGGGTTGGCCAGGACCATATGTATATACGGTGTACATATGTATTTTGGGCAGGGAAATCACAAAGTATACGGTCATACACGGTGTATGTATACGGTTCTGGCCAACCCTACGCATGATAGGTCAAACATTGCAGGCAAACGTGACTGGCCACACATTGCAGATCACACATGACAGATCACGCATAGGTCACACGTGACAGACAGGTCACACATTTCAAGTCACGCAGCAGGTCACATATGCACATACGGCAGGTCGCACATGTCAGGTCACACATTGCGAGTCACACATTGCAGGTCACAAGCGCACATACGGCAGGTCGCACATGTCAGGTCACACATTGCGAGTGACATATTGCAGGTCACATGCGCACATACGGCAGGTCACACATGTCAGGTGACACATTGCAGGTCACATGCGCACATACGGCAGGTCACACATGTCAGGTCACACATTGCGAGTCACATATTGCAGGTCACATGCGCACATACGGCAGGTCACACATGTTAGGTCGCACATTGCAGGTCACATGCGCACATACGGGAGGTCGCACATGTCAGGTCACACATTGCGAGTCACATATTGCAGGTCACATGCGCACATACGGCAGGTCACACATGTCAGGTCACACATTGTAGGTTAATGCGCACATACGGCAGGTCGCACATGTCAGGTCACACATTGCAGGTCACATGCGCACATTCGGCAGGTCACACATGTCAGGTCGCACATGCAGGTCACTTGAGGCAGGAGAAAAAACGTCGTACACATACAGAAGGTCACACATCATAGAAACAGTCATCAACAATGTGCTGTATTACTTGCTGCCAATGAGAAGATCAGGGCGGAGCTAATCTTACTTACAAGAAATTGCACACATGCACACAAGTGCACACGCCCACACATTTACACACATGCACATACCCCTTGGGTTTCTGAGCTATAGCAGCACCAGATCCAGATGGGCCTTGATAGGGCTGCTGTGGTTGTTGTTGTTGTTGCTGCTGCTGCTGCTGATGTTGCTGTTGTGAGTTGGTTCGGCGTCTGGTCCCTCTGGCGGCCCTGCGTGTTTACGTGTGTGTGTGTGTGTGCGTGTGTGTGTGTGGGTGGGTGGGTGGGTGGGTGGGTGTGTGTGTGTGTGTGTGTGTGTGTGTGTGTGTGTAGGAGAGAGAGAGTGTGTGTATGTATGTGTGTGTGAGCACGCTTGTGCTAGTATGTGTTTGCTGCAAGCTTAGTATTTATAACTCGTGCAACAGCTTGCAAGACGACTAAGGATGTCGGAAAAGACGTGTTGAAGGCAACAAAAGAATCCCAGTCGCTGCTAGTAAGCAAGCCTGGCCAAGGCTACTAATAACCCCCTCCACCTTGCTACGTTTAAAAAGTCACCCTTTGCGTGTTTGGGTGTGTGCATGTGCATGTGTGTGTATGTGTGTGTGGGGGAGGGGGCCTTTACAGCTCATCTGTTGCCTTCCAGCTCATCTATTATCTTCCACGTTTTCCAACCTGCCTGTGGTGCATGACAGCTTGCCGTTAACCAACCATCACCCTCACTGTCTCACACAACCCCACCCCCTGCACACACACACGCACACAAACACACATGCACAGGCGCACACACTCACACAGACGCACACACGTACACACACATGCACATGCGCACACACACACACGCACACACACACACGACACACACACATCGCCACACTCTCTGCTCCCTCGTCATGTGACAACTGCTCCTGTCAAGCAGTTGTGGTTCATTCCACAAATGGATACACACACATACACATACAACGTACACACATTACGCGTACTCCACTCCTCACATGCTTGCACCCTTACTGCTCCTGTCAAGCAGATGTGGTTCAATCCACAAATGGATACACACACATACACATACAACGTACACACGTTACGCGTATTCCACTCCTCACATGTTTGCACCCTCACTGCTCCTGTCAAGCAGTTTTAATTCATTCCACAAATGCATACACACACATACACATACAACGTACACACATTACGCGTATTCCACTCCTCACACTTTGGCACCCTCACTGCTCCTGTCAAGCAGATGTGGTTCAATCCACACATGGATACACACATACACATACAACGTACACACATTACGCGTATTCCACTCCTCACATTTTTGCACCCTCACTGCTCCTGTCAAGTAGTTATGGTTCATTCTTCATTCTACAAATGGGTACACACACATGCAATGGATACACACATACACATACAACGTACACACGTTACGCGTATTCCACTCCTCACATTTTTGCACCCTCAGCACGTGATAGCTCGTCCCTGTTAAGAACAGGCAGCCTGTTGTCCGGAGCAATGGGGTCTCCTGTGGAGGGAGTTTAGGAGGGGAGAGTGTGTGGCACAGTCGAAGGCAGTGACAGAGGATGTGGGCAAAGAAAGATGTGATGGGCAATGAGCATTGTGAGAGTAAAGTATTGAGTTGTAGAATTTTGAGCAGGGAGGTTTGAGTGAGCAACGCAGTCTGAAGCAGTGACAGGATGATGGGCAAAGTTGCGTGAGGGAGGTGTTAAGCAAAGTGACAAGGAGGCAATAATTTCATGAAGTGTTTAAGAGGGGAGGTGGGGGCAATAAAGTCAGTTGCGAGCAGTTCCCTGTTTGAAAGGCTGGATGCAGATTTAGGAGGGACACGTAATAGGGTGAGATTAGGGTTGGCCAGAACCATACATATATACGTATGCACGGTGTATACACGGTATTTTAAGCAGTGAAATCACCAAATATATGGTCATATACGGAGTGCATATACGGTTCTGGCCAACCCTAGGTGAGAGAGTAAGAAGCAGGTAGGAGTAAAAGTGTCACAGACTGACGGCCAGAGGCACCAGCCTCGAAGTGCAGGTTTAGTCAGTGTGAGAGGAAGGTCACAAATGGCACAGGCTGGATAAAGGTGTGAAAAAGGGGAGATGACATAATGTGATACAGAATATAGAACATGTGATGTGGAGATGACATGGATGATAAGGTACCGTATATGATGTGATGTAGAGATGACATAGATGATAAGATACAGTATATGATGTGATGTAGAGATGACATAGATAATGTGATATAGATGATGTGATGTGTGATATAGGTGTGAGAGGGAGGTGAGAATGAGAATGAGTACACAATCAGGCAGCACACTTGAAATGCTAGGAGGAGGAGGCAAAAGGGGAGACGGCACAAGAGCGACAGCTCTAAACAAGGCAAGCTTTGTTTGCGAACAAGCTACGAGTGCAGCGTTTGGCTGGCACGTCTGGCTGCATTAACGAGCAAACATTCCACTGCAACGTTAAGCCAGCACAGTGCAACATTTGGGTTGCAGTTGGTTATTAATCAGAGTTGGTTATTCATCCTTGGCTTGTGAATACTGACGCTGCCAGGCTCTGGGCTTTCTGGAAATTAAGGGCATCGTGCATTTTGTATTATCAGCACGCCAATGTTTGAGGCTGAGGACCTCTGGAGCAGCTGTGTTGTTAGTGCCTTGCCAGCAAACTCACGTACTCTCTGTGGCGCCCTCAAGTGAGGCCACCAAAACATTACATTCGGTATCAAAGGACCTTGCACACACAGTGCATCATGGTGTGTGGGACAGCGCATTCTGGTTTCATTGCCCTCTTTTTAAGTTCAGCGCACCCACAAATCACCCCACAAAAAACCTACAGCACCTGTCGCACCACTCTTCTGCATTTTGCATTGGCACCCCAAGCCCTGCCAAAACCAGGGCGTACTTACCTAAACAGATGTACGGCTTGCCGAAAGACGCCCACACCCCGGATAAAGGCTTTTCCTCTTTTACGGCTGTGCGTTTAATGAGGTCAAACATTCGAGCTTGCCCCTCTGCTTGAAAGTCGTCTATTATGGGTCCTCCTTTGCCCAGCTCCTGTGTGTGTGCGCGTGTGTGTGTGTGCGTGCATGCGTGTGTGTATGTGCATACGTGTGTGTATGTGCATGCGTGTGTGTGTATGCACGTGTGTGTGTGCGTGTGTGTCTGTATGTGCAAGTGTGCGTGTGCGTGCGTGTGTGTGTCTATGTATGTGTGAAATTTCATGTGCGCGCGCATGTATGTATGTGTGTGTCAGTATATCAGTGTCAATACATTGCAAATACATGGCAGGGTTTAAAGCGTACGCTTTTAAATCACCACAAACCTGCTGAGGCTTGTCTCCCCTAAAGCGTTTCTGCTTGTCTCCTCGGAACTCACGGAACAGGTCGTTCGCGTGCAGTGCCTGTTTGTGATAGTGCATGTCATGTTACACGTGACCACGTAATTTAACAGCGGGATTGGCTAAAAACACATGACGGACATGTATGTGTAACTGGTAACTGTGTAGAGACAACATGCACACCTGGCACTCCTTCTGTTGCTCACGCAGCATCTGGCGAATGACATCAGTGTTTCCGGGCTTGAACGTGCCCACATTTTTGGGTGCTTCGTCGTACCCAGTCTGTAGAAATGCAACGCCTGTAGACATCTTGGCTGTTTACCTACCAGACCACACCAATTGACAGAACACAGACTTCAACACATGGTACAGTGTGCTATAAGCCTTATAGGGGGGGGATCATGCACTGGGTATTTTTTTAATATGTGAGAAAATACAATTGTAAAATTTATGTGAATAAAACATTCAGAATTCACTTGCATTGAACTTTTTCTGCGTCTGTCAGAAGATGGCTCCTTTAAGGCTACCAACTTCGGCCGTTTACAGGTAACTGTACTAGAAGGGGTGGGACAAGCGCACACACACACACACACACACACACACACACACATACACACACACACACACGCACACGCGCACGCGCACGCGCACACGCACACGCACACACGCACACGCACACGCACGCGCACGCGCACGCACGCACGCACACACACACACACACACACACACACACACACACACACACACACACACACACACGTATGCATGCATGCACGCACGCACACACTGCAGATGGGCACAAGGCACTCGAGATTTCCTGCCATTCACTTCCCCCATTAGCACGACACGAGGCCGTGACAAGGTTCTTGATAAGCTGCTGGTCTTCCTCCCCAGCCTTTCTTCCTTACAGCCAGGTACCAACGAGGATGTTCATGCCTCTGCAAGCCGCAGAGCTTCTTTTTAAACGTTGTCACACCTATTCAAAGGAGATGCTGCTCTTGCTTGTAAGGCTGGCAGGCTAGGATTTAGTTTTGTCATGTACATGCCTGTGACTTGGTCAAAATACGTCATGAACTCCAACGTGTTTTGTGTTGACTTCATGTGTTGATCACGCAATGTGCATTCGTCCCTGCGCACACACAAATTCCTTGTCGTCATTACCTCGTTGTTTGCGGCCTGTAGTGAAATGCAGCTGACAATTTGTGTGGAGCTGCCCAACAACTCACACACACACCATGTACGTTAAAACAAATTGTTTTTGCCGCTTCTTCCCGTTCATAGTACTAATGTGGCAGATCTATATCTAGTCCGGCTTCTAAGCACACGCTGTAGGGTGGTCACTGTGTATTTGTTGGTTTGTGGACGTTGTACGAGGTTTACTTGTCGTTTTCTTTTGGGCTGCTTTGATCGCTTCAGATATTGGCAACCTCTGAAACGCCGCTAGAAGCAGAAACAAAATGAATACGCCGTCCGATCCAAATAGGACACTAAAAAGGTGTGTGTGTGCGCAGGTGTGTGCGTGCGTTATTTGTGTGTTTGTGTGTGTGCGTGTGCATGTGCGTGTGCACACACATACTTCATCAATGGCAGACCACAGATATTTTTTAAGCTGTGTGTGTCTTTCCTCAATCACTGTCTGTCAACATACACTTGAAGGTCTGACAATTTTGGATCGTGAATTGTACCATAGTTACGGGATACCCTTTCCTAGCAGTTTGTTCCCTTTGTGAACTCAGATCAATCACGTTGTCACAGACGCAACGGCTTAAAAGCTCAAAGCACACACGTTACAAAAATAGCGTGAAGGCTCAGAGCACATGCGTTACAAAATTAGCGTGAAGGCTCAGCACACGCGTTACAAAATTAGCGTGAAGGCTCAGAGCACACGCGTTGCAACATTAGCGTGAAGGCTCAGAGCACACGCGTTACGAGATTAGCGTGAAGGCTCAGAGCACACGCATTGCAAAATTACTGTGAAGGCTCAGAGCACACGCGTTACAAAATTAGCGTGAAGGCTCAGCACACGCGTTACAAAATGAGCGTGAAGGCTCAGAGCACACGCATTTCAAAATTAGCGGAAATGTTCAAGGTGAAGGACGGCCTTTTGATGGCTTCATTGCACTGCCTTTACTTCTAGCCTGCCCACTTTCTTGGTGGATTTTATGTAATATTATGTCCACGTGCTGGCAGCAACAGCAGCAGGAACCAAGGCGGCGATTTAAAAGGAACACATTTCAGCCCAAGCCATCCCTGTGTAATAGTTGTGCATTCGATCCTGCGTGTGCAGCGTGCAGTTTACAGTGTGCGTGTGCAGTGTGCGTGTGCAGTGTGCAGTGTGTAGCGACGGTAACAGTGACAGAGATCAACAGGCGGCCAAATTGCAGTATACCTAGGCTCCTTCCCGTCCAGGCTTATTGCTTTTATATACGTGTGCATCAGTAACAGTGACAGCAGCAGCAGTGACAGTAACAGTGAGTGGCAGCAATCAACAGCTGGGCATTCGATCCTGTATGCATACAGCAACAGCTTCAGTGATCACGATCAAGACAGCATTTTGAAAGGGCTGCACACGACCTCGGCCATTGCTGTACACTGTATTGCGTGCTTAATTTCGTGCTTGCAGGCAGCGACAGCAAAATAAATCACAATGTGATTAAAAAACAGAGGATATGCCTCCGATTCACGCCAGTTATTGTAAATCGTTGTGTGCTATCCAAACTGCGTGCAGGCAGCGACAGCAAAATAAATCAAGATGTGATAAAAAACAGAGGGTATGCCTCCAATTAACGCCAGTTATTGTAAATCGTTGTGTGCTATCCAAACTACGTGCAGGCAGCGACAGCAAAATAAATCAAGATGGCGATAGAAGAGGGGATACCCTCCAACCCAAGCCCCCGCTCGCAAGCTTGCTGCAGCTGCACTACCCACTCTCCTCCCCTGACAGCTGTCTACTGCAAGAGTACACTGTTGGGCCACCTGAATATACCACGAACGAGGCAAGTTGGTGGCAACGCAGATTGGTTGTAAAGATTGTGGCCAACAGTACACTCTTGGACGCCTTGTGCCTGCATTACTATTGAAGCAAGTTTGTAGCAAGGCAAGGTGGCAGCAAGTGCTACTCTCCTCTCCTGACAGCTGTCTGCTGCAAGCGAACACTGTTGGGCCACCTGAATATACCACAAACAAGGCAAGTTGGTGGCAACGCAGATTGGTTGTATAGATTGTGGCCACAGTACACTGTTGGGTGCCTTGTGCATATTACTCTTGAGGCAAGTTTGTAGCAAGGCAAGGTGGCAGCATGTGCTACTCTCCTCCCCTGACAGCTGCCTGCTGCAAGAGTACACTGTTGGGCCACCTGAATATACCACAAACAAGGCAAGTTGGTGGCAACGCAGATTGGTGGCAACGCAAGTTTGTGGCAAAGACTCGTGGCCACTCTGTGTACACTCTTGTATACGCTTGAGCGTATTATTGTAGAGGCAAATTGGTAGCAAAGCAAGTTGGCAGCGTTGTAGTTAACAACACTGGTGCCACTCGTGAGGGCCTCAGGAATGCGGGCACGTGCACAAATTTAAACATACATACATTTTACACACAGGCGGCTAGTGGCAAATGCACACACACACACACGCACACGCACACGCACACACACACACACACACACACGCACGCACATGCACACACACACACGCACGCACATGCACACGCACATGCACACGCACACGCACACGCACACAAACACGCAAACACAGGCAACCGGTAGCACGCAAGCAAAAGTAGCCAACAATGGTGCGGAGGTTGCCAGCTCAAATGGCCTTAGCAGCGGCAGAAGCAACACAGCTATGGGGGGCAGCAGTACTGCCCTGAGCACTGTTGGTGAAGGCTCTCGTGGGTTTGTGCGATACAATGAAGACCTACTGATAGAAGACATGGACATGTTTGCAGGTGGGGCTGTTCGACCGAAATATTAAGGCTGGTGCTTCTATGTTTATGCGTTCTCTGTAACGGATACCTGCTTACTGACAGACCATCTGCTTATAGGCTGGCATGGACAGCTGTCTAACGAAAAATTCCACACCTCTGTGTTTTTGTGTGCCCTATAATGAAGGCCTGCTCATTGGTAGACATGTGCGACTTGCAGGCAAGGGTGTCAGAACTTGGATCAGCACGTGTCAAACTTAATCACAGAAGTGTTTCACGCCTCAACGTGGCCGCGTCAAGCGGAATACATGTCAACCTAGACACAAGCTGAAACACGCACACATTATTCTGTCGTCACAGCTGATGTTGCATGCCTCCACGTGGGCGCATCAAGCAGGACACGTGCCAACCTAGACTCAAGACTCAAGCAAAACCCATTAAACACAACACA
>Ga0307960_1001130_pt1 | contig 15222 bp, 12 predicted proteins | sample OrgLakmetagen542_FD_201832 | JGI IMG/M metagenome (GOLD analysis project Ga0307960, IMG submission 201832) | Saline water microbial communities from Organic Lake, Antarctica - #542 | ecosystem: Environmental > Aquatic > Non-marine Saline and Alkaline > Saline | place: Antarctica: Organic Lake... | reverse complement strand
ATTCAAGCAGTCCCTGGCCAAGGCAGTTTCCGATCAGCAAAGGCTGAGCTGTAAGGAGCGCTGTATGCTTGTAACATGCTTTGTGCCTTGAAGATAAATGCTGTGAAAACTGAGGATTAAAGATACGGACAGAAAGGAAAGCGGCACTACAGACTAACAACAGGAGTGCTAAATTGACAGATCACTCTGGCTGTGTTGCGTGCACTGCAAATGCATTGCGTCACGCACACAGTGGAAGGGAAATTATTTATTAGGGTTGGCCAGCTCCATATATACGATGTATATATGTTTCATGGCAAGGAAATCACCAAGTAAACGGCCATATACGATGTACATATATAATATACATATATATATATATATATATACGGTTCTGGCCAACCCTATTTATAAGCTCAATTGCTGCATGTGCAGTGGGCTGACGCCAGCGCCTCACTGCCTCAGAAATGATGCAAAGAAAGAGCACAGCCCTGAGCAACCCTGTCACCCAGGTCCTTACAAATTCTAAGCCAACTCAACAGTTTAACGAAAAAAGGCAGGCACTGCTCTCGCGGTGCTGCTTTTTGTCAGGCTGCCAATTACACGCGCTCCTCAAAGCAACCAATACTTCAGCCTGGGAGGTCTGTCCGTCATAAATCCCTTCATTCTACTCACTTGGGAGCGTTCGAAGTTGTTCTTGGAATCGTCCAGCTTCTGGGAAGGTCCCCACACCTCCTTACCGTCACGCTCCCCGCACAAGGAGATGGACACATTGGCATCAGTGCCGGCACCCCTGCATCGATGTGATAGAATGTGTTGAGCTACCACACGTTTTTCATCCACACTAGAAGCTTCAGTGGCTGACATCAACTCGCACGAGACGTGCTTGTTGAATGGACTAGACGTCTTCCTTCAAGAGACGTGCTAATTGACCCACGTGTGCTGCTAGTATATTTGCAGATCGGTAAATTAGGTGCACCTGATGTCATCCTTGATATTCTACCAAAAAGCATTATTCCATGGTGTAGCACATGCATTACACCAGCGTGTATGCCATAGCATGCAGCACAACACATGCACACCTGACATCACTGGTCAGAACTGTGACCCTGTAGGAGGTGATGTCCGAGTTTGCTGCACGCGCTTTCAAGCGACGCCTGATCAAGCCATCATCTTCGTTGGTTGCCAGCCACCTGGGAGCAAAGTGTGTGAGTGTATGTATGTGTGTTGGGTGTGTGAATGTGTGCTCAGTCAAGCGACGCCTGATCAGGCCGACGCCTTTGTTGGTTGATGCCACCTGGGGTGAGTGTGTGTTTGTGTGTGTTTGTGTGTTTGTGTGTTTGTGTGTGTGTGTGCTGTATGCGCTTACACGCGACGCCTTATTAGGCCATTGTCGTTGCTAATTGCCATTTAATGGGAGCAAATGCAGGTAGGTGTTTTCGAGTGTGTGTATGTGTGTTTGTTATCAGGAGGGAGAATGAGAAAATGAAATGAGAAAGAGAGAGCTGCATAGAGAGGTCGGCAAAAATTTTGGTGGCTGGTATGCAATTTAGCCAATGAGCCGTGGACATCGCCTGTGTCGGTGGACTTGACGCACGCAAAGGCACTATAGAAACACACACACACCAAAAAGGCACTTATAACCTACCTGTCGCAAGGAAACGCGCTACGCACTTGGGCGGTCTCATCGTTGACCACCACCTGTGTTTGAAATGTGCGTATTTGTTTCTTTACAGGTGCAGGTCAGACTGACGTAGCTATGAGGAACTTGCAAAGAAAGGATCACACCCGGAAGTGACTTCCTGGTTGGTATTCAACAAGTTTGAAACAAGATTCGTTTCACAGAGAGAGGCATCAGCAGAAAAGCATAATGGTTGCTGTCTCACCTGGGCATGCACTTTACAATAAGCCAAACCAGGCAAGCTTCTTAGCATAATGCATAAACAACAGCATATAGATATTGCTGTGTAATCCACTGTGTCGTCCACTGTGCATGTAGCAATTCACTGTGCAATGGTGCGTAATATTATTCAGCAGCCCATTAAGTCATGCATGAGCATGCGTGCTAGTTCATCCAAGGTTAAGTCCACAGCCTCCAGAGGTACCAGCAATCAACGACGCAGCAAACACCATGAACATCACTCACCTGCTCGAGGTGCCATCCAGGACCCATGCCACTGTTGTCGTGCTCAACGTCAATCTCTGCAATGCCCCCTAGGTCGGGATATGTGACAAAGAAGATATCGACCTGCGTCAGCCACACACAGGGAGGAGGGAGGTCGTGCATGTCCTTGCCAAATGGTTGCGTGCTTTTCGGTGAGGCTGGTGTATGGGGGAGGGAAGGAGAGGGAGGATGAGGCTTTTTTTACAATATGTACGATTTGAGGTGTGTTTTTAAGTAAGACACAAGCTTCATGCAAAGGCAACGACATCTTACCACTCATGAGGCCTGTTATGACATCATATCACAGCGTGCCCATGAAAGGGCCACAGCATCTGACCAATCCTAAGGTCTGTTATGACATCACGTCACAGCGTGTCCATGAAATGGCCACAGCACCTGACCAATCCTAAGGTCTGTTAAGGCATTGTATCACAGTGTAACTACTATCCATGCAAAGGCCACAGCATCTGACCAATCCTGAATCACTAGGCTACAAGTTGAAGCCACAGCGCCCCACTTTGTGTAGTCAAGTCTAGTGTCCGCTAACTAAATCCTGCTAAATCCGTGTGTGAGTTTCCAGAGGTAGTCAACCGGGGAAATGTCCAAATATGTGCTTTTTTTGCACTCAGAAGCCGGCCATCCACTGCCCCTCAATCCGATTGGGACCATTTTTGCTTCAAATTGAAGCTGGCATTATGAGTTACACGAGGATGTGCTTGGATTCATGCGGGTCACTCTGTGTGCAAATTGGCAGGGCTTCAAGCTCACAATGACTACCAAAACCCTGCTCGGGTGGTTTTGCATGGGAAAACAGAAAACAGCATGTGTTGGCCTAAATCCCCAACTATTTAATCGTTTCACTACTCCTTTTTTGCAATGATATTTGTTTGTTACAGGGGCTCCGTACCACCAAAAATCATGTGATTTGAAAAGGTGGGTGGCCTGCTGTGAAGATTATTGTGGTGAAAAGTGGGGGTCACGCTGCGGGCAATTAGACGTGTGCGCCGGAACTGGCTAGTTTCAAGCTCAGGTGTTATCAGCTAACTCTGGGTCCTGAGCTTGAAAATAGCCAGTTCCGGCGCAAATACTCTAGCCAAATTTCTAAAGTACCCCTGTTTGGGACCTCAGATGACCACCTCTGGTGAGTTTCATGACTTAACAGACAGGCAACGCACCCTACCTTGATGTACCAACCTGGGATGCTACAGAACTAGTAGCAAACGCCAGAACTTTGCGCTCAGAGCTTTCAGCAGGACCAACCTTTCACGTGTGCATCCTAGCAAACCCTACGAGCAATGTCTATAGACACGCACCATGCCCCTTTCAAAGTTATTCGAGCTGCTGTCCAGGGGGAACTTGCGCGAGGCGATGCCTTGAGCGTTGAGGAAGGTAATGTACACACGCGCATCTGTGCCTGCCCCTTTTATATCGCTCGTGTACACCTGCACACATGTATATTGCGGGGGTCTGTGTAGGTACTAGTGCAGTGACTAGTGTATGAAGTAGGAACTAGTGTCTGAATGCAATGCTTTGTTCCGGCTAGTGTAAGAACTAGTCGGGTGGCTTTCTCACAGCACACAGATGCTTATAAGCATGCAAACTTTCGCTTGTGCAGGCTGGCTGTCATGGCCTCCCAGAAGAATGGTTTATGGTAATAGTGAAACATGCACGTGCATACATGCCGGTCCCCTTAATCTTGCAATTACACATGTTGCATTTACACACCTGTACACATTTTTCTTGTAGGAACAACGTTTCCTCTAGGAATAACATACATACATGAAAATTACGTCGGTACTACTAATTCAATTATCTTGCTGGAAAGCGTGTGCACCAGGCGGCAGCACAAACATTATGGCAACAAATAGCTAAGCAGCCTAGTAAGATATTATGGAGGCATTCACGCCCATAGCGTACAGAGGGTGCGAGACACACCACGCAAGAAGTGTACTGGCATGCTTCATAACTCTATACTTACATACTTACACACACACACAAACACACACACACACCTGCATACATACAAACACGCACACACATGCACACACACATGCACACACACCTGCATACATACAAACACGCACACACATGCGCACACACATGCACACACATGCGCACACACACGTCACCCATCTCACCGTGATCTTGTACTTGTGAGGCCCTTCTGAGGCACCTGCCCCTGTTGCATACAGGGTGCAGTAAGTGGCACCATCACCCTCCTTTGTGGACAGCCACCTGTTTGCCACAAACTGCTTGTCTGGCATGCCTGGGGACGTGAGCACCACTTCCTGCAAAGCGTGTGTACGCAGTGTGTGATACAGCACAGGGGTCAAGGTTGAGGGGTGCAGCGCTGTAATTCAATCGTTTGACTAGGGCATGATTGTCTCTGCTGATGATCTGCAAGATTATCTGGCTTGAATGCGAAAGCAAAGTTTCATTATAGGAGCTTGTCATATGCCTGGTATCGTTGTCGGCTGTCATTTACTTTGCTTAGGCTCTTGCCTAGCAAGGGGGGTTGTGCTACAACTCCTTGTACAGACCTACCATCGGCTACTTTCAGCATTTTGGCACTTCTATAACCAATGCTTATTCAACTCATTTCGTCAAGTCATCTGGCTTGAATGCGAAAGCAAAGTTTCATTATAATAAAATTCATGGTTTGCTAGTAATGTGTGGATGATGCGTACAGGAAAGAAGGAGGTGTAGGTGCATGGCCATTTTTATTCAACTACTCTACCGTCCTGACCCTCATGAGCGTATGAATAAGTGGAGGAGCGGATCTTTAACTATTCAAGGTGTGTAGCAGGGATGATAAGGAGCAGGGATAAGTAGCAGGGATATTAAGTAGCAGCAGGGATGATAGCAACTATTCAAGATGTGTAGCAGGGATGATAAAACCAGAGGGAATGCTTTGCAATCTGGACAACAACCGGAGCCATTGCATCATGGTGGGACGTTGAACAATGGTACGTTACAAATTAAAAAAAAGACCATGAGCAAAGCACCAGACAACAAGCACAAACGTGTGCATGAATGGATGTGCTAGGTGGCACGACATACATGGAGGTGCCCAAAATTCCCATACACACAGACTAAAAATACACCAAGTGCGTAAGTTTGATGGCAAGCAATGCCTGGACGTTCCAGTCGTGTTTCGTTTGCACATAATGCACTTAGGGTTAGAGTTACGTTTGACTGGCCTTGAGGTGCCAGTTGCAACCAGATTAACATTTTTGTATGATGGACACACGTTTGAGCTGCCATGCCCATATATATATTTATTTACATCCAACTTACCTGGAGGTGCCAGTCTGCTGCAAGGTTCGCGTTGTCGTGGCCGATGTAGATGTGCTTCAGAGTACCGACAGCACCAATCTCAAAAACGTCGTTCTGGCCTCGTTCGAAATTGTTAATGCTGCGCATGTTAAAAGTGCACAGATGTGTGGAGGGGCTAATGGTGATACACAGCAGCACTCTCGCAGACCGTGGCTCCTGCGCTGAAGGCGGCTACTACTAATCTCAGACTATCAAAGCACCACGTGATCCTGGAATGACAAGGTTTAGGCAATACCCAGAGCAGAAAGCTACGGCCTCCTATTGTTTCTTTCAGGACATGCAGCCATCTCACCCATTTTCTGATGTCCATCTAACAAACCACAGGCTTCCTCTCACACCCCCAATGCTTGCTGCTATCCTTGTTCCTTCCCTGCTCATACTCCCACTCCTGTTTCTGTCCTGCTCTTGCTTCCTTTTCCAATTCCACGCGCTTTAAACACCCACCTGTTCTCTAGCTTTGTGGGCTTCGTTTTAGTGATCTGGCCGTTGTGTTCGCCAAAAAGGGTGAGGAACACATTGGCGTCTGTGCCAGCACCCTGGATGCACATGAACACAGATAGGCAACGCATTTGAATACAGGTTTAATTTCACGTTGCATGCTGACGTCACTTTGAATCGACGATTTGGAGCCAAGCATTGTTTGACATAACATGGAAGAAGACATACAAAATCACTGTGATAAGAGATGAAACCTTGCCGCCAGCATCAAAAACACAAACGGACCTTGATGTCTGATGTCTTCACAAGGACCTGAAAGGGGCAAGAGGTATCGAACAGGTGTGTCAAAACAATCTTAGCGATCATGGCAACAAATGAATACAAGACAGATCCAGCAGGCGTTTGTGTGTTTCATGGAACAGGGCCCTACGGCTGCGTCAGTTGACATAAAACATTCACAAAATGATTGTTAAACCCTCCAATATTTTGCTGACAATAGTGTGAGTAGGCACTCAACTGAGTTGATCATTGTCAGTTGCCAACATTGCATGTGTGCGCGGCATGTGTGCGCGTGTGAATGTGTATGTGTGCTTGTGTATGTGTTTGTATGTGTGCATTTAAGTGTCAGCAATCAACAGGCTCACCTTGTACTTGCGGCTTGTGAGTGGGGATTCTGCACCCAGCTTCAGCGTGCGTGTGAGCTGTCCGTCACTGACATCTGCACCCATCCATTGGCCACAAGTGAACACTGTGGGGTTGGCGCCTGGGTCGGTCTTGTTCAGAACGAGAAGCTGCAGGCAACACAGACACAAATGGAAGGTGGAGAGGGTCAAAGTGGTACTTAAACGTGATCTTGGAACATGCATGGAGTGCCACAAAGCCATGAAGCAGGCGGCATGCATGTGCATGTGCAAGTGCATGTGAGGTTGTGGTAAACAGTTGAGCTGGAAGGGAGGTGAGAAAAATTAGATGGGCTAGAACCATACATATATAGATATACAAGGTATAATCAGCAGGGAGCTTTTCAAATATTCACAGTCATATACGGTGTGTATATATGTCTTGACCGACCCTGAAAGTCACGCACGACGCCTTGGAGAGGACAGCAACAAAGCATTATGCCTTTTGGATGAACCACACATAGTCATGCACAGGCAGAAGAGACGCCATGCCTAGGGCTGGCCACCAATGGTTGGCAGCAAAAATATAATGGCTTATTTGATATTTCAATTGCCAAAAAAATACAGCATTTATATAGGTCCAGCCAGCCCTAGTCATAGTCAGGGTTGCGCTTAAGCATATTGCCTAAGCGCACAGAATTCACCAATGCAGGCAAGAAGTGATAGAGACCTTTATTTTGTTAGAGAGGGCTTAGGCTGCTTTTACCTCATCTGGTGTATATCACATTAACACAAAACTCACTAGTAACACGCACCTTCTCCAAGTGCCACCGTGGCTTTGTGCCTTTGCCATTGTGACCAACCATCACTGTGTGTATGTCACCCAAGTCCTGTGCGTAAAATGGGCAACCATAGTACGTGTTTGCCAAATGTGGATTGCTCAAGTCCTGAGCGCAGCTTAATGTACTGGCTTTGCTGAATTGGGCCCACACAAACGCACACAAACGCTTGTCAGTGGTTGCACCATTCCACAAGCATTGAGATCCATCGCAGCAATGTCTAAAATTACAGAGGGGGAAACCAAGGCCGAGAATGGACACTTATTAATGTGCTTTTTGACTCATGTGGCAGCAAAATTGGCAAGCTCCAATGATTACATATCATGAATCTGTCTGTGAGTGCAAACCTTGGAGCTGGCCGATTTTGTCGCATATGCTCAATTTGCTGTAGCATGCCACATTTTTTGCAGGCCACAGCCTATCAGATCACCCACTGACCAAATCCATTTTTGAGAGATGTTGCTGTTGAAATGCACAAAGCAGATTACTGAAAAGAAAGTGAGTGAGAAGACCCTGCACATGGTCAGGTAAGGAATTTGAGCCAGTCTTCCTGCGTGGGAAAGGGCCAGAAGTGGCCAGTTTTCGACCCCACCTAGACATTTCGACCCCACCTATAATAATAGGGTTGCATCAGGGTGCATCAGGGTGCATCAAGTCTTTATCAGTAAGGAAACACTCTCTTGGCTTTCTGGGGCCAAACAATTGAAATCCTAGCCAACTTCTAGGCCATGATGCCACAAAAGCCCAACGGCTAGCCCCGGACTTCACCTAGTTACATGTACAGAACAATGTTTGTGCACAGAAAAGAGAGAATTAAGGAAGCACTTACTAGAACAAGCCCCATTACTTTCATAGATAAATTATTGCGCAATGTTTAATTTTTCCAAGTTACCGGAATGTCCAAGAGGAATGCATCGGCCTTGCCACGCTCAAAGTTCGCTGGACCATTCTCCAGCTTCAAGTAGCCGCTCTTGCCCTTGGACCCGGTGATGACGACAAACACTTCAGCATCTGTGCTTGCCCCCCTGAAGTGTTAAAAGAGTTAGTCAGGTGCTGCCGTACGTACGTTGGCACACAACAATCACCAAGCAAGAAGCCTATCCTCCCTTTCGACAAAATATCTGCAACAGATGTGGAGGCCGGCAACAGACATGTCAAATGTCCCAGTACCTGCTCTACTAAGGCTACAGCACACCCTGCAATGCACACTACTATTACAGTTGAAGCGCGCGCACCATGACATATACAGCAAGCCGCTTGGACACATCATGATGTCATGCACCGGTTTTAATATTATGCTGTAAACAACGCTCAATATCATCTCGTTACACGTTGCGAGGTGCAAGTAGGGTTGGCCAGAGCCATACAAACGCACCGTATATGACCATATATTTGGTAGATTCCCTGCCTAAAAAAGCGTATATACACCAAATATGTATGGTTTTGGCCAACCCTAGGTGTAAGCCCTACTTCCAGCTAATACTGGAGACAATCATTTTTTGTGAGTCCTGTCACTTCAATTTGCCAGGTCGTAATCTTCCATTTCCACATGTGCACGCATCAATGGACTGGAACGGACACGTACTTGATGTTTGATGTGTACGTGGTGACCTCGTACTTCTTCAAGCTCTGCCGCAGCAACGCATCTGCATCCTCCTTGCCCTTAAGGCCATTTGCTGCTGCAGCATCAGCATCAGCCTTGATCTGGGCAGCTGCAGCTGCTGCCTGCGATGCAAAAAGGTAAATGTGTGCGTGTGTGCGTGGTGGGAGGTTCATGAATCATGAAGGTGTTCAATACACTTTGTCTGTTCACTGCTGACACTCAGAGCACAGCTACAGACGTGTTGATCAGTGCATTCGTAGCAGCCTGCTATTATTACCCACGGGGTTGTGGGAGTTTACTTGGAGATTACTGTGCTGATACTTCAGTGAGCTGTGAATGATCTCTTCTACCAATCTTGCTCATTTGCTATAGAGCAGCCCGCTCTCAAGGAAACCCTGCAACGATCTAAAATTCCTCTGGAGCGATCTCACTTTTTCATCGGAGCAACAAAATCCACAACTCACCGCTGCTGCAGGGTCAGGCATGAGTGCTAGAGGGTCTGCGGCCACACCCTTGCGCTTAGCAGCAGCAAACACCTTGTACGGTTCCACCTGTGCATGCAAACCGCAGTGAAACAAACTATGTCAAGGGCTGTGTCATGAACATGTCAGTGCTGTCCATTTAGTGAGCAGCACCGTGTTTGGCTCCACCTCCAACGTGCCAGATTGTTATACATGGATGCTTGTCTGGCCGCGCCTGTTTTGATGCTCATGCTAACCTGGTTCAGTCAAAATTTGCGATTGCACATTCTGTGAGACGCACGTCAATGAATGAATAGACGGCAACATCAACCACGCGGCAAACATCCCGTACAATATTTACCCACAGAACGAGTGTATAACTGCAGCCACATGAATGTTTTGGCAATCCTGCTCATTGCTCTTACTTTACTTGTATATATAGCAATGAACAATACAGGCTAGGAAGACTTGAAAAGGAACAATAAGTGACAATGGTTCGCAGGGTCTGAGGTTGTGCCTACTTAGGCTCTTTAGCTTTTGCCTACTTAAGCCCTTTGAGGATGTACCTACGTGGACGTGACCAGCTAAATAGGTACTGTTCATGCAGAGTAACATCCCAACTATATCAATTCTGCTCACGCATAGCATCATCCCATTGCTGTTGCGTACCTGTGGCTTGAACTGCACAACATCGTCTTGGGACTCAGGAAGGATCCTCCATTGCATCTGCACAGGGTTGGCCGGAACCGTATATATGTGCACCGTATATGACCGTATATTCAATGATTTCCCTGCCCAAAAATCTGTATACACAACGTACATGTATGGTTCTGGCCAACCCTACATCTGCACAAAGCATGCGGTAGGGTTGGCACAGGAATTCAGCTGCCTGGGTGCTGACTTGGAAGTGATTGAGGGGCTCAAAGGGTTTAGGGACTATGCACTTGATGTGCTTGAAAACAATTGGAGTATATATCGGAGCGCGGGTTAGGACGGAGCGCTTATGCTCCGCGCACCTTTTTTAATTGCAATTAACAAGAAATCTTTGGACATAAGAGGATTAGTTACTAGCCACAACAAGCTTGAATTTTATCAATTGAACAGTGATCAGATAGTGGACAACACAATGATTCACAACAATGATTCACAACAGTGATCAGATAGTGGACAACAGTGATCAGGTAGTGAACAGTGATCAGATAGCGGACAGCAGTGATCAGATAGTGGATCAACACAATGATTCACTCCACAGGAAATGTTTGATAAAAACATTCATCAGATCAGACAGCGAATGATAAATGATAAAATAGTGATTAGGCCAGACAGTTGACAAGACGGACGGTATGGTGCTCACCGCTGAACGATCTTGGCCTCCCACAGAGACGGCCCACCGGTTTGTTGGGGCAACACGCACATCCATCACGTGGCTGCAGTGTGTAATGTACTCCCTGCTTGCGAAAAAGCAGGAAGGAGGGAAGGTTTGTACTTTTTAATGTATGTGTACTGCAGTGTGCAATGTATTTCATCACTGTTTGCAGCAGGCAGGAGAGATTTTTGGTGTGTTAGCGTGTTGGGTCCATGTGCCAGAGTGTGGGTGCTGTGCATGCAGTTTTGGTGGAAACAGAAAGGACTTATGTTGCAGAGTACGTTGGGACCAAACACACCAGCTGTGTGTGTGCTTGCTCTTGGCTACATGCAGCAGACAGTGTTTCTGATTTTCTGCTCAGTGCTTAGTACGACACAAGGGTAGGGCAGGGCCGTGTATACACACCGTATATGACCGTATATTTGGTGGCGCCCCTGCCAAAAATACCGTGATTGCACCGTATATATATAGGGTTTATATATATGTGGGGTTTATATATATATAGGGTTTATACGTTTATACATAGGGTTTAAAGTATATTTAGGGTTTATATATGTATTATTATATCAGTGTGGTTCTGGCCAGCTCTGTACGACACACAAGTGACACGACGTGGCACGTTGCTCTTTTATAGCACTCAAGGGCATCCTTGCAAGCATCACACGTTGTGAAGCACTCAGAGCAAGAGCATGCTTGTGAGCGTGATGCTTTATGAATGGGCACGGTGACCTTGCAGCTGGCACCTGTTGGGGGCATTTTCCACGACACATGGGTAGTTGAAGATGCGGATCCGTCCATCATCTCCGGCTGTCAGCACGTACTCCTCAAGGCTGCCTGCTAGTGGGTCCAGGGCCTGCCAGGCAGGGTTCTTGTAAGTCCTGAAGGTACAGTGTGCGTGCTTCTTGTGTGCGTGTGTGAATGTGTGAGTGAAAGTGTGTAATAAATTGTGCATGCATTACTTTATTTCTGGATCCAGGAAGCGTTCCGCTGCTTTAAGAGGTGCTTTTAGCAGGCAGGCTGTGTACCAGCAGCATTGTTGAGAAAGAATAGAAACCCTAACGTTTTTGCTCCCTAGGCCCCCTCGTGCCTCACTGCCTCAGACACAGCATTTTGGCTAGCAAACAAGAACCCTCATACACAACATTTCATACACCGTATATACCGTATATATACAACATTTTGGCTAGCAAACAAGAACCCTCATACACAACATATCATACACCATATATACTATATACCGTATATATACAACATTTTGACTAGCAAACAAGAACCCTCATACACAACATTTCATACACCGTATATACCGTATATATACAACATTTTGGCTAGCAAACAAGAACGATCGCGTCTCTGTGATCCATGCAACACATGGCAGCAGTAAAGCCATTTTGCCACTTGCGCTACCATCTTCATCCAAGCTACATGCCCCTTGCTCACTCACACGTGCTGCTTTCAAGTCTGTGCATGCGTCTCACAACTACGCTGCCAGATGCCTGCTACTTCTTATACCATCCAGAGGCCTTCATGAAAAGTGCAAAGCTGATTGCTGCAACACCGCTTGCCCCCCCTTCACCTGCAAGCTGAGTTGATGTCCGTGCCATCATCGCCGGGCTGCCAAATGCCCATGACAGGAAATCCAAGGGTCACCGTCCATGTGTGCCACATTGTGTCACGCTGATTTTGGCGGACCTGCGGGCAGGCACAGTGGCACACAGCCCACAGTAAGCACATCAGAATCAGAAAGGAGGCATGATCAAGGTAACAGCATACTCTTTCTTCCTGAGTAGGAACACCAGGCCTGTCTCCTTGCGACCCTAGCGTGAAACGAAGCTCTACCATATGCCTTGGTTAACATGCACCCGTGTCCATACTTACTTACTTCTCCCATTGGACGTGCTGAAGTTCAGCAAAGCTCAACGCATGCCCCTGTTTGCGACTGTTGCAGGGCAAGCTGCACGTGCTGGAGGAAATAAAGCAGACGGATTCCACGGAATCCACTTGTGTTTTAGATTAAACAATGCAACCTGCCTTAGCTACTGTGTGCCTGCATCCACACCGCACCTGCTTCCCGTTAGATGCGTCAAAGTAAAGCAGCTCGTACGAGCCGCTCGTGCATTGGATGACACGGCTGTCCACAGACCAGTCCACATGGTTGATGTAGGAGGAGTGGCCAACGCAGCGGGCGAGGCGGGCATACCTAGTGCAAGAATCATGCAGGGGAAGCCAGGACAATTGTTCACGGTGTGCAGCGCTGAAATAACACCAAGCACATTAAAAGGGAACCTTGCCAAGAAATTTTCTTATTTATTATGGTATTATGATGATGCTGGCCAGGCGGGCGTATTTGGGGTGATGTGCAGCAAGTGAGTGCCACTGAGGTCTAAAGCCCCGAGGTATGAAGCACTGAGGTTTGAAGCACTGGGAGGTTTAGGTGGACAAGCTGCTACTTAGCATGTACAGAAAAAAGCAGAATATAGTTTTGATGGGCTTGTTACAGTATCACATGCTTGAAAACGTGGCACATGCAAACTGACAACTACGTGGCATCAAACCACAACCATTCTCTCCTCCCTAAGATGTCAAAGCGACTTAAATGACATAGAAACACATACACACCCGCGCATAACATCAAAGATGTCAATGTCACAGTCGTGGCTGCCCGCTGCGAGCTTGGTGCCATCTGCCGAGTACTTCAGCTCTTTGATGCCCTGGCTTGAGAAATGCATCTCTGCCACCTTCTGGGACATATCCTCCACCTAGGCATTTTTGTGTGTTTGTATGTGTGTGTGCACGTGTGTGTGTGTACGTGTGTATTTACGTGTATGTGTGTGCGTGTGCGCATGTGTGATACGCGTTATCACATGGCTTGTTTCGCTTTTCGTTAAAATGCATATGAGTGTCAGTAAGTGTGGTCAAAATGTACGCTTCAATAAAACGTCTGAACATAACTGCTTGATAAAATTTTCTTCTGCGCCGAGTTTTTTTTCCTTAGGGACAAGCCACATAACAAACATTAAGTACAAACGGTGAGCACTAAACTGATCCACGACCCCAAACAATTTAGCAAACTACGCACCAATCGTATCTGAGTCAGGTGCACAAACTAGGAAATACTACCCACCAGCACCACTCTAATGGACCCAGAGATCGTGCCCACAGCCAGGTGGGCTCCATTGGGAGAAAAAGTGACACTACGAGCAGCAAGGCCCACATTGACCTTGGCCTGTTGGTCCAGGGGGAGGGGAAATAATTAGTCATCATTTCATTATCATTGAGCTGCAATTTAATTACTTTCAGGGAGCATCTACTTCATGTTTGCGACCTCTGATACAAATAGCAAACCGGGAATTGCAACATGAAACAAATCCTGGCAAATTCTGCAAATTGGCCTTACGATCTAGACTGGATCGGACAGATGTTGAGCCATTCCAAAGCCTGCATGCTTGTTCTTAGATGCTCTGGTTGTCTCGTGAACTCACTATGAGCTGGCGCCGTCTAGCATTCCAAAGGAACACGTTGGAGGAGTCGCAGGCGGTTACAAACTTGTAAGGTTTCTTGGGATGCCATGCACAGGCGTACACATCATTGGTGTGGCCCTGAAACCACAACAGTGACATAAAATGTGTGTGCGCGTATGCAAGTTGTTGGGTGTGATGTATATATGTGCATGTGCATGTGCATGTGTGTATGTGTGTGTGCTTGTGTGCTTGTGTGCGTGCAAGGAAATACTGGATTCGACACTTGCTAAAGCTGACATTGCAGCGTGCTCATAGCATCCACAACAGGGGGCGCAGGGATACCAAACGGGCAGACAAACAGTTGATCGACAAAACTAGCCAGCTTAAGATCCACCTCTCCCACCTGCACGAGGGACTCAGGAATGTCGTTTGCCACGGCCCAGATCTCACATCGGTTGGTGCCCACCACTAGCGTGTAGCCGTCATTTTGAGCATCCAGCGAGCGGAAGGAGCACACGTCTGTCTCAGAAAGCTCAGAGAACTGCAAACGGAGGAGGCAAGTCAAAAGTTTGATGAGGTGTTGCAATGGTGATGGCAAGCGCCTGACAGGTTCACATTCTCAAAGCCAACGAATACGTGCAAACTAATAACTACACACACATGCACACACGCACGCATGCACACACACATGCAAACATGCACACGTACAATCATGAACACGCACAAGCTCACACACACATGTACATAGGCACACGTTCAGCGCACCGGGATAGTTTTGAGCACCCTTCCCAGGGAGCCTTTGTCGATATCCCACACGATGAGGGTGCCGTCAGAGCCGCCACTCACAAGCTCTGTACCTTTGGCACGCAGGCACAGCGCCCTCACTCCCTGCACAGATATGAACAACGGAATTATTGATGCAGGATGTAGGATGTGTGCATTGATGGCCACGTTC
>Ga0307960_1001124_pt1 | contig 15247 bp, 15 predicted proteins | sample OrgLakmetagen542_FD_201832 | JGI IMG/M metagenome (GOLD analysis project Ga0307960, IMG submission 201832) | Saline water microbial communities from Organic Lake, Antarctica - #542 | ecosystem: Environmental > Aquatic > Non-marine Saline and Alkaline > Saline | place: Antarctica: Organic Lake... | reverse complement strand
CCTGGGCGTCACGTGGAGCACCGTAAACATAATGATACGTACGCATCGCCTTTTATGTGTACAAATATCACCTGGCCTGGGTGTCACGTGGGGCACCGTTAACATAATGATACGTACGCATAGCCTTTTATGTGTACAAATATCACCTGGCCTGGGCGTCACGTGGAGCACCGTAAACATAATGATACGTACGCATCGCCTTTTATGTGTACAAATATCACCTGGCCTGGGTGTCACGTGGAGCACCGTGTTTGCGAGCCACTTCTAGGAAGGGCTCCCACCCAATGGGGCTTTTTTTCTCGGCAGCAAATGCATCCAGGCCATCCCAGTCGTGGCCCTCTGCAAGCGCCCGTATCTTCAGCCACCTGTGTGTGTGAGCGTGTGTGTGTGTTGTGTGTTATGTGTTAATATCACTTTTGTTCTAAAAGGATCAGTGTGCATCACAAACAAGCACACACGATGCTTGCACTGCAACAGTAAGCAGGTAAAATTCCAGTGAGCAGCAAGCTGATTCTTGCAAGTAGCGCTTGAGTATCATATGTGGGGGCTTGTCTTGGCTTCAATCACGCACAATCACATAAACAAGCACACAAACCTCATGTTCGAAACGACACAAGAACCACCAAAAAACGCCGATCTGTAATAGCGAATGTCTTTTTGAGGGCTGCGGCATACTCACAATCACACACACACACACACCACACACACACACACATCCCCTTCTAAGAACGACACTGCACCCACCAAAAACGCCGATCCGTCATGGCAAATGTCTTTTTTAGGGCTGCGGCATGCTTGTGATGATTCAATCTGCATTGGTTGCAGCGTTGGTTGCAGCATTAGTTGCAGCGGTGGTTGCAGCATTGATTGCAGCATGTAACGCTGTACTTGCTAAAGCAAACAATGCGGCTTCAATAGTACAATGCAAATAACAACAATGCGTGATGGCTTGTCAATCGTCGCATGATTGAACTCAAATATCTTTCACGTGCCCACGCATAATATCATCTTTGCCCAATAGTTTTGCCTGCCTAGCCGCATGAATGCGACAAGCTGGATGGTTACCTGATTAGCTGCAAGAATGAGCCAACTACACAATTGCTGGACTGGCTGCGTGGGTGCAATACACCAAACATTCTGCCTCTCAAGGTTCCTGCTAAGCAGGTTAAATTAACAGAGACAAGAACAACAAGACAAACCCTCCTGAAGTCGTACCCCAGGTGAACAGGTGTGCATATGTGTATTTGCGTTTGTGTATGTGTATGTGTGTATGTATGTGCTGTGCGTGTTTGTGTGTGTGTTTGTGTGTATGCATGTGCTGTGTGTGTTTGTGTGTATGTATGTGCTGTGTGTGTTTGTGTTTGTGTGTATGTACGTGCTGTGTATTTTTGCCGTGTGTATGTACGCATGATTGTGTGTGTACACATAGCACACCTTATGAGTGGTCTGAGCGTGCCCGCCAGGCTGAGGCCCACAAGCATGTGTGTGTTTTTGTGCATGTGTATGTACGCATTATTGTGTGTGTGTGTCTGTGTGTGCACAGCACACCTTATGAGTTGTCTGAGCGTGCCCGCCAGGCTGAGGCCCACAAGCATGTGATGCCCTGTCTCCACCTCGATGCGTGCTTGTTCTCGTTTCAAGCTAGCAAGGCTGCTCATGGCACGCGATTTAAAGGCGTGGTCTCGGCTCTGGTTCAAAAAGGTAAAGAAAGAGGGACTGTTGGATGGGACTGACATGAATGCGAGATGGCAAGAACAAACTTTGGATAGCAAAAGCTGCTGATGGCATGCGCTTTATATAGGCATGGCCCTGAGTTTATCCAAGATACCATAAGGGGCAACACAATAGCAATAACAAAAGAGGCAAAGTGAACAAAACGCAAATGCAAAGCACGGAAGTCCAAATAAGGGCAACATAATAGGGCAATAACAAAAGATGGCAAGGGATCAAAACCCAAATGCAAAGCACGGAAGTCCAGTCTTGTGTGCCCATCTGCTTATACGTGACCCTGTACGTGACCCTGTACGTGACCCTGCATTTAACTCTGCGTTTGACCCTGTACAAAAACCTGTACGTGACATTGTACGTGACCCTGCACTTGACCCTGCATTTGACCCTGTACGTGACCCTGCACTTGACCCTGCATTTGACCCTGTACGTGACCCTGCATTTGACCCTGTACAAAACCCTGTACATGACCCTGTACGTGACCTTGTACAAAACCCTGTACATGAACCTGTACGTGACCCTATACATGACCCTGCATTTGACCCTGTACAAAACCCTGCACGTGACCCTGTACGTGACCCTGTACGTGACCCTGTACAAAACCCTGTACAAAACCTGTAAGTGTTACCACAAGCCGCACGTGACCCACCATTGAGTACTTTTGGGACGCATCCGTCAGGGCGCTGGTGAGCGAGTTGAGCTGCAGCTGGTTGGCAGTCTGACGCTCGTGTGCAGATGCCCAGGCAGAAAGCGCACAGGTGACCTGTAGGTAGATTGAGAGTACAAGGATGAGGGGCATTTGACGCCTCTCACAAAGCGCACAGGTTACCTGTACGTAGGTCAAGAGCACAGGGATGAGGCATTACGACTCTGCGCAATGGATGGCAGCGATATGGTTCACCGTTAATGTTTTTATCAGTAGGGAGTTCAATAGTCACCAAAACAATACAGATAACGAGGACAAGCGTGGGTATTTGAGGCGTTACGACGAAGCAATTGACGCCACTCAGAAAGCGCACAGGTGGTCTGTTTATTGAGGACGTAGGGTTAGGGACAGTTTTCACCACTCAGATAGTACATGGGGTGGGCTGTATTATTGGAACGTCAGGATAGGTGATCAACACCTCTCAGATGTTGCACAGGTGATTAGTATAATGAGGACACAGGATCGGGAGAGCGATCGACGCCTTTCAAATTGTGCACAGGTGAGCTGGTTCATTGGAAAGCCGGGATAGGTGATCCACGCCTTTCAAGTTGTGCACAGGTGGGATGATTAATTAGAAAATCAGGGTTGGGCGGAACCACTCAATAGTTTCAATGTGTTCATGTTCATTGGCCATAATCAAAAGAAACTTATAGCACGCAGTCAATGCACGCAGAACACACAATCACCTGGCACCCCACATCCTTGCTGGTCATATTACTAATCTTACTAACCATCCTACTAATCTTACTAACCATCTTACTAATATTACTATCTTACTAATCTGACTAATCTTACTAACCATCTGACTGACCAACTAGAGAGAGCAGATGAATCACATGTAACGAATAGGCAGGCACCCAAGCAAGCAGCAGGGTGAAGTTTCAGTTAGGGTGAGCTAAGGGCCGTCACAAGTACAGCATCTGTGTGCTGTAGGGCCGAAGTACATTGAACCTGCTGAAGATGGTCTTTTGGTCAAAATATTTGGACAAAGGTATCGCTTCGCTCAAAACTCAAAACCAAAAGCCTTAGCTGGGCCGCGTCTAATTACGAGCAGTGCTGGCACGCAACACCAGCTGCACACCAGCTGCACACCACAGCAGCTGCACACCACAGCTGTACACCACAGCAACACCAGCAATACCTGCTGCACACCACAGCAGCTGCGCATCACAGCAACACCAGCAACACCTGCTGCACACCACACCAGCTGCGCACCATAGCAACACCAGCAATACCAGCAACACACCACACCAGCTGCGCACCACAGCAACACCAGCTGCACACCAGCTGCACACCACAGCTGTACACCACAGCTGCGCACCATAGCAACACCAGCAAAACCACAGCTGCACACCACACCAGCTGCGCACCACAGCAACACCAGCAACACCAGCAACACACCACACCAGCTGTAAACCACAGCAACACCAGCAACACACCACACCAGCTGCGCACCACAGCAACACCAGCAACACCAGCAACACACCACACCAGCTGTAAACCACAGCAACACCAGCAACACACCACACCAGCTGCGCACCACAGCAACACTAGCAACATTAGCAACACACCACAGCAGCTGCACACCACAGCAACACCAGCAAAACCACAGCTGCACACCACACCAGCTTCACACCACAGCAGCTGCAAAAGAGAAGGCTCTGGAACAACTGCTTTGGAACTTAGCAAAGCCTTTGTACACTTATCACCTGGAGGTCAGCAAGCTCCACAGTTTCCCCGGTGGTAGCAAGTAAGGTTTGTAGCAGTTCTGGCTCCTGTTGCCGTGCGCACAGTGTGTCCAAAGTTAGTTAGCAGGCCTCCATCAAAATTCACAGAACACGAAATGTGAATTGCGAGTTTTGTGGTAGCCCTGCTCCAGTTGACGTGCACATAGGTTTGGCCAGAACCGTATACACACGCCGTATATGACCGTGAATATGATGGATTTCTTGCCAATAATACCGTATATACACGGTGTATATATGGTTCTGGCCAGCTCCACGTGCGCACAATGTGTCCAGAGTTAGTTAGCAGGCACCCATCAGTAATCACAGAACACGGTATGTGACTCGCAAGTTTTGAAGTAGCCCTGGCTTCTGTTGACGTGCACACAGTGTGCTTACAGTAAGCAGGCCTCCATCTAAAACCACTTTTGTCTGTTCCCCTCACATATTCACAATGCATAATGCAGCTTGCCACAGTTGTGGCAGCTTTGTCTCCTATTTGCAAGCACGCAATGGGGAGAGGTTTGGCTACCTGTGTTGTTTGTTCATTCTCTGATTCTTGTATCCGATGCAGATATGGAATAGTAGTAATAAATAGTAATAACACACAGCGCGCTGTTGTTGGAAATTGGCAGCAATGCATTTTTTGTCTCATGTTCAGTGTCGAACTTGGTCAGCCTTTTCTGTGCTTCTATTCCCCCTCTTTCTTTTCTTGGTCACACCACCACCAGCAGTGAAACCCGAGTAAACTCATAATACCCTCGTCATCATGATGTCACGTTGCAAATGTGCACAAACACACAACATTTGCACATCACACAACATTTGCACATTTGCACAACCAATCACACAACATTGCTGTCGTGCTTCCCCACAACGACGCACCTTGGCTCTGCAGTACTTCAGGACACATTTGCACAACCAATCACACAACATTGCTGTTGTGCTTCCCCACAACGACGCACCTTGGCTCTACAGTACTTCAGAAACAAGTTCCTGGCCAGCGCTCTGCTGCTGACGAGCTGCCAGAACTCCTGCAGGGCACATGACCAAGATCCCCTTAATTGGTGTGAGGAGTGGCATCCCTGCCAGCAAAACCTGTTCTTTTTAACAATGTGTGCTCGATGAAGAGCAGAACAATCAGTATTTAGGATGTGCCGTGTGCCGTGTCTCAACAGTTTTGCCAACTCTGTTACTGTCTCTGTTCACAGTACGCCGTACGGGGTCTATAAACTCAGTCAGTCTGCAATCATGCACAACTCTGTTACTGTCTCTGTTTTATAGTAAGCCGTACAGGGTCTAAATTCAGTTAGTCTGAAATCATGCACACACACGCATCATGTTCATGTCTTTAAGTACAAAAACATGAATTATATTGCAGCACCTGGAGCGCCCTGATGCAGCATACTTTACTTCACGCTCTTGCTTTCCTTCTGTTTACTCTTACAATACCTGGAGCGGCCTGATGCATCGTACTTTGTGCTCTTGCTTTTCTTCTATTTACTGGCTTGATGCAGCAGACACATACTTTACTTTACACTCTTGCTTTCCTTCTGTTTACTTTTACAATACCTGGAGCGGCCTGATGCGATAAATGTGGAACATCACCAGCAGGACCAGGTTTGTGTCCCCACTCTCTATGGATTTCCTCAGGGCGCGTGTGAGTGCGTCCTCTCCAGTGTCTGGCTCGTTCTCTTGTTGTATTGGGGGGCCTGAGTTTGTATGTAAAAATGTGTGTGCATAGATGCATGCACAGATCAAGTTTGTGTGTATGTGATGATGATGATAATGATGATTATGGTGTGTGTGTGTATGTGTGTGTGTGATGATGTGTATTTAGGCCAGAACCATACAGTTATAGGTATATACGGTGTTTATACGGTATTTTTGGCAGGGAAATCACCATACATACGGTCATATACGGTGCAGATATACGGTTCTGGCCAACCCTAAATATGACTTAGTATCTTCACTGTAACTCACCATCTTGTTCAATAAGTGGACATGCATAAGTAAATAGGGTACACAAGTATGCCAAGAGCAAGCAGATTGCGCCCTCGTTCTCCTTTCTTACCTCCATGATGCAAATGTCATACTATCATCAAACATATACCTCCATAATGCAAGTGTCCTCATGGGTTAGCAGAGCTGCAGCAAAACCCCATTTCGTAAAACAGCAAAACCCCATTTCGTATCATGCAAGTGTCCTCATGGGTTAGCAGAGCTGCAGCTAAACCGCATTTCGTAAAACAGCAAAACCTCATTTTGTATTATGCAAGTGTCCTCATGGGTTAGCAGAGCTGCAGCAAAACCCCATTTCGTATACCTGACACTCACTCCGGGTCGCAATGCTGAGCTGAATTGCAACACTGATTGCACCATACCATGCCAGCACAGTTGCTGTCCAGGCTCACTTGCTACTGCAACATGGAACCCTTGGGTATCTGACCCACAGTGTACGTGCCATGCACACCACACATCATGCAGATGCACACCAAACAAGAGCTCTCGCCACAGCAACCCCTTGCCAGATCTCACCTCCTTTCTTTGTTTGCCGGGTCGCCAAGCTCAGGAGCAGGGGAACTTGCAGCGCGCAGCTGCTCTCTTCCTCCAGCAGCTTGATGGCCAGCCGCCGGCGCCCAAGTGACTGCGTGCAAACAAAATAAAAAGATATGTACATAACAGGGTTGTTCAGCTCTGCCATAAGTTTGGGTTTGCAAACTTCCACGTATCTGAACAAATTTGTTAAAAATTGCCGTTCAGTTCGTTCAAAGTTCGACAAATTTTTAAAGAGTTCATCGAACTTTAGAGCATGCGTCTGTCATAATTTCAAGGGACAGCAGCCCCCCCCAGTTCAGTCCCACTTTTTCCTTGCATTAACAGTAACATGTTCAATGATTTATATATCAAACAATATATACATCATCTGTATTCTGTATCAGGCCAGGAAATTTCCTTGGTCATAAGGCCAAACTTGTCACACATTTCTGAACTGCTAAGGATTTGCACTACGCGGCACTTACACTGCACCTTAAGGTTCTTCTTTTTTTGCTCTACAATGATGACATGGTCCCATTCCGGCCCTCTTTTCCCCCTATGATCGTTTATATATACACAACTAATTGGGAAAATTTGAAGGTGGGGGGAGGAGCCCAAGGGCCCGTTTCCCAAAATTTCACATCGAGCCCTTTGAGCAGTTTGAGGGTTCTAGAACTTTCACGAGCTTTATCAAACCCTTTCTCCCCAAAAACGAACAGAGCAACCCTGGTACATAATGTTTACATGATAAAACGAACAGAGCAACCCTGGTACATAATATATCATGTTTGCATGATAAAAACGAACAGAGCAACCCTGGTACATAATGTATACACGATAGAGCCAGTAGCATTCCAACAGCTGCCTTTTTGCTCCAGTAACTTACAAGTTACAAGTCTGCATGTGAGGCTGAGAAGATGTATGATGTGCAGCAAAATTAGGGCTGGCAGATGTGCATAATTGTATACTGTTATACTGTACCTTTCCTATGACAACCTGCATAAAAGTCACTTTTCGCCCTCTGGGATGATTGCGGTAAACTTAAATATATGTATCTTTTCTAACCTTGCGGGGTTGTGCGGGATTGGTGCAAATAACATTGTTTGGGTCGCCACAAGTCACGAGCAAAAAGAGCCCCCCAGGCCTGTTCCCCGCCCCCTTCCCGCCCCGGCAGCAGCGACAGCAGCAGCATTTGGAATGGGCTGAGCGACAAGTGCAGGAAGCAGCGACAAAGAAGCCTACTGGCAGGCCAAAAATACCTTAGTTTGGAGGACCAAGCTGCAACCTTAGCGCACGCAGAGCAGATCAGAGCAGCCCAGCAGATAACAGATGAGCAGATGGGGCAGCTGGTGCGGCAAACAAGGTCACGCACCAAGGCTGCCCGCACCCAAGCTGCCCCATCAGCATGCGCAAGCACAAGCAAGGCACCCAGCAGCAGCAGCAGCAGCAGTGAGGAGAGCAAGGAGAGCGCCAGCACCAGTGATAGTGGCTAGAAGGAGCAGTTTTTGGGGGGAAGGGAGGGCAGAAAGGGGTGTGGGTAGGTCAGGAGAACAAAGGGTGTCAGGCTACAACAGATTTTCCTTTCCCTTTTGTGGTGTTCTCTTTCATACAAAGCTAATTGGTGCTGCACAGGGCTATAAGTCCTGCGGGATGACAGCGGTAAGGGCAAACATATCTCTTTTGTTAGGGTGCGGGTTTCAATTAACATTTCTGAAATTTGGGGTGCAGGATGAGTACGGTAAGGTACGGTAGTAGATTTATAACAGTCCTAGTATAAATAAGTTTCAGGAATTTATTGTGATACATAATGACGGACTCTGAAGCTGTCTGAGCTGGAACATATTAATTGCAATTCCCTACAGTAATAATTAAGTCAGATGCTTTACCTGTGCGTGGGTAGCTAGGGGTGCGTATCTGAAGGTCGAGCACGGCTTGAGCTTTGCCATGAGGGCCTCCTTGAGCTCTGTGTCGCTGTGTGCGTTGCTGGTGCCTGCAGCGTAGCTGGAGATCATGGCACAGGCCCAACGCAGCAGCACCTGCCAAGGAGGTGCGTGTGTGTGAGCCTATGTGTGTGTGTGTGTGTGTGCGTGCGTGTCTGTCAAAGTGCCCTGACACACTATTGTGTAGCCTTTAGTGTAGCTGGAGATCATGGCACAGACCCAACGCAGCAGCACCTGCCAAGGAGGCGCGTGTGTTGCGAGCGTATGTGTGTGTATGTGCGTGTCTGTCAAAGTGCCCTGACACAATATTGCGTAGCCTTCAGCGTAGCTGGAGATCATGTCACAGGCCCAGTGCAGCAGCACCTGCCAAGGAGGTGCGTGTGTGTGAGCGTATGTGTGTGTGCGTGCGTGTCTGTCAAAGTGCCCTGACACACCAGTTTTGTAACCTTTTGCGTAGCTAGAGATCACGGCATAAGCCCAGTGCAGCAGCACTTGCAAAAGAGAGCTGTAAAACACATGCACGATTTTGCCAGTCGACTTGTCATTTGTTCCACTCAAGGTCATGTTGGCATATGAGTGTGAGTGTGTTTATGTGTGTTTATGCAAATGTGCATAGCACACAGTGTGTGTCTTTTTATGTTTACGTCTCTTTGAGCGTTTGTGTGAGTGAGTTTGTGTGTGACTGTGTGTGTGTGTGTGTGTGTGTGTGAGAGAGAGAGAGAGAGAGAGAGAGAGAGAGAGAGAGAGAGAGAGAGGTCAAGAAACACCTTTTCACCACCCACTTCACCAACCAGCATCACTCAGAAAGCTTCAACGCATCACAATAGTCTCAGTTGACACAACCACACTCCAACCACTGTGTGTGTGTGTGTGTGTGTGTGTGGTCACTGTTAACTGTGTGTGTGGTCACAGCTAACATAACCAAACTCCATCCACGCTCACCACCCTGTCTCACTTACATACTTGCATGCACCACCTACCATCCACCATCCCACCCAAACCAGCATTTAAAAACGCAGTACCTCCTTATACACGTGTACTCGGTTTTGTACACCATGATATATAATCTAAAGACATAGTTGAAACACTGCTGCCTCCAACATGAACACCATCACCACCGCTGCTACGTTTTCCACGCTGCACTGATTAATCACCAGCGATTCTATTCTTGCCACAGTGCAGATACTCAAGGTAATTTGTACATAACCACTATACACCGTATATGACCGTGTATTTGCTGATTTCCCTGCCAAACATACCGTACATACACCATACATACTTGTAGGGTTGGCCAGGACCGTATCGATACACCGTGCATGACCGTACATTTGATGATTTCCCTGCCAGAAATACCGCATATACATCGTATATATATGATTCAGGCCAACCCTACATACTTGGTTCTGGCCAACTTGTCGTTAGGTAAACTGGTTGATCACCATCGCTAGATAAACTGGTCGTGCCACAGAGCCACCATACATTTCCTCCAATCCCACCCACCCACCCCACCATACCACACACACCCACCAGCTCTTCCAACGCAGCTGCCGAAACAACGGGCGTGGACGGCCGAGGCGCCGTGCTGGACACACACCCTTGTAATACCTCATCACGGGCCGCTTGGTGTAGGGATAGAGGAGGCCGGGGGGTCGGTGTGTGGGGGTGTGTGGGAGTGGCGTAAGGCATGGTGGTGAGGTCGATGGTGGGGCAAAGGAGCGCTGGGGAGGCAAAGTGGAGGGAGGAAGCTATGCGACGAGCAAGCAGCCATTGGTGCTGTGCTAGGAGCCTGTGTGTGTGCATTGGTGTGTGTATGTGTGTGTGTGTACGTGTTGAGTCCCTCTCACTGTGCTATATGACGAGCAAGTAGCCATTGGTGCTGTGCTAAGAGCCTGTGTGTGTGCATTGGTGTGTGTGTGTGTGTTTAGTCCCTATCACCATGCTATGCAATCTTGGTAATGCACATATCACATATCCAATTGTGTAATTCAAACAGAGGAGTGAAAAAACGAAGGTGACGGCTCAAGACCAGAAGGTATGTAAGCAGGTGGGTCTTTTTGTACACTTTAACACATACAAACATGCACACACAATAATGCACCCCCTTTCCCCACACCCACATATAAAAACACACACACGCACACACACACACACACATCACAAACGCACCTGGCCACCACAGCTGCCACCCCCAACATATCCAGCTGAGCCATCGTCAGGGGCATGCCTACTTGTTCGGCCCTCAACCCGTTCAGCAGACGCAACTTGAGAGCCACAGCGTGCATGACATGAGGGGGGTAGGCAGGGCTGCAGAACGCCAGGCCGTAGGCCGCGGTGCGCAGCAGCGCTTTCTGGAGGACGGGTACTTGCTCATAGCCTGTGTGTGAGTGTGTGGGTGTGTGTGTATGTATGCATGTCACATAGTACTTGCTCACAGCCTGTATGTGTGTGTGCGTGTGTGTGTGTGTGTGTTTTTGTGTGAGTGAGAGTGTTGTGGGCCAAACAACTTCCTGCTTGGAAGTGAAAGGTTACATTTTGTAAGAAGTCGGGTACGAGTACATACAGCATAAACATGCAAGCACTGGAAGTAGTCCTTTCTTAAACGCAAGTGGGCTTTCATACGTGTCAAGCATGCTTTTCACACACACACACACACACACACACACACACACACACACACACACACACACACACCAAGCTGTGTGCGCAGATTAAAAAATAATACGCAATTAGTTGCAAACGATTGTACCTCTGCACATTACGGGCATTGCCTTGCCTTCAGCTTCACACATTTTACACCAACACAGCAGCTTGATGACATGTGGCACATCGTATCTTTCAAAGCAGCATGCCCCATACACACACACCCACACGCACACACAAGCACCTGCAGCTTGTATGCATGTGGTGACCGCCTCCTTCAGAGCAGACACACTAGCAGACACACACACACATACACCCACACCCACACGCACACACACAGCACCTGCAGCTTGTATGCATGTGGTGACCGCCTCCTTCAGAGCAGACACACTAGCAGACACACACACACATACACCCACACCCACACGCATACACACACAGCACCTGCAGCTTGTATGCATGTGGTGACCGCCTCCTTCAGAGCAGAAGGCCCCAGCTGCCGCAGTGCCTTGTCACAGCGCGCACTGTTGGCCTCAAACAGCTCCCGCGCATCCCACAGCCTGGTCCCAGGGCTGGTCGACCCAGGCCGAAAGATCTGCATCGTGTGTGTATGTGTGTGTGTGTGCGCGCGTGTGTGTTTGGTTCATGCGTGTATGTGCGCGTGTGTGTGCATGTTTGTGGGCGTGTGTGTGCACATGCAAGTGTGGATGTGTGGACTGCAGCATCAGCAGTCAAACAGCAAAAGTGTCCAAGAAGCCTAGTCCTCGCAAGCTTGTGTACAATCATGAATTCGAGGACCTTGTGTGTGCTTGTGTGTGTGTGTGTGTGTGTGTGTGTGTGTGTGCGTGCAGAACATAGCAGTGTCAAAACCCACCTCTGCTAAGGGTACGGGCACCTTACGCAGCAGCTCATGTTTTGCACTGCTGAGCAGGCGTATGCTGTCCGTCTCAGGGATCAGAGACACCTGCATTTAACAATCAGGGACAAACAGCGCTTTGTGTGTGTACGTGTTTGTGTGTGTGTGCGTGTGTGTGTGTGGAGGTCCTACTATTGAGGAGTCCCCTTCCAGTTTCACATGCCCTGCACTGCTGAGCAGGCGTAGGCTGTCCATCTCAGGGATTGGAACCACCTGCAAACGACAATGAGAGCACTAGTGTGTGTGTTTGTGCGTTTGTGTGTTTGTGTGTGTGTGTTTTTGTGTGTGTGTGTGTCAGTGTGCAAGCTCAGATATGAACATGCAGCAGCTCATGCTGCGCACTGCTGGGTAGGGAACATTGTCCAATTCAAAGATCAGAGCAACCTGCGTGTGAAAATGTGAATGTGTGAGTGTGTTGTGTGCAGGGGGTTGAGCTGTGTTAAGTTGGGAGCGTGTGGTGTGTGCACAAGCAAAAGAACTGTGAATGTGCTGTGGCATACGCTTCTCTTTATGTGCAGTGGTATACATTACTCTGTATGTGCTGTGGTATACACTACTCTTTGTACGTAAGCCTGCATGAGCTATTGTACAAGCAAAAAGTTATGCGGACGTGCTTTGCACAAACACAAACCTGCACGTACTATCCCTCAGACAAGAAGTCAGGGACACACATGCACAACGCAAACAGAGGGTGTTCCAGTACTGTTTATGTTTGTGGAGACGTAACATACTTCAGGTCCCCAAACAGGCCCCGCCACTCGCAAGAAGTCAGGGCACAGCAGCACCACACCGTTGCAATTTAATACCACACCCCAGACCCATTTGTCATCAGCCACACCGTTTCTTCTGTATCATCACATCACACCACACCACACCACACACCTCAAACTCATTTGTCATCAGCCACACCGTTTCTTCTGTATCATAACATCACATCACATCACATCACACCACATCACATCACATCACATCACATCACATCACATCACACCACATCACATCACATCACATCACATCACATCACACCTCAAACTCATTTGTCATCAGCCACACCGTTTCTTCTGTATCATAACATCACATCACATCACATCACACCACATCACATCACATCACATCACATCACACCACACCACATCACATCACATCACATCACATCACACCACATCACATCACACCTCAAACTCATTTGTCATCAGCCACTCCGCCTTTTCAGCATCATCACATCACACCACACCACACACCTCAAACTCATCTTTGCTATCGGCCGCACCTTTTCTTCCTCTGCCAGAGACCAAGAAGTGTGGTCCCCGTACGGCCCAACCACGAGGAGGAGGTTTGGCCACAGCAGCACCACGCCATCACTGCCGCACCATTCCACAGCTAACGGCAGCGAGTCCGCCTGTGTCTCAAACTCGGACAGCTGCCTCGAAAAGTCTGTGTGTGTGTGTGTGTGTGAGGATGTGTGTATGTGCAACTGATCGTTTTTGTTCTTGCATGTGTGTTTGCGCATGTGGTGTGTTTGCGCATGTGGTGTTCTTGCGCATGTGTTTGCGCATGTGGTGTGTGCTGGGAGTGTGTTATGTGCAGACTCGGATACTGAAAATGTGAAAATATGCAATACTCCATATGTATATCCCCACAAATACGTGCGCACCCACCTGACACCACCATCTACTATAAAAGTGTCGTTTGCGCTACATACGCACACAGAAAGACAAACACACACACATCAATCAGCAATCAGCACACTCCAACGCGCGCCCACCTGACGGCACCACCACCAAACGGCCGTCGGCTGTGAAGATGGCCACAAACGCGCCATTGGGGGAGACACGCATGAGGTGGATATTTGAGACTGCTGCTGAGGACAGCAGCTCTGCTAGGGGGTGCTCCACACAGGACACCTCATCGAGCTGCCAAATGGAGCTGCCCACGCCCAACAGGACCTAGAACCAAGAGAAAGGTGAGTGAGTGTGTGTATGTGTGTATGCATGTATGTTCATGTGAGGAAATAGGGGCGCTCCACGCAGCACACTTCGTCGGGCCGCCAAATCGAGCTGCTTGCAACAAGATGGACCTGGAACAGCTCAGCACTGCTGCCTGTACGCGCCCCGAGACAGAAAGCAAAGTGATCTCACTGATCTGACAAAATAGCGATACATACGCATGCAACATGTGTAAATGAACACACTTCACATTGACACATACACACGCATCCACACAACCATCTACACACGAACCTCAGAGCTGCGCTGCAGCAAAAACTGCGGCTCCAGAAGTGCCATCTGAGCACGCCCCAAGGCAGAGGTGGGCTGATATGACAGGGGCGGGTCTGCGAGCTGCACAGGCGGCCGAGGAGGAGTGTCTAAGCCCTCATCTAAGCCTCCCACCACCCACACGGCTCGTGTCTTGGTCAGCACTGCAAGCGCGTGAGGCTGCACTACCACTGCTGCCACGCCCTGTATGAATGTGTGTGAGTGCTGTGTGTATGTGCGTGTGTGTGTCTGTGCTGAGAGGTGGACGATTGTAAAGAACACATACGTGTGTGTGATGACAGAAGGGGTAAAGCCGAGTAGGAAAAGCAAAGCCAGAAAAACATTGAGAGCAGGAGAGTCTAATTGTCTACCTACACTTGTACTTCATCACAAAGACTTGCCTATATCACATGTTTAGTAGCATTCCCCCCTCCATTCACACACACACACACACACACACACACACACACACACACCTGGGCTTCCACTGCCGCTCCCAAAGACAGCTCCCGTGCCCTACGGCCATGCAGCGTGTACAGGGCAGCTCGTCCGGTATCCTCCACCACCACCAGGTTCAGATCAGAGGTCCACCCCCATCCCGCCAGACGGCCCCGGCTCTCCCACAAAAAGTTGCCCAGCTCCACCCCTACATATAAATTAATACATCATGCATCATACCCTGGACCACACTCAGTGGATATGACTGACGAGTAAAGGAAGAGAGAGAGAGAGAGAGAGAGAGAGAGAGAGAGAGAGAGAGAGAGAGAGAGAGAGAGAGAGCGAGAGAGAGAGAGAGAGAG
>Ga0307960_1001112_pt1:0-10000 | contig 15338 bp, 14 predicted proteins | sample OrgLakmetagen542_FD_201832 | JGI IMG/M metagenome (GOLD analysis project Ga0307960, IMG submission 201832) | Saline water microbial communities from Organic Lake, Antarctica - #542 | ecosystem: Environmental > Aquatic > Non-marine Saline and Alkaline > Saline | place: Antarctica: Organic... | reverse complement strand
ATGCCGCAGATGTGCGTACACCCACAAACACACATTCCCTCGATCACACATAACACATACCAGCCCAACATGCACTCTACACACACTCACACACACCAGCCCACACACATGTAAATAAAAGCACAAATAAGCAAAGGCACAAGGAGTCACGGCTTTTGGATCACAGCACTGGCGCTTTTATCTATCTGTAAAAAGCACCACCACAATTACACACCTCAAATTGCTGCTCTTGCTGTTGCTCCAGCAGCGCCACCTCACCCTCCAGCTTTTGCTCTGACACACGGCACTGCTGCAACTGCTTGACCGCCTGTGTGTTCATTAGTATTTGAATGTGTATGTCACATACAGTATGTGTGTGTCGGTGTGTGTGTGTGTGTGTGTTTGTACATAAACGTGCGTGTGTGTGTGCGCACCATGATGTCCAAAAGTTTAAAGCACACAGGCTGCAAGCATAGCCACCATGGCAAGCCAATGTCGAAACAGAAACAAAAGACCTATAGAAAGAATATGATTGGACTGCTTGTGCTGTGAGCAACATGCAGCTGACAGCTGCTTTAAGCAACATCCAGTTCACGCGGTATGCCCAATGCGGCCACCCCTTCCCCACTGTCCCCTGCATTAGCCAAACCTCTTTCAGACAGATGGATGGACAACTGCTCTGGACAACGTGTGACAGTAACAAACAATACAAGCTCATTCTTGTTTTACGTGGGAAGAAAAGTGCACTCTCTGCCTGCGTAATGTTTCGGGGCTTGAACACCAATTCTTGTGTGTGTGTCTCTGTGTGTGTGTGTGTGTGTGTGTGTGTGTGTGCGTGTGTGTGTGTGCGTGTGTGTACATGTGTGTGTGAGTGTGTGTGTGTGTGTCGGCAATGTTTCGGGACTTAGACACCAATCACCGTGAAATTCATAGTACCCAGTATCCAGCTGCCTTTGCTCAGCACTGGGGCCGCTGCCTGTTACCTTAAACGTTTGAATTAAATGAAACAAACCCCATCCTCCTTCTTCTGCAGCCGTGCAGTTTCTGATTGGCTCTCAAAACTCAGGGGGTTCCGCTGACGTTTCTGTCTGTTGACTCACATTTCAAAACCCTCATATTTCCTTTCCTGCAGCTGTCAGTTGTTTAACATACCACCAGCTGTCAGTTTTCAACATACCACCCCTGATACCGCTCCAAATTCTGGGGTTCCTGCATCGTTTTCATCTGCTGTAACACTCGCATCATTGAGACCCGCATGATCCCTCTTTTGTAGCTGTACAATTCCTTATCAGCATGGCACTCAAAACCTTTGGGGTTCTCCTCGACTTGTAACGGCTCTGACATACTCACGTTTTTGAGATCCTCACGTTCCTTCTTCTGCAGCCGTGCAGCCTGACGCTCCCGCTCCTTTCGGGCAAACACCGCGTCCTGCATCGCAGCTGCAGCTGCACCGACCATGGCTGCATGCGTCGACCCTGCACAGGCGTGGCACAGAACCATGTCTTACTTTCGTTTTCATGGCCAACATGTCACCGCATATTTGGCAGGCATGCGTCGACCCTGCATGCGTCGACCCTCCACAGGCGTGGCACAGAACCATGCCTTATTTTCGCTTTCAGGATACCAACATGTCACCGCAGCTGCCCCCACCAAGGACACAAAAAATAAAATCAGTCTGGCCCTGCAAAGGTATGTGGTACAGACTGTGACACGTCTTTCCCTTCTTTAATGATGGAAAATGCACAGAATGTAACATGCATGTGAATTCCGTTTGTAATGGTGAAACATGCACTCTTCCAAAGATGTGCATCGCAGCAGCTGCTCCGAGTGATGCTGCATGCTTGAATTGTGTGTGGTGCGCACAAGGGCAACGTGCAGTGATATGAAAGCTGGTGTGAGGGGGGTGCCTTATTCAGCTACGTCTTGGTTACGGGTTGCGGCTGCATAGACCACGAAATAACGAATCAAACTTGTGCATGTCTGGTTTTAGTACAGAAGGAGCTGTACCAATATTGTGTGTGTGTCTTGACCACCATCTTGTGCCACCATCTTGTTGCTAATCTTTTGTCAATCCTGGCTAATGCCGCATGCACATTGTCGGTATGCGTGTTTTTGGCCATTATGGGACATATCACAAGCCCCACAGTACAGGAGCTGCAGGAGCCAGCAACAACAGGTGTGGTATGTAAGCTGTGCAAGAGTCAGCTTGCTTAAACAAAACAAGTACAACACACACACACACACATGACGCGATGGCGTGTCTGATGTTTGTGCAGCCGTGCATTCGGTTCTTTTATGACGTGTGCCTTTTGGTAGTACACAATTTTTACTGACGTGTGATTTTTGGCAGTAAACAAATAAAGCGAGCACATAAAGGGGCTGAAGAAAGTTTGAACATGGTTGTCTGACCAGATGTCGATCATTGATCATTGACAGCTGCTCTACCACAGGTACCTCAGCATGGCGGCACAGATTCGACATCTTAAATTGAAACATCCAATGATTCTGTGCTGGTACAATACACATATCGATTTGACCTTCTTATTCATGTGGAAATGGCAGTGCTCAACAAAAAGCATGCACACAAAGGTAAGCAGTTTTGCAGCAATTCTGTACGTAAGGCTCACCCAAGGAAGACGCTGTTGAGGGTCGGCTGGCGCCATCCCTGCTGCCTGGTGCGGGGGCTGCAACAGGCTGAGCTGCTCCGTCCGATGCAGCACCTCTGTCCTCTGTTTAAAGGTTTGACAGGAAAGACACACTTGTTTCTGCTGAAGTGTGTTACAGAAGCATGTGCTGACTGCAGGGATGTGTCATACAATCATTTGGGACGTTTAATACTATAAAATACGCGTTAAATACGGAATACGCTTATAATACGACCGTATTTTTAAGCAATTTTGGGAGTGCCGATTTTTGACCCTAAATGGCCCCAATTCGCCCTGAAATTACCCAAAACGTCCCCATTTCTTTTCCAATATATTATATGTTATTAAAACATTATATAAGCATTGTAAGCTCACTAAAAGGCCGTTGATGGAGCGGAAATTGCCTTAAAATGCCAAAAAACGGCAAAAAACGGCAAGAACCGGCAAATTTTGCTATCGTATAATACAATATGCACGTTAAATACGATACGGCGTATTATACAAATCCCTGGCTGACTGTGCTACAGAAGCATGTGCTGACCACATCAAAAGACAGCGGTTCAATTTCATTCATCCATCGCTTAGCATTTCATTCATTCATTGTTTAATATGTCATTGAACAAGGACCGCTACGCACACATGGAAATGTGGCAGCACAGCTTTCAGCCACGTAGGGCCTGCAATCATGCACACACCCTTGCTCAAACGAACAGCACAGTAGGATGAAAATCTACCGCATGACTGAGACCAGGAATAAAACCATGCCTTATACCAGCGCAAAATAATATGCACGCAAACAATCCCTACAAACTTTATGCCTACTCATCACTCGTCCACGCAAAGGGCCGGTCTGTTAGGTCTGTCTGTGCTAAACACATTACGTGTGACACTTTCATACAAATCCCCTATAAGTATGGAGATTCTGATCGTCAGCGTGAACAGGATGGAGGCCAACAGTCCACACAAACAGGAGGGGGATCCTTACCGTCTACACAGACAGGGTGAAGACCCTTTCCATCTATGCACACAGGACAAAAGTTCCACCCCCCATCCATTTGCCAGTGTGGGATCTCAAATGCTGCCACACGTGTAAGCAGCTTGTTTCTGAATTCACTTATGCAAAAAATCCACTATGCGCAACAATCCAAATTCCACCGTGTGCAACAATCCAATCAATCGATGTGCAACAAAAAAATCCACTGTGTGCAACAATTGTGTGCTTGAAAGCACGTGCTGCAAACTAGGGTGCAATGCACCGAAAAGAGCATCACCTGTGCTCTGCCTGCTGCTGCTGCTCCTGGCGCTGCCATTGCTTGTAGATTTCTTGAGAGAAAGTGTGGGGTCAGCAGCCAAATTGGCCTGCATGGAAGCATGCGTGTGTGTCTGCGTGTGTGTGTCTGCGTGTGTGTGTTTGTCTGTGTCTGCGTGTGCGTTTGCGAATGCACGCAATCACGGGCACGTGCGTATCAGGAGGCTGGATGAATGCCTGTTAGAGCTTAAGATGGCAGCTCAAGCATTTGCATTATAAAAGGACCCTCGACTCACAAAAATCCCCCCTCACCCAGCTTTGCACTTGCAAACGCCTGCTTGCTTCCCCTACCCTGCTGTGTTTTCAGCCTGCAACTCCAGTACTGGATTGGTTTTACAGTACGTGCAATTTTCTCTTTTTCATTACTTTCAATAGAAGGGCTCCGCCCGCCCAAATTTCAACGCGGTGGTTTTTGTGTTTTTTGTCCCCATTTTCAAGCGCTCGCTTTTTCGTGCCCTCCCTGCTTTTGCCTTGCAAGTCAACATTGTCTAACTTGTATTTTCTACTGAGCTTGACAACACCTGACCCTCTTTGCCTGGATCCCCACTTAATCATTCCATGCGACCCTCTGATTCTAGCCTGCCAGAGTCGCTGCAACAGCTGAACGTATATTAATTTGTCCGACAGGTCTGGCACACAGGCTGCTCTAATTCCTTTTTGAGTTTCTTCTTTAGTAGACTTTTTTGCAACACATGACTGTGTCCTGCCCTTTTCTCATCTGCGAGGCCGGCATAATTAGAAGAGTCAGATGCACTCTTCAAGATTCACTGAGTCTCTAGGAAACAAGTGGGAGGAAGACAAGCAGTAGACATAAAATAATAATTTTTATCAGCGGCACTAAAATGCCCGAAAACGTCGCCGGCCAAAAAGCCCCTCCTCGGAGGTCTCCATGCAGCCACAGAAAGCGACAGCACATGATAACTGCACAATTCCTGAACGGTATCAAGTAAATTGAAACAGTAAATTATGCAATTCGAGGCCGTCATAACGCGCCGCTCTGCAGCCCTTCTCGTCACCAAAAGCTCGACCCTCACAGCTTGCCGCGAAACTCGGCGTGCCAGCTCCGAGGTGACGCGTTTAATTGTCTACAGAATCTTACGCGGAACGGACGCCCGACCGCGGAGCTATTCAGGCCCAAAGTGCGCCCAACCGAATCGGTTAAAACCCAAACTTCACAAATTTCTTAGAAATTTGGGTATTCATTTCGCTATGCCTCTTTTCTGTGCACGTGCATCTCATCATCCTCACCTGCATCTTTCCTCTTCACAAATCCCAATCTCTAGAACTTGGGTCCCTGCACTTCTTGTCCTTTAGTTATTTCACAGTACGTGCACTTCTTCTCCTTTGCATCACTATCATTTTATTTCGTTATGCCTCTTTTCTGTGCACTTAAAGGTTTACAGTTTAGGGTTAGGGTTTAAACCCTCAAGCATCTTCCTCTTCACAAACCCGAATCTCTAAAACCTTGGTGCCTGCACCCCTTTCTTAAAACCTGCTGGCACAATGAAACCTTCCATAATCTTTCCTCCACATACCTGCACCGGTTGCTGCCCCTGCTTAGCTGTTGCCCCTGCCTGGCCGTCTTTATTTCCAACTCTCGACTTCAACCTGCAAGTGACGTAACCCAGACACACCATGCAGATGTTGCTTAGACCCGTGCACAACAGCATACCCGTGACAACATACAATTATGTCATGCATCCCGTGTGATGACACACTGTGTTTTTTGGGTAAGGACAGAAGAGAAGGCTTGCCGCCTTGCAGGTTGTTGTTCCAGAAGACAAGTGGTGGGCGTGCGCTGGAACCTAACACGCCCTCCAGCGCTGCCCAACTCAGAATCTTCCAAGTATCGAAAGCGGTTTCTACAGGATTCCTTGCTTCTTAATTACCTCCAAGGTGCCTGAATACTTGTACACACACAAATTCACACTAACACACACACACACACACGATTGCAAGCAAACACCTGTTACCCGTAATATATACACATAGTATCCACGCATCATGATTCGCGTCACAGAACATAGAATGAGTCACGACACAGATGCAGCATCTAGCGCGGTGCAAGCTTTTCACCTGCGCTGCTTGCTAGCACTTTCCAAAAAGTGCTCCTTGTAGGCCTGGGGGCCTGATAACGCAAACTCAGGCAGTAGGCGTTCCACAATCTTCCACTGTGAGATGCAGGTCAAGGAATCAGTCAGAAAACCTGACATGCTGAGGAGTTAATATCATAATGGCACGAACCCTTGCATGAAGCTACATAGTGTTCGCGAGACTTGCTTGTGGCGATGTGCTTACAATCAACCTACGCAATTACGGGCCAGGCTTCTGCTCCTCCCTTCATCTCCAGTCCACCGGAACAAATGCTGTGCACACCAAGAAATATACGCAAACCTCCTCCTTCACCACGTCTTTAGCCCCAACTCCAACAGAAACACCTGCACCCTCCCAATGCCAAGCAATGCATTTGACGTCAGCTTCAACACAATCACACACCCATAATGATTGCACACACACCTCTTCACTGGCCCCAGACTCAGCCAAAGACAGCTGCACCATTTTGAGCATTGCATCCACGCGAGCGTCAGCTGGAGACGAGCGTGCTCCACCAGGTAGCCTCTGGTTTCCCGACATACGCTGTTCCTTGTCTCCATTCGCTAGGAGCTGCTGCACGCGGGCCTGCGTGTGTATGTGGGTGTGTATGTGGGTGTGTGTAACAGAAAAAGGTGCTTTGACTTGCAATGAGCATGTGCACGTGCATTTGCTTTCTGCACAGTACAGGACACAACCACGTGCTAACGGAAACGCATGTTAACAACATACAAATTACACACTCTCCCTCACCTGCTGCAAACTTAGGGATCGGAGGGAGTGCACACATACACACGCACACAAATACACACACTCACACACATGGGCATGCTCACAACGAAAATCATACCGATTCAAGACGTAAACACTCCTGACCTGCTACATGGGAGGGCACACATGTGCAGTACCAGTGTATGGCAAGTGAAAAAAGACAGCTTCTCACACACATATTCTCATTGACACACATATTCTCATTAACACACATATTCTCATTAACACACTCACCCCACCAGCTGCATGGAGGAGCAGCACACGTGTGGAACCAGCGCGTGGCAATTGGTTACAAACAGCTACTCTCTCTCTCTCTCACACACACACACACACACACACACACATAATTTTCCATTAACACGCTCAACTCACCTGCTGCATGGCAGAGCACACGTGTGGAACCAGCGCGTGGCAAGTCGGGGGCGCAGCAAGCGCCTCTGGGCCCAACAGAAACGGCATCACACTAGCGGGGGACAGGCTGCCGTTTTGAGCAGAGGCCATGAGCTGGCTGGTGCGCTCAAACACGTCCGCTGCATAGATCAGGCTCCACGACACCTCGCGCTGCACGTGCATGTTGACGGTTGCGTGCACGGTTTCCTCACAAGTGCACGCGCTGTGTGTTACGTTTGTATACATTCATGGCAGCAAACAAAGTGCACTGCTATTTTCACGCATAAACCCAGGATATAGACCAACACTTCCCCCCCTTGATTTATTCCTCCGACAAGCTCACCCCCACACCCTCGTCTCATCTTCCTCAGGAAAAACTACCCAGGCGTTAAAACCACACCCCATACTTTGTAAGGAAAAGGAAAGCACTCTGGTACTGGCTACTGCAAAGCTCCACCACAAAAAAGAACAGCTTCACCTCGGCCTCCCCAGTCTCTCCGATCCAACTGACATCCCCCCTACCCAAATGACATCCCCCCTACCCAACTGACATCCCCCCTACCCAACTGACATCCCCCCTACCCAACTGACATCCCCCCTACCCAAATGACATCCTTTTTGTAGGGTTGACCAGAACCATATGTACATATACATACTTGACCAGGACCATATATATGCACCATATATGACCGTGTACTTCGTGACTTCCCTGCCAGCCCTATATATGTACGGTGTATATACGGTATTTTTGGCAGGGAAATCACCAAATATACAATCATATACAGTGTGTATACCGTTCTGACCAACCCTACCTTTTTGCCGTCACCATCAACATCCGTCTGCCTGTCACCTCGGCCCTCTACCCACCTTAGACCCAAATGTGCGGGCACAATTGTCTGCGGCGTCAAACGGTTCTTCTACTGTCAGGTAATAGGCTTTCGTGCCCAAGGCAGCAGGCACCAGCTCCTGCACGTTTGTTTGTTTTGCGGGCACGTGAAGGAATTACGCACAGCTCTCAGAAGTGACGCACCAGCTCCTGCACGTTTGTTTGTTTCGTGGGCATGTAAAGGAATGACGCGCAGCTGTGGAAGGCAAGAGGCACACGTCATATGCACTTTATGGTTTGCAGGCAACTCGATATGAAACGTGTCCGAAAACAGCTTGAAAAGAAAGAAACTGAGTCATCCCTGCGCGTGCCTGGCTTGTGTGCCTGACCCTGAAAACTGCACGCTGCTTTCCACCATGCTCAGCCAAGGAAACGTGTAAGGCACCCTACAAATAGCACCTTAAAAATTGCCGACCTTCATTCAGGCTGCGCTTAAGCAACCGGCATTCCCAGGCCCTGGTCATCTGCTGGTCACGCCTAAAGCAACCAGCATTCCCATCTCATCTGCTGGTCATCTGCTGGTCACGCCCAAAGCAACCACAGCATTCTTAAGCCCTGGTAATCTGCTGGTCACGCCTAAAGCAACCAGCATTCCCATCTCATCTGCTGGTCATCTGCTGGTCACGCCCAAAGCAACCAGCATTCCTAAGCCTTGGATATCTGCTGGTCACGCCTATGAAAAGTTGCCAACCTTATCCAAGTAAGTTCAGGAATTAGTCATGCCTATAAAAAGTTGCTGGTCACGCCTAAAAGGTTGCCAACCTTATCCAAGTAAACTCAGGAGCTCCGGTACATCTAACACCTTACTGAGGTCTTTTTCTGGCTGCTCTTTTCCTACCTGTTTGGCATACCAAGAGCTGAGCCGCATGGTTCTGCATGCAAGTACAATTGGAGATAAGATTGGGGGGCAACGACGTTGACAGGGATTCAAAACTGTTGGACAGCTGCATGTGGTTCCTCCCTCTTCCAAATGACTAACAATAATTCCTTTTGCTGTTTGAAGGTGATTTGTCCAACAAACACCATACTCCTGCATCCTTTCTTGACCAGGCCGTCTTCACAAAACTTTCGCACACACAAAACACACACACACACACTTGCGGGAGCGCACATGCATTTAGCGTTGGCATAAACCACGACACACAATGCACAACACATATATATAACACTATAGCACAGGACGCACTTGTTATCATTCTCCGCCAGTGCCTGCCTCAGCACGCCCCCCATGAAGTTGACAAACTTTGTAAAGCTGGTGACTAGGTCTTCTTTGGCCGTGTTGTACTGCTTCCGTGCAAACGCGCTCCTGCAGGTGCAAGCATGTGTGTGTGTTGGTGTGTGTACTTGTTTGGAGCTGAAAGCCAGGTCTTTTCTATCCACGTTGCACTGCTGCCGCGCAAATGAACTCCTGCAGGTGCGAGTGTGTATTAGTTTGTGTGTGCATCTTAGTGTGCGTGTGTGTGAGTGTGTGTGCGTGTGTTTGTGAGTGTGTGTGTATGTATGAATGTGCGGCAAAATCCTTTAAACATTTGCTTCGTTTCTGGGATGAGGCCATCTCTCCAACCTGAGGCAGTCGTAGCATGAATTGGCTCATATCCATCAAATCCTTCAACAGCCTTACTGCCTGTTTTGTGCCACTTTGTTGCGCTTCCTGTGCCGGCATAACCATGGCAGTAGCGCTCACCCTAGGGCTGAGCTAGCTAGTAGGCGCAGCCGACTCGTGTGCAGCAAGCAGTACTTCCCCGTGTTCTGTACCTCTGTCTTGTGATCATGATGGCTTGGTCACGATCGTGGCGTGCACCCTCAGCCAGCAGGCGCAGCTGGTTTGGGGGAGGCTGCTCGTTGTGCATCAGTTTATACAACGGTGGCAGGAGGGGAGTTGCGCACTGCTGCATGAAGAAGACGGTCTGCGAAAGGGGGGAGGGTGGG
>Ga0307960_1001107_pt1 | contig 15366 bp, 22 predicted proteins | sample OrgLakmetagen542_FD_201832 | JGI IMG/M metagenome (GOLD analysis project Ga0307960, IMG submission 201832) | Saline water microbial communities from Organic Lake, Antarctica - #542 | ecosystem: Environmental > Aquatic > Non-marine Saline and Alkaline > Saline | place: Antarctica: Organic Lake... | reverse complement strand
ATGCGTGTAGTGCGTGCATGTGTATTTGCACGCGTGCTGGGATTCGTGTATGCTCGCGTGTACGTGTGCGTGTGCGTGCATGTGTTTGTGCATGCTTGTGTGTGTCGTGTGTGCATGTGAGTATAGTGTGTGTGTGCATGTTTACGTGTACGCGGACATGCGTGTCCGCGCGCTTGCTTATGGTTGTATGCATGCGTGGGTGCATGCATGTGCGTATGCATCTGCGTGCGTGCTGAGGTTCGTGCATGCATGCGTGTATGTGTGCGTGAGTGAGCATGTACATGTGTGTAAACGTGTGCACGTGCATGTACCTTTACGCACGTGTGTGTTTGTGTGTGCATCTGTGCACACAGGTTTGCGTGCATGTATGTGCGTGCGTGCAGGGGTGCGTGCATGCACATGTTTGCGCATGCGGGGGTGCGTGCATGCACATATGCGTAAGTGAAGAGTGTGCATGTGCCGTTTCTGTTCCTGCATCATTTCTGCCCTGGAAACCTTCAGAGGGGTTGGCTTGCATGCCCTGCTCATACTCAAACTCTGGTGCTCCTGCTTCTAAACCCCTTGATGTTGAGCCACTGGCTGCTGTTGAACCATGTGTGGGATTCCCTTCCATGAGGGACACGGCTTAAACACAATCAAAATTGCCGAGAACAAGGGCTTTGGAATTTGTGGTCTTGAAGGCCAGTGGAAGGTCGTTTTTGACCACTCATTTAGACCGTGTATATACGTCTACATACGGAAAAATCGTATATACACCTATTATACGGCGTATATTTACGCCGGCTAAAATTCACATACGGTCATACGAATACGGATACGGAGAAAAGATTATGTATAACTCCGTATATATATGGTACAAATATATACAGCGTATATAACCTTATACGGTTCTGGCCAGCCCTACTTATTTGCAACCCTTTTACCTGCATGTAAGAGATGTCAGCTTCCGAGCGATCCGCACGCATCATAACCTCCTTGTACATGACCTCATATGCAGCGTATATAAAGTTATACAGTTCTGGCCAGCCCTACTTATTTGCAACCCTTTTACCTGCATGTAAGAGATGTCAGCTTCCGAGCGATCCGCACGCATCATAACCTCCTTGTACATGACCTCATATGCAGCGTATATAAAGTTATACGGTTCTGGCCAGACCTACTTATTTGCAACCCTTTTACCTGCATGTAAGAGATGTCAGCTTCCGAGCGATCCGCACGCATCATAACCTCCTTGTACATGCCCTCATACCGCTGCAGCTCCAACACCTGTTGGACAAAATAAAAAAACAGGCATATGGTGTCGTCACCGTCGACATGTGCTGATTGGGGTGCTGCAATCATTGTTTTGCCAAGCTGCACAGCTGCGTACGACTGCTGTACAATTGGTCTACACACTCAACGGCAGGGCCACTGTGACTCCTGTCTGCAATTCCCTCTCTTCTCATTCTCACTAAGACGCGTAGCTGTCCGCATATAGTGCTGCTATACAAGCTGCTACAAAACCTCAAGCTGCGACTAAATCTCTTTTCTCATTTTTACTAAGACGCGTAGCTGTCCGCATATAGTGCTGCTGCAAGCTGCGACAAAATCTCAAGCTGCTACAAAACCTCACAGCACCTGTTGTTGCTCCATGTCGAGCTGGGCCACTAACGCCTTTTGCATTTCAATTGCTTTCGTCTCGCGCTGCGTCATGGCCTGCGGGTACCATCATGAAATATTGCGGGTACTATCGTGAAACCATATTGCGGGTATGAAACCATATTGTGGGTACCATCATGAAAATTGCGGGTACTATCAAGAAACCATATTGCGGGTACTATCGTGAAACCATATTGCGGGTATGAAACCATATTGTGGGTACCATCATGAAATATTGCGGGTACTATCATGAAACCATATTGCGGGTACTATCATGAAATATTGCGTCATGGCCTGCGGGTACCATCATGAAATATTCAACAGGTGAGGAAAGAGGGCCCGGGTGTAAGCAGGGGGCTCACATCACAGTTGCCTCAGACTTGCACTGTGTCAGAAACGGAAGACATTGTAATTGTGCCTCAGACTTGCACTGTGTCAGAAACAGAAGACATTGCAATTGTGCTTCAGACTTGCACTGTGTCAGAAACAGAAGACATTGCAATTGTGCCTCAGACTTGCACTGTGTCAGAAACAGAAGACATTGTAATTGTGCCTCAGACTTGCACTGTGTCAGAAACAGAAGACACTGCAATTGTGCCTCAGACTTGCACAGTCAGAAGCTGAAGACATTGCAATCGTATCACGTGAAGAAGAGAAGACAGGGTGTGAGCAGAGGCGTTTCCCACTTTAATTGCCTTGGTGAAGCGCCCTGCCACGCAGGCATTTTGATAGGCAGGGTGAGACACAATGTTTCCGGGGTGCAAGAAGAGGGTTTAGGGTTTAGGGTTAGGGTTTAGGGTTAGGGTTTAGGTTAGGGTTTCATTTTGATAGGCAGGGTGAGACACAATGTTTCCGGGGTGCAAGAAGAGGGGGTTTGCACTCTGACTGCCTCGTTATCAACCAAGCAGAGCTGCTCATCGTGATTGCATGCCTGCTGTGCTAGTCATCTGGATACGCCGTATAACCGTATCCATACATGGGATTTCCCGACCATACATGGGATTTGGCTGACCGTATATATACGGCGTATACACGGTTTAGACCGTATATGGACTGAATTTGCAGGTGGTGCAGTTCCATTCCCAGCAACATTAGCTCTTTTTGGTCAATTTTATTTTCTCGCGCCTCTTCTACTGAGCTCTTCCTTTGCTTCCCTTTTCTATTGATGCTTGTGTTTTGCATTATGATATTTAGTTTTATTGGTGGTTATGGTAGTTGATCTCCCTTATGCACTGAAAGAGGCATTTTTTAGTCTTTATGCCTTGAAGCAGGCCTAGCTCCCTGACCATTGATTTTTTGGGTTTAAAAGGTGGGGTCATGCGTACTCAACTCTTTAAGAGCTGCAACAAGACCCCCTATGAATTTATGTTGAGTGAACCCATTTCCCCTCGTATACGGTATATATGGAAATACGACGCATATACGGTCATGTCCGGCGTGTGTGCAGTATACGGAAAATCCCATGTACGGTTTGGCCAACCCTACTGAAAGCGCTTTGTACCTTGCAGCAGCTTACCGGAGGCACTATATTTGATTTTGGTCAGCATGACCATCTAGCATTGAGTGCAGCAATTTGGCGTGTTGTGTGAGGAAAGTATTTTGTAAGCATGCTACACTGTACATATTCGTGGTTGTCGCATTGCCAAACAATACCATCCACGAGTAAATTTGCCAAACCTGTCCATGTGTCATCAATCTCCATAAGACGTACCTGGTTCAAGTCAGCCTGCTGAGTAGCGAGGGCAGTGCTGTAGGCCCTTGAGCCACTAAATTGATCATTTTCTTCATGGGACAGCATATCATGGGCTCTGTCACTGCAGGTACAGGTGTGTGTGTGTGTGTGTGTGTGTGTGTGTGTGTGTGTGTGTGTGTGTGTGTGTGTGTGCGTGTGTGTGCCTGCGAGAGTGTGTGTGTGTATGTGTGTGTGCGCGTGCGCACGGACGTGTGCGTTTGTGGACGCATATTTTGTGTTTATCGTGCGTGCCTAAATACATGCAAAAAAACAAAGTATTACAGTGTATTACAGTGTTTGACTAACTCGGAGTTGGCTACTCGTGCTGCACTTTCAGGACAGTCAAGCATTGCGTTAAAACATGCAGCCTCAGGTTACAGGTGCTTACAAATCAGGGTGGGGCTCAAGGTGGGCTTCCTCCACATTCTCAGGGCTGTCCGGGTCAATCATATAGACCCGTTGTAGCTGCTGGACCTGCTCTCCCCCGTCATCCCAGCTATTACTGCCATTCCAGCCTTGAGAAGCACATGTAACCTGCTGGGTGGGTGCTCAAAAGTGCTTAGGTTGCGGCCTGCCGCAATGCTGACTGCGTCCCAGAGATTCTCAAGAAAATCGCTCACCTGACTAGGCGCACTGGGCCTGCTATGAAGACACAGGTGCAGGGGGTTTCTCCTCCTTCTGCTGTGTGCTACAGCCCCCCCACCAACGCAGCTCTGAGCCTGCTCAGAGCGGGGACACCGGAGTTAAAGCTTGCTTTCGAGTAGGTTAAAGCCTTTGAACGTAGGCACGATACAATTGCACGATACTATACATCCGGTCCCAACGCACACACCTCCGGTCCACTTCGCAAGCGAAAATTTTCCAGACTACCGGTACGCGCTTGCATTTTTGTCGGAAAAGTCAAAACACTTTTGTGCAGTAAAAGGAAAGAATAGCTTTATTGCAATAACTTAGTGTGGTAAAATGTTGGTCAATTATGTTACTTGCTAATATCTTACTTCAAAAATTATAAATAATGATTCTTTCACCAGGCACAGCAGCAGCGCAATGCAACACCCGCAGACCCTGTCCAATAGGCCGTTCCAATGTCGGATCCTTACCACACGGCACTAGGCACGGCCTTTCTTCGTCAAAACCCTTCCTTCTCCCCAGCCACGTCACTGGACAAGTTTTCAGAGCATCAAACGGCCTCAACAGGCCAGTCCGTTGCAGTGTTGCAGCGCCTGAGCAGGCAAGTTAATTTAAGTACAGGCAGTGCAGAGCTTCTGTGGGGCTGTTCACACTCACCCATTGCATGTGCCCGGACAGTACAAAGTATCACTAAAGTCCCGCACATTGCGCATCCACTCTCACATAAGATCACACCCAGCATAGTGTAGCGCCACGCACGTAGCCGTGGCCCGACATGGACGCATGATGTGTGGCACCCACACGTACACTTGCGCATCGAGTGCTTGCAAACACACTCTCAAATTTAATCAAAAAACACGCACAGGTGGACACACATATACACTCAAACACGCACGCCTATGCATACAACACACGCACGCAGCTGCAAGACGAACACACACCTCAATTGCTCACACTCAAAATACGTACTATCAGGTGTACTCCTCTGGGCCTTCACGGGAGCCAAGCACGCTTACAGAGATGTCTGAGGTGCATCTTTGGAAGGATACGCTCCGGCTGCAAACTCAGTGTCTACCTGTGGCACCAGGCACCTCCACCATTCGCAGCCTGGATTGGGGTGAGAGTAGTCATGTGTAGGGAGAGTCGGCCAGAACCACCTGTGCGCAGCTCATACATGCACATGTACACATGTATGGTGATTTTTGTCAGGAAGTCCCATAGTTTGCAATCGCGCACAATCGTTTAGCACCATTCTGCCAATTTTAAGGTAAAAGTATTGAATGATTGTCTTTACTGTTGAACTCAGAAGTACTTGTTTGTAGGGTTGGCCAGAACCGTATATTGCCGTATGTGACCGTATATTTGGTGATTTCCCTGCTTATTAATTGAATATTCACCTTATGTATACATTGATGGCCAACCTTACATTGTCATGGTATTTTTGGTGTACATTTGGTGATTTCCCTGCCAAAATTACCGTATATACACCGTAAATAGTATATAGTGTATATATATAGTCAGTCAGCCATATAGATATGGTTCTGTCCAACCCTTCTTATTTGGACACTCTCTGTTACACCTGGATTGGGGTGGGTGAGTGCTGCGTGTAGGTCTGTGAGTGAAGACGCATGGGGTGAGCATCGCAGTGTTGGCAGTAGCATATACTCTACTCTGAATGTGTATGAGACGATTTGAAGGCCAATGATGTGACTCCAAAGCCTCTTCCAGTGATTTTCCATCCACTGAGGGTCTTGCTTGCACATTTGTTTTCCATCAGCCGAGGGTCTTACTCAAACATTTGGCAGAGCAGGGTGCAATTACGTTACTGACTGAGCAAATTGAGAACTGTAGTTTTAGAGATGTGAGGCACTTTTGAGGGTATGGAGTTCTGAAGGGATCTCATGGTGGGGGGCAGGCTTTAATTAAAGTGTGAGCCGGGAAGTTCAGTGCTATTAAAGCTTTTCTTCTACCTTCCAAATACCTGATTTGCTGGATTGCCTAGGTGCTCGCAGTTCCATGATGCTGCTAGTATACCCACTAGTGTATTTAATTGCTGCACTGCACTGCACTGCATGCGCACTGCTCCATGCTGCCAGTATTTAATACGTAATCAACACGGCCAGCACATAATTAGGGTTGGCCAGAACCGTATATATACACCGTATATGACCGTATATTTGATGATTTCCCTGCCAAAAATACCGTATATACACCGTATATATATGTTTCTGGCCAACCCTACACATAATACTTATGCAAAGCACTGCCAGGATGCACAAGTACCCCTGCTCCTAGTAGTTTAATCAATCACTGCACCGTCGAAACGAATCAGTAACTCGGTTACCCACCTCCCTTCTCACACTGCAGATAGGAACAGGTTCGACATCGAGTTTGGGTAAGTTTTCTGTTTCCCTTTGTAAACGTCTGTACTTTATCCTTGTAATGAAATATGAAATTTCCTGGTCCTTCTTCACGCCTTGATCCAATTTGTCCCTGTCGCACAAACGCATCCCACGGCCCCATTGTTTGCATAGGCACTCTTCTCAAAGGGTGTATCCAATTGCAGGCAGGCAATGGATCAGTCCTGGATCTGCACAATATTGCAAGACACCCTGCGTCCACTCCAAAAAAAAGCACCCCCTGAATTGCACTGGCACAAGCCACCTGATTGTACCCACAAATGTGCGTGTTAGTAAGAACAGTTGGTTGTCTTGCGTGCAGGCTAGAGAATGGCACCACCTACAACGCCTACCTAATGTGAGTGTCAGCAGCTTGGGCTTGAGTACCCGGCATGCACGTAATTGATGCATTATAGCATGCATGAACTGAAAAACATTACACAACATAAACGTGTGAGTGTGAAACATCAAATACACTCGTTGTGCAAGTGACAAGATGGCGCTCCATTCACACACACACACACACGCACACATGCACACACACATGCACTCACACATGCACGCATCCACGCACGCATGCATACACACACATGCACGCATGCATGCACGCATGCATACACACACATACAAACACACATGACACACATGCACACCCATACACTAACACACACATGCACACACACACATGCACGCATGCATGCACGCATGCATACACACACACATACACACATACAAGCACACATGCACACCCATACACTAACACACAAATACATGCAAACCCGTACACTAACACACACAAACACACACGTACGCACAAGCACACGCTGTCCTAAAATGACCCATGCATACACACACATGCACACATACAAACACACATGCACACCCATACACTAACACACAAACACACACGTACGCACAAGCACACACTGTCCTAAAATGGCCTGCGTCTTTTTGCAGTGTGGGCGACAAAGTGGCGCTCGTGGATGCCTCACACGAAAAGTTCCACGACCTGTGGATGGAGACCTTGGAGAAGCAGCTCAAGGCCTTAGGTCAGAATGTGCAGGACAGCATGAATTTGCTCAGTCTAGCAGAAGCGCACTTGATTCCCTTCTTATTTATATGATTGAGGCACGCACATTTATGCTGCCTCTCTTGCTGGGTTTCAAAAAGGTTACCCCAAGGCAACAGCACACACACACACACACAGACACACACACATACACACACAGCTGACCCCCCCTACTTTCGCTGTCGTTTGTGTTTTGACTTGTTTAAATGTGCAAACCTGCCACGCCATCGGGGTGGTCTGCACGATAATGCCTAACAAAACGTTGATGCCCCTGCACTGAGCCACGCCCATTCTGGCTTCGTCACCTCTGCGCCAAACACCTGTGCCCACACTGATGAGTTCAGAACTCACCACACCCACTGAACTCATCTCGGTGACACCTCACGCAACCCACCCTCCCAAACAGGGCGTGACCGCATCGACTACGTATTCGTAAGCCACACAGAGCCAGACCACAGTGGCCTCATCCCCTCCGTGCTAGACCGCCACCCTGAAGCCACGGTGTGCGGGTCAAAGGTGGCCCTCACCTTCCTGCAGGTACAAGGCCTGCGCTTGATAATTGAGCAGGGTTGGCCAAAGTTGTATGTAATTACGCCGTATATATGGTACTCACCGCAGGGATTATCCGCTATATACATATACCGCGTATGTATACGGTTTTGGCCAACCCCATAATTGAGGCGCGCTGCGTGATCTTCAGCGTGTGCTCCCTTTTTGAAAGCATCTCTGTGCTCTGAGCTGTCACTCGCTAGCCGCAGTGTGCGGTATAAGGCGGGCCCCTTATTCTCATGAGCACGAGCATGTTGCAAAAAATGTGTGAAAACATGAACAAGATGTTTATAAATGGTCAATATTATATTAGTTGTAAATAGTTCCAGCCAAGTATGTGCCTGTCACTGTTAAATGCACGTAATATCAGACCACACCCTTACAAGCTGTGTTAGCTAGCTCAGAGCACAACTTGCCATTTCATTGTCCAGATTGGTAGGTTGGGCATGGACGTTCCCTTTCACATTAATTCCAGGATGCTCGAAATATGCACTGCTCCGTTATACAATTTGCGCTGTACTTGTTCAGCGACACACACACACATGCACGCACACACACATGCACGTCACAGGGATTGACCCACCGTCCTTTCACCAGCCAGCAAGTCAAGGGTGGCGACAAGATAGACTTGGGGCAGGGACACGTTATGGAGTTTGTCATGGCCCCCAACTTGCATTGGTGTGTTTGCTTCCTTTTTGCGCCCTGCCTGTAAGAAATCATGTGTGGAAATGAGGTAGCCGGGTCTTGAGCCCGTGCCTGCAGCTATTATAATAATAACAGCCCAGGACTACCTCGAGAGTCTAAATAGTCTGGGGAGTCTGTTATGTCTGTTCGGTGATCTGAGGTTAAGGAGAGGTTATGTTACACTGCCGCACGAGCGCGCTGCACTGGCGGATTCCTTTTTCGTCGCACCCTGCTGGACGATTAATTTCGTCGCATTAATTTGCTGGTCGTCGCATTATTAATTTGCTGGACGATTAATTTCGTCGCACCCTGCTGGACGATTAAATGCAGGCCCCCGACCTACAGTGCCTTTTGTCTGGATCTCTGTTGCACACGCGCATCGTGCTGTGCCCACACTTTGTCGTGATGTGCTCCTTTCTTGCTCCCCACAATGCCTTTTGTCTGGATCTCTGTTGCACACGCGCATCGCACTATGCCCACACCTTGTCGTGATGTGCTCCTTTCTTGCTCCCCACAATGCCTTTTGTCTGGATCTCTGTTGCACACGCGCATTGCGCTATGCCCACACCTTGTCGTGATGTGTTCCTTTTTTGCTCCCCGTTGCTGGAGTGGAGCTGACCTCCCACTTGGAACCTCAATGCACCGCTTTCTCAGTCCTTGCTGATTTGGTGGCATCCTTGTATGTTTTCTGCTGAACAAGTGTCCTGCACGTCATGGCCCCTCATTTGCACCACCCACGGGTGTGTTCACATACAGGCCCGGTACAGCACACACACACACACACACATACACACACACACATACACACACATGCATGCATACCTACACACAACACACACACATACATACACACGCAAACACACACACGCGCACACACACCCACATATTCACACATCCACGCGCACAGGCCGGACACCCTGTTCACTTATGACCACTCGACGGGTGTCATGTTCACGTGTGACGCGTTTGGTCTTCACTTCTGTGACGAAAACGCCTTTGACGTGGACCTCAACAAGATCTCCCAGCACTACAGGTGGAGATGACCCCTATAACATTACCAAATACAAATACACATGCACATATGTTGCGTGTGACTGTTACTCACACGTGTGTTTAGGGTTGGCCAGAACCGTATATACATATACAATGTATGTACAGTATTTCTGGCAGGGAAATCACCAAATATACGGTTATGTATACGGTTCTGGCCAACCCTACGCATGTTGAGTGTGGCTGTTGTTGCTTATATACATGTTGCGTGTGGCTCTTACCCATACATATGTTGCGTGTGGCTGTTATCTACATGTTGCGTGTGGCAGTTACTCAACCTGAACTTTTCAAGTTGAATGCGGGCGGCAATGGATGGAAGAACTCTCAACGAGTCTACACAGAATGCCATGTTTCCTGCAGATCTATCTGTACATGCATGCACCAGCCAGGGCATGTGCCATGCATGCAACTGCTCTTTCACGCAAGCGTGCAGGAGTAAGTGCTGCGCACATGCACGCATATGCGCATACACACACGCTCATACACACGCATGCACGCACGCACGCATGCACTATCACACACACATACACGCTCACACACACAGACATACACACACACACACAAATGCACAAACACACACACACGTAGGTTCTACTACGACTGCCTGATGCGCCCCAATGCAAAGAGCGTGACTACCGCGCTGCGCAAAGTCAAGGATCTGCCCTACACCACCATTGCCAATGGGCACGGGCCTATCTTGAAGTGGGTGGTGGTAAACCTTCACCAACTTCTAATGCTGATGCTGGTTTTGCTTGTTAACAAAATGTCACGGACTTCACCCCCCTTTAATAGAGGGGGGGTGAAGATGAGAGTGTGTTGCACGCAGCGTGCATCGTGCCCGTAACTTGAGCAATCAAGCGCACTTATAGGGCCAAAACCCTACATGTATCATATCTATCTTATATGAGTGTACGGTGTGTGCGCGGTGTTTTTAGCAGCAGTGAATTTCCATACGTACGGTCGTATACGGTGCATATATGTACAAACCTGGCCAACCTTATTTCTGATTTCCCTTCCCACCCATACCTTGACAAGCGCAGCTTGTTCCCTCACTTGGAGGGCCAATTTATCGTGAGCCACTTCACTTGGTTTACAATTTTCAACCTTCTTGTGCCTGGACACAATCCCCACCGTCGTTGCAGCTTAGGATCTGTGTAACCTCTGTCATCTTGTCAAGCACCACACACCTTGCACTCTGCTGTGTGTGTATGTTTGTGTGTGTGTGTGTGCGTGCGTGGCTGTAGATACAATGGGACACACCCTATACTGTGCTGTATGTGTGAGTGCGCGGTTGCAGGTACAATGGGAATCCCATTCTGAAATGCACCCTACACTCTGCTGTGTGTGTGCGTGCGTGGCTGCAGGTACAATGGGAATTTCATTATGGGATACACCCTACACTCTGCTGTGTGTGTGTGTGTGTGCGTGCGTGCGTGGCTGCAGGTACAATGGGAATCCCATTATGGGATACACCCTACACTCTGCTGTGTGTGTTCGTGCGTGGCTGCAGGTACAATGCGAATCCCATTATGGGATACACCCTACACTCTGCTGTGTGTGTGCGTGCGTGCGTGGCTGCAGGTACAACGTGGAGGAGTTGGTGGGGCAGTACGGCGCTTGGAGCGCTGCCATGTCCAAGGCCGGCACCAGGTATACATTTGTGTGTGTGTGTGTGTGTGTGTGTGTGTGTGTGTGTGTGTGTTGAAGACTGGAACCAGGTATGGTTTCGTTTGTGTGTTTGTGCAAATGGCCGAGGCCGTCCTATGTGAATGGTTACGCATGTGTGTTTGTGTGTGTGTGTGTGTGTGCTTGTGTGTGGCAGCGTGAGGCAATTTCACCAGGCATGTCGTGTGTGAGCAATGCGTTTTTGTGGCACATTGCACATACCGTGCGTTCAGGAGTGTCTGTGAGTGTGTGTGTGTGTGTGTGTGTGTGTGTGTGTGCGTGTGTGTGTGTGTGCCCTTTGGATGCCAACATTGTGATTTGAGCGTGCCTTTGCGTTCCTGTGCATCACACTTGATGATGGTGTGCATCACACTTTAAAATGGTGGGCATCACACTTTAAAATGGTGGGCATCACAATTGATGATGGTGTGCATCACACTTTAAATGGTGTGCATCACACTTGAGTGAGAAGCTAACTATGGAAACTATAGTAACTATTGAACTATTGTAACTATTGTGTAACCTCCCCCTCTGTGCAGTGTGGCAGTGCTGTACGCTGCTGAGTACGGATTCAGTGACCGCCTCAGCCAAACGCTGGCTAAGGGTATCACCAAGGCAGGCGTGCAGGTGTGTGTGTCAGTGTGTGTGTTTGTGTGTGGGTATGGGTGTGCATGTGCGTGGTACGTGTGTGTGGGTGTGGGTGTGGGTGTGGGTGTGGGTGTGGGTGTGGGTGTGGGTGCGGGTGTGTGGGTGTGGGTTGGTGGGTGTGGGTGTGGGTGTGGGTGTGGGTGTGGGTGTGGATGTGGGTGTGGGTGTGGGTGGATAGGTGTGGGTGGGTTAGGTGGGAGGATGTAGGGTGTGTTTGGGGGGGGGTGATATTGTTTAGGCTGGTAGCACGTCCTTTCATTTCGTTCGAAAGAGGGGAGCGCTTACGCTGTAAGGAGGGTTTTGAGCAAGCCTGTGGACATTGTTCTGCCTGGCTTTAGGTTTCAGGCATGCAGATATGGTGTCCCCGTAAACGGAAAGGGTTTTAATTTCAAGTACATGACAAAGAGGACATGACAGAGAGTAAGTACAAGACAGAGAGTACATGACAGAGAGTACATGACAGAGAGTAAATACATGACAGAGAGTGAGTACATGACAGAGAGTACATGACAAAATAGTGACTACATGACAAAGAGTAACTATATGACAGAGAGTAAGTTCATGACAGAGAGTACATGACAGAGAGCAACTACATGACAGAGAGCTACTACATGACAGAGAGTAAGTACATGACAGAGAGTACATGACAAAAGAGTAACTACATGACAGAGAGTAACTATATGACAGAGAGTAAGTACATGACAGAGAGTACATGACAGAGAGCAACTACATGACAGAGAGTAAGTACATGACAGAGAGTACATGACAAAGAGCAACTACATGACAAAGAGTACATGACAAAGAGGACACAGCACCTTGTAAGTCGGTTAGCTCAATTCTCACCTGTAATCTGGATAATGTATTGTTTAATGTACTGCTGGGCCCCATGTAAGTTGGTTAGCTCAATTAGGACATGTAATCTGGATAATGTGTAATCTGAATAATGTGTCAGGGCATGTAATCTGGATAATGTGCTGGTTTAGGTACTGCTGGGACCCGTGTAAGTTGGTTAGCTCAATTAAGACATGTAATCTGGATAATGTGCTGTTTTTTGTACTGCTGGGCCCCATGTAAGTCGGTTACCTCAATTAGGACACGTAATCTGGATAATGTGCTGTTTTATGTACTGTTCGGCCCGATCCACACCGTGCAGTGCTCACCAGTAGATGTTAATCTGATTCAAATTAAGATTTAGGTGTACATGGGGACCTTCGCCAGACTGTAGGGCTGATCAGCCTGTGCCTGGTCCTCGCTAGTCAACAATAAATCCATAAGTTCAGACACAAAAGGAGAAAGTGTTCACTAATAGAAACTCCGTCGATCCTCCTGTGCTCACAGTCTTAACAGTGCTCGTCTCTTTTGACAGCACTTCCCGCACAACCCACACAGCACAATGCCCTTTGTCAGTCTTAACAGTGCTCGTCACAATGCCCTTTGTCAGCCTTAACGGTGCTCATCTCTTTTGACAGCACTTCCCACACAACCCACACAGCACAACGTCTCTTGTCAGAGCCACGAGTCTAGTGCTCACTCATACAAGCTCTGCCAACCCTTCCGTGCACACGCTCTCGCGGTACATGTCTCTCTTGACCCTCCAGCACCCACCAACTATCAACCTGACAGCACACACACACGCACACACACACACACCCATACACATACACACACACAACCCATAATGTCTAGGGCTAATTTGTAGGAGCTCTTTTGACCCTCCAGTGCCCACAGTCTATAAGTTTATGTATAAGTCTATATATAAGATTATATTAATATTTGTGTCTTCTTACAAGCGCTTGCTCCACCCAATCACTTTCCCCTCCACGCCCCGCCCCTGCAGACTGAGATGATTGACCTACTGAGCTGCGACCTTCAGGTGTGTTGAGTTGCCAGTAAAGTGTAGTTGTGTGCGGCCTTCAGGTGTGTGTGAGTTGCCAGCAGTTGTGTGCGGACTTCAGGTGTGTTAAGTTGTCAGGACAGTGTTGTTGAGTTGTGTGCGACCTTCAGGTGTGTGTGTGAGTTGCCAGCAGTTGTGTGCGACCTTCAGGTGTGTTGAGTTGCCAGGACAGGACGACTATCTTGGCCCTCTAGCATGCTCATTTTGTGTAGCTAATCGTCCTTTTGTAAGATTTGGAAAGGAGCACAGGGCTGAGGGCTGCAGAGCTTGAACCCAGCGTTACAATGCACGTATTCAAAATGCACGTATTTAAAATGCACGCTTTGTGAGCAGATGTGCACATTTGCATTGTGAGCAGATGTGCACATGCGCTTGGTGAGCAGATGTGCACACTATGTAAGTACATGAAATGTGGATGCACATTGCGCAAGCATACGTAAAATACAAGCACACACAAATACACATGTGGATGCACATTGCACAAGCATACGTTTATTACAACACACACAAATGCACATATTGTGGATGCACATTGCGCAAGCATGCGCAAAGTACAAGCACACACAAATGCACATATTGTGGATGCACATTGCACAAGCATACGTAAGTACAAACACACACAAATGCACGTAATGTGGATGCACATTGCGCAAGCATACGCAAAGTACAAGCACACACAAATACACATAATGTGGATGCACATTGCACAAGCATATGTAAGTACAAACACACACAAATGCACGTAATGTGGATGCACATTGCGCAAGCATACGCAAAGTAGAAACACACACAGATGCACATAATGTGGATGCACATTGCACAAGTATACGTAAAATACAACCACACACAAATACACATAATGTGGATGCGCATTGCACAACCACACGTAAAACACACACACAGATGCACACCGTTTAATCACAAACGTACACACGTAGTATAATACACAATATACACAAAGCATACGTAAATATAAACACACACAATGCACACTGTTTAAACATAAACATACACACGTAATATAATGCACATTATACACAAAGCATGCATCCTGCCAACATACACACATAATATAATGCACATTATACACACAGCACGCATCCTGCCAACATACACACGTAATATAATGCACATCATACACACAGCATGCATCTTGCCAACATACACACGTAATATAATGCACAGTATACACACAGCATGCATCCTGCCAACATACACACGTAATATAATGCACAGTATACACACAGCACGCATCCTGCCAACATACACAATTCCTCCTATTTGATGTCAACATGGTACTTACTGCAATCGTTAGTTGTTTTTGCGTCATACACTGACGAGTGCACATTCATACATACGTACATACATACACATGCACCCACACACCCACAGGTACTCCCCTCCCCTT
>Ga0307960_1001101_pt1 | contig 15404 bp, 18 predicted proteins | sample OrgLakmetagen542_FD_201832 | JGI IMG/M metagenome (GOLD analysis project Ga0307960, IMG submission 201832) | Saline water microbial communities from Organic Lake, Antarctica - #542 | ecosystem: Environmental > Aquatic > Non-marine Saline and Alkaline > Saline | place: Antarctica: Organic Lake... | reverse complement strand
TGGCAGTGTGCTTGACGACTCATATTACTTCTCATCCTTCGTTTTGACTTTCTTACACCTACTCATCTTCTTCTATATTTTATTGCCTCTGAATGCCTTTCTGCGGTGCCCCAATTTCACTGCCCATCTCGGCAGTGTGCTTGACCACTCGGAATACTTCTTTTCAACTTTCTTACACCTACTCATCTTCTTCTAGACTTGTTTGCCTCTGGATGCCTTTCCGCGGTGCCTCAATTTCGCTGCCCATCTCGGCTGTGTGCTAGGCAGCTCAAAATCCTCTCAGTCTGGGTCTTGGCATCCATCACGTTTTACTCCTTACTCCTCACTCCTCACTCCTTACTCCTTACTCCTTACTCCTTACGCCTTACGCCTTACGCCTTACGCCTTACGCCTTACGCCTTACGCCTTACGCCTTACGCCTTACTCCTTACTCTTTACTCCTTACTCCTTACTCCTTACTCCTTACTCCTTACTCCTTACTCCTTACTCCTTACTCCTTACTTCATTTCAACTTTCCCCCAGGTGCCCCTTTTGCTGAGCCCCGATTCCACTGCCCGACTCGGCGGGGTGCTCGGCGGCTCTTCTTTAGTAGAGGCCCTTGGCCCCAGGCTGGTTTCGTATGCTGTGCTGCTGGTGGTGCCACTGCTGCGGTGTATGAGTGACCCCTCTCCACCGGTGAGTAGGATCTGCATTTTAGTGTGCACACATTTATTTGCCTGAATATTTGTTGTGTGTTGTCGTATGTTGTGCTGCTGGTGGCAAGTGCCGCTGCTGCGGTGTACAAGTGACCCGTCTCCACTAGTAAGATATTGCATTTGAGTGTTACAATGCAAGTATTTGTGTACCGTTGTGTGGACCCATTCTCGTAGCGTGTGTGTGTGTACCGTTGTGTGGACCCATTCTGGTAGCGTGCGCTGCTTCTGATGCTGCCGCTACAGTGCGTGAGCGACCTCTCTCTCTATCGTGGACAGCATCACGCTGCTTCTGATGCTGCTGCTACAGTGCGTGAGCGACCTCTGTCTATCGTGGACAGCACTATGTATGGAATGTGCGGAGCAGTATGTAAGGATACCATGTATGGTGTATGCATAGCAATGGGACATGTATGTATATGAATACAGTCGTGCGGTTCTCCACTGTTAAGTAGCTTACTTTTGTTAAAATGCGTGGATAATTGTGTGTGTTTAGGTTTGAGGACCTGTGGTAGTATGTTTCGAGGTGTGCTGGCAGTATGTTAGGTGTGCTTAGTGCGTGAACACATTCTTCAGCATAGGACTTTAGCCCCTCTCCGCTGGTAAGAAGTGAGTGGCCTTTGCGTGTGAGGAGTGGTTTTCTCTGCCTGCGTGGTTAATGATGTCTTTCTGAGTGGCCTTTGCGTAGTGAGTGGCCTTTCTCCACCGGTAGGAAGTGAGTTGCCTTTGCTTTTTGAATGGCCTTTGAGTAGTAAGTGGGCTTTAAGCATCATGTGGGCACTCTTTGCTGCTGGTAGTATTGCTTGTTACTGCATTAGCAGCACCTCTCTACTAGTAAGAGTGAGTGGTCTTTGCGTAGTGAGTGGCCTTTGCGTAGTGAGTGGGCGTAACATATCGTGTGATCACTCCCCATGGGTAGCTTAGCATGGTTGGATTCACGTGCAACTTGCTTTTCACTGCTTTTTATATGGTGTTTTGTAAGCGCGCGCATGCACTGCATATTTTTAATCATGTTGTTTTTTTAGCCCTTGCCCCGTCAAGGTTTGTACCTCGGCCACCACTGAACAGGGGAAAGGCGCTTTCACTACCTTTGTAGTTTCTAGACCTTTGTTCTTTGCATCGGCCACGATCAGAACCCAGTTGGTTCTCCACTCAAAATAACACCACACACACATACACACACACACAGACACAAACACACACATGCAAACACACACACACACACAAACATACACACAAACACACACACACATACACGCATGCATGAAAATATATGGTGAGGCCTGTAGCATACATTTCTGTTCATCTTCCTTCTTGCATTGCACTCCACACACAAGTGCATGTCTAGGTTCCTTTCTTAACCGAACTACAGATAGCAGGGTCTAACACATTTCACTCATAGTTTATCTTTTCTCATGCACTCCACACACAGGTGCGTGTCCAAGCATCCAGTTGTTTTGGCGCGCTGGTCGCTCTGCTACCTTTAACACAAGGCGCCCCCACACCAGCAGGCCTGGATGCTGCACAGATGCAGAGTGTGGAGCAGGATACTGCGTTCCTCATGCAGGTCGGTATGCATGTGTGTTTGTGTGGACATTTGTGTTGTTCTATGTGTATTAGTCGCATGTTGTACACGAGTCTGCCCCCACACCAGCATGCCTGGATGCTGCACAGATGCAGAGTGTGGAGCAGGATACTGCGTTTCTCATGCAGGTCGGTATGCATGTGTGTGTGTGTGTGTGTGTGTGTGTGTGTGTGAACGTGTGGGTTATCCGTTGTGTGTGTTGTATGTTTGTGCGTGCATTGGGCCCCTATCCTGTGAGCCTGGATGCTGCACAGAAGCAGGGTGTAGAACAATATACGGCGTTCCTCATGCAGGTCAGATGTGTACTAGTATGACGTGTTCTTATGTTTTGTGAGTGTGTGTGTGTGTCTTGCCTCATCCCTGCAAGCCTGGATGCTGCACGTTTTAAAAAGGATGGAGTTTTCCCTCACATTCTTTACGCACTCCTTCCTGCAGCGGAGAACACATTGTTTTGTGCACACCCCCAAACATCAAATATTCTATATGCTGTTTTGTGCACACCCCCAAATATCAAATATCCTAGATGCTATTTTGTGCACACCCCCAAGTATCAAATATCCTATATGCTATTTTGTACACACTCCCAGATATCAAATGCTATTTTACACACACTCCCAAATATCAATTATTAAATATCCGATGCCACTCCATGCATACCCTTCAAGCAACGCTCAATAAGTACCTACAATACTACAAGCACTACTCAACAAGTGCTGCACCTAAGTACCTACAATGCTTAACAAGCACCCAAGTACCTACAATCCTACAAGCAAAACTCAACAAGTGCTGTGACCTACAAGCACTACTCAACAAGTGCTGCACCTAAGTACCTACAATGCTTAACAAGCACCCAAGTACCTACAATCCTACAAGCTTACTTAACAAGTGCTGTGACCTACAAGCACTACTCAACAAGTCCTACACCTGCGACCTACGAGCACTACTCAACAAGATCCTACAAGCACTACTCAACAGGTGCTGCACCCGAGTACCTACAATGCTAAATAAGCACCTAAGCACCTAAGTACTTACAATCCTACAAGCACTGCTCAGCAAGAGCTCAGTACTTACGGCATTTTGCAGTCGCTCATAATCAGAAAGTATGACAGCCTCCCACTGCCCTTAAGTAAACAGTAGACAGAAACTATGACAGCCTCCCACTGCCCTTAAGCCTTGAGTAAACAGTAAACAGAAACTATGACAGCCTCCCACTGCCCTTTCCTGCCAAAGTCCTGGTCTACCGTCCAAATTTTAAACCTAAACCGATACATCATCAAATTTGAAAACCTAAACCAAACTATTCATCAACTCTGCAGCTGCTAGACAAAAATGAGGCTGACAGGTACCTGCTGAGAATGATATACTACAATGAGGTTGACAGGTACCCGCTGAAAATGATATAAAATGAGGCTGCAATAGGGTTGGCCATAACCATACATATACGGTGTATGTAAGGTAATTTTGGCAGGGAAATCAACCAAATACACGGTCATATACAGTGTATTTGTACGGTTCTGGCCAACCCTAGGCTGCAAGGTACCGACCTAAGCCCTGATTTTATGACCCAACCTGTCCACCAGCTTTAAAACATGTCCACAACGAAGAGGTATTTGTCTACGTGTTTACACAAGTCATGAGTTTGGGTCGAGGCATGCTCAATTGTGTGTGTGCAGTTGCTGGACAACAAAAAGGCTGACGACTACCAGCTGCCCATGCCCATTGCCGTCAAGCTACGGCCGTACCAGCAAGAAGGCATCAATTGGCTGGCCTTCCTGCGGCGTTTCGGCTTGCATGGCGTGCTGGCGGACGACATGGTGAGAACAGATCAGACGCTTCTGAGTGTGCTTTTGAGTGTACGTCCTGGCTTGCAGCACTTTTTAACTTTGCTTTAAGTGCTGGAGGATTGTTTGGTAAGAACAAACAAGTGAATGTCGGCTTTGTTCATAGCGTGTGCCTTGCCTCGATCTGCAGCACGTGTTTGGGTTGCACAGAGTGCTGGCGGACGATTTGATCAAAACAAACTAAATGTAGTCTTTGTTGAAAGTTAAAAGTATGTGCCATGGCTTGTAGTGCGTTCTAGGCCTGCGCAGGTTGCTGGCATACGGTATGATGAAAACTGCAGAGTACTCTGCAGCCTGCTGCAGAAATACTTGCATTCTTGGGAGGCAAGTGCAATTAAATGTCAGTTGGACTGTCTTGCCACAGCTTGCACTGTAGGGACCATCCTTTCTACACCTGGTCTTTAGTCAGCATTTAGGAGGATGGTTGGCCATGTGTAAATTCCCTTCCGACATTTGGTGAAGCCGAGCCGGGATAGAACGACTTAAAATGCTTCTTAACATATGCTTTGGCCTGCGTTGCGTGATTAGTTTGCGTTGAGTGCTAGCTGATAACGGGCATGGCCGCTTTAGGTTATTTGTCTTTATGTTTGTTGCCATGATTACTAAAACCTCAGCGTCCTACGCTGTGCTGGAAAGGTGCATTACAAGCGATCTGTCTATGTTTGCGATTTGTCTTTATGTTTGTCGCCATGATTCCTAAAACCTCAGCATCCTACACTGCGCTGGAAGCCTGTTCAAGTTAGCCACGTGCCCTACAGTGCACTCTGCCCTACGCTGCTTAACTTGTTCATACCAGACGTGCCCTTTCCAGTACCAACACCAACTCTATCAGGAGCCGGTCTCAGGTCAAGCCTGCAGCCCTCTTGATCCCCTATCGTCCTGTTTGTTTTCCTTTGCGGTTGAGGAGTTTCACAGTTTCACAGTTTCACGGTACCCGGTACCAAAGTGGCTCCTTTTCTTCAATTAACCTGGGGAGTGTTTTTTAACTGCCTTCCTGTCCGTTTTTTTTCTTCGTTGTTATTCTTTTTCGTGCCACACAGCACTTTTGGCCATGCATGAATGGTTGCAGGGATTGGGCAAGACCTTGCAAGCTAGTGCAATCATGGGCGCTGCCCTTGTTGAGCAGGTAAGCAGCCGTACGGGCCGTACGCAATGTTGGCCAGAACCGCATTCCCACCATGTAATATCACCAATTCCATACCATCACCAACACCGACACCATCACCAACACCAATACCAACACCACCACTAACAACGGCACCAGCACCAACACCAACACTGACACCAATAAATACCAACACAAATACCAGCACCATCACTAACACTGACACCAACAAATGACACAATCACCAACACTAATAAGTACCAACACCATCACCAACACCATCACCAATACCGACACCAATACCGACACCAGTACTATCATCATCATCAACACCATCACCAACACCATCACCAATACCGACACCAATACTATCACCATCATCAACACCATCATTAACACCATCACTAACACTGACACCGACACCGACACCAACACCAACACCAATAAATACCATCACCAATAAACACCAACACCAATACTGACACCAACACCAGCACCGACACCAAAACCATCACCAGCACCAACACCGACACCAGCACCAACACCAAAACCAATACCAACACCGACACTATCACCATCACCATCACCATAAAATGGAGGCTAGAAGGTCTGCTATGCTACCACATCTGCACATATTCGTGGGTGCAACTCTTGCCATACCTGGCAGAAATGAAGCTTAGAAGGCCTGCTGTGCTTCTTACTGCCTTTACACAGTAAGGGTGCAATCATTGCCAGCCTTAAACATATCTGTTTGAACGTGACACCGACGCACATTTACCCATCTAATTGAACGGTAATTGCTTTGATTTTTGAACATCGATGCATACTTATGCAGGTCATACATGTATTTTCATTTACACAAGGTTGTGTGCATATGTGCATATGTGCATACGTGCATTCAGGCTGCTCGCAGGCGTGTCAGTGCTTTTTGTACTGTGACACTGGATGCTTCAGTGTGCGTGTCTATTCGCCCACCTTCGCTTCACTTTGGCTACACACAACATACATATGAGCGCCAAGCTGCTGTGTCAAACATATGAAAAGCTCACGCATACATATACACACACATGTGCGCACAGGTATAGTGGCACTGACCGCCCCAGTGTGTGCTTGGTGGTCCTTCCTTTTTTACCCATGCAAAACACACACGAACAAACATTATTTGCCACGTAACTAAAAGTACGCACGCAGACAAACACACACACACACACACACACACACACACGCACGCACGCACGCACGCACACACACACACACACACACACACACACACACACACACATGCACACACACACACACACACACATGCACACACATGCATGTACACACACAGGCACGCGGGCACAGTGACACTGACCGCCCCAATGTGTGCTTAGTGGTCTGTCCTTCTACCCTTGTCCAGCATTGGGCCCATGAGGTGAACAAGTTCATCGACGAATCCGCGATCCGCACTGCGGCCTACGGAGGGAATCCCCACGAACGGACTCTGCAGCAGGTGTGTGTGCTTGTGTGTGTGTGTGTGTGGTGTGTGTGCGTGTAGTGCGTGTGTGTGTGAGAGTGTGTAGGGGGTGTGTGGGTGTGTAGGTGCGTGTGGGTGTGGGTGCGCAAATTTTAGGACATTCAATTGTTTGTACGACCAGCGGTGCAAATCTTGGATGCGTTTGAGGACTAAATGTCAGGTGGCTGGCCAAAGTTGCTGTACATTTTGGTCTGAAGGTGGAAGGGCTCTCCCGAGAGCAGACTCTTACTCTGCAGCTGATCTGGGTATAAGAACACACAGGATTAACCGCTATACACGACGTATTATTATATACGGTTCTGGCCAACCCTACGCATGTATTAAAGGTAGAAGCATGTGCATGTTTATATTATCTCGGTTCGACGAACTGAACCTTGTCCTATGATGGATGAAATTCATCTTCCCTCTCTCATATATTCCTCCCTCTTCCTTCCATTGCTCATAAGCAATAATCATGTGGACCTTGTAGTCGATGTAACGACCTTAGCCTTGTCCTTTTGTTCAATTTCACCTCCACACTCATCATGACTCATCCTCCTCCCTCTCGTGCTTTTGTGTCATTTAGCACTCTTTATCATCCACTCATTACCGACTAATTCGTGGTGCCCATTCTCCGATTCCCTTTCAACTTTGCATTTCTACTGCACTCACCCTTGCCCTTCAAGCACGTGTCCTGAACAGAGCAAAAGAACGCGCACACACACACGCACACACACGCACACACAACACAAACACAAACACACACACACACACACACACACACACACACACACACACACACACACACACACACACACGCACACGCACACACACATACACACACACACGTGTCCTGAACATAGCAACAGAACGCCCCCAAATTGCCAACCATGTCACACACACACACACACACACATACACACACGTATGCACAAACAGGGGGGTTTAAATAAGGTCCTGGGCAGAGACAGCAACAGCCCCAACATGCTGGTAATGTCTTACGAAGCCCTGCGCTCCGACATTGACTGGGTCAGCTCGAGGGAGTGGCTGTACTGTGTGCTGGATGAGGGCCATACCATAAAGAGCCACAAGTCCAGAACAGCGCAGGCCTGCAAAAGGGTGGTAGCATGTCATAGGTGAGAGAGAGTTGCTGTGTGTATGGCTGTGCATATTTCTATGTAGATGTGTAAGGATGGTCAGAACCATATATATGTGTGTATACGGTGGGTTTTGCAGGGATTCCATCAAATATACGGTCATGTACGGCGTGTATATATACGGTTCCGGCCAACCCTATAAACATCCGTGTGCTGTCAGTGTCTTCAGACTGGTTGTGTACTGGGTTTAGTTAGAAGGTTCTGCTTGTTAAGTGAGGCCAAAAGTCCAAAACAGCACAGGCCTGCAAATCTTGTGTGGCGTGTCACAAGTGTGTGTGTGTGTGTGTGTGTGTGTGTGTGTGTGTGTGTGTGTGCGTGTGTGCGTGTGTGTGTGTACGTGTGTTGTGTGTGTGGGTTGTTGTGTTGTGTGCATTGTGTATATGTACGAGTTAAACGCAAGTAGCAAAAGATCAGTTGCGTGCTGACATATATGACTGGGTCACGTCAAAAAAATGGCTGTGCCGCGTGCTGGATGAGGGCTTTTACCATAAAGAACCACAAAGTTCAAGAACGACAGGGGAGGGGGGGCTGTGCTGTGCTATGGGGCCTTTTCTTCTTATTTTGTGTGGGGTTGGTATTCACTTCCTGCAAATCCGTTAATTTTTTCCCACTTTGGGTGTGCAGCTGTGCACTGAATGATAACAACTTTTAGTTGCTGCTACGCACTGATTAATAACCTTAACTCCCAACGGGGTGGATGCTGCATCACAGGTTGATCCTGAGTGGGACGCCCATCCAGAACAACGTCCTTGAGTTGTGGTCCCTCTTTGACTTCCTCCTCCCTGGATTCCTGGGGCCTGAGCGCGATTTCAATGCTCGCTACGGCAAAGCCTTGCAGGTGCGGCCGATGGTGTTTTTGTTTGTGTGTGTGTGTAGCTAACATTGCTGAGAGACGCTATGACAAAGTCTTACAGGTGCGGCCGATGGTGTTTTTGTTTGTGTGTTTGTAGCTGACATTGCTGAGAGATGCGATGTGTGTTACGGCGACAACCACTTAGCGTGAGTTCAACGCCCGCTATGACGCTACGGCAAAGCCTTGCAGGTGCGTAAAAACATTAAAATAGTTGTGCAGCCGGTTCTGCTTGCCTCACGGCGATGCTCAATATGGAAAACCTTTCAGGTGCCTCGAATGGTTTTCGTGTGAACTTTCTGAGAGATGTTGCGCACGTTATGGTAACGCCCACTATGGTGAGCCTTGCAGGTACGGCACACAGTGTTTGACAGCACTTTTTATGCAGCAACTGTACAGCAAAGCCTTGCAAAAATGTAGGGTTAGCCAGAACCGTTCATATACGCCGTATCTGACCGTATATTTGATGGAGTCCCTTAAAATAAAACGGATATACACCATATATATATGGGTTATGGGTCTGGCCAACCCTACAAAAATGTGCTTGGGCATGCGCACAACACCCGTGTATATGTGAGCACTGCAGGCTGCATGCTTACAGCAAAAAACATGCTCACTTGCTGCAGTGGGCGTTCTGTCCAGATGCACTGTGATGCAATGAAACTTGCGCACAGTTTGGCAGCACCCACCCAACTATACACGCACTGCAGGCTGCTTGCCACAGAAAAAAAGCGGCGTTCTGTATGAATGACTGTAATGCAATGAAACCTGTGCACAGTTTGAAAGCACCCACCCAACTATACACGCACTGCAGGCTGCAAGCCACACAGCAAAAAGGCGGCGTTTTGTCCGGATGCACTGTAATGCAATGAAACTTGCACACAAGTATGACAGCACCCACTCAAATCTGCACGCCACAGCAAACAGGGTCCGTGCAAGGCAAATGTCATTTTGATCATAAGTTATAATTATAAGTTGCACCACAAAGTGCACGCCGTGTGCGTGTTAGGCTACAGCAGCACACAGTATGTGCTGCGTGGACATGTACACACAGACACACAGTATCACAACACTGTGTGCATGTTAGGCTACAGCAGTACACAGTATGTGCTGCGTGGGCATGTACACACAGACACACAGACACACAGTATCACAACACCGTGTGCATGTTAGGCTACAGCAGCACACAGTCTGTGCTGCGTGGGCATGTACACACGGACACACAGACACACAGTATCACAACACCGTGTGCATGTTAGGCTACAGCAGCACACAGTACGTGCTGCGTGGGCATGTACACACAGACACACAATATCACAACACCGTGTGCATGTTAGGCTGCAGCAGCACAGTATGTGCTGCGTGGACATGTACACACAGACACACACACACAGTATCACAACACTGTGTGCATGTCAGGCTACAGCAGCACACAGTATGTGCTGCGTGGACATGTACACACAGACACACAGTATCACAACACCGTGTGCATGTCAGGCTACAGCAGCACACAGTATGTGCTGCGTGGGCATGTACACACAGACACACAGTATCACAACACCATGAGCATGTCAGGCTACAGCAGCACAGTATGTGCTGCGTGGACGTTTACACAAATGTCACAACACACCCACCCACTCGACTACGCACGCACTGCAGGCTGCACGCTATAGCAAAAAGGGTTCGCGCGAGGCGGAGGTTGGCATTCTGGCCGTGGACGCACTGCACAAGCAGGTCATGCCCTTCATCCTGCGACGCACTAAAGCACAGGTGAGAATTATTCACACAGGTCATGCCCTTCATCCTGCGACGCACTAAAGCACAGGTGAGAATTATTCTCACAGGCCATGCCCTTCATCCTGCGACGCACTAAAGCACAGGTGAGAATTATTCACACAGGCCATGCCCTTCATCCTGCGACGCACTAAAGCACAGGTGATGCACTAAAGCACATGACGCACTAAAGCACAGATGAAAGCACATGACGCACTAAAGCACAGGTGAAAGCACATGACGCACTAAAGTACAGGTGAAAGCACATGACGCACTATAGCACAGGTGAGAACTCACAAAAAACAGTCCATGCACAAAGGACTGTCCATATTTTTGCTTAGCCACTTGCTACGTGGCCTCTGGGGCATGGGTTGTTTTTGCAATTTCTACGATAACGTGGGGTCCTTGATTGATGCTAACATATTTTGGTAGCGCGTGTTGCTGCTGTAGCTGTGTGCCCAATAGAAAGGCTGTAAGTCTTGCATGTCTTGCACCTGATAATGTACAAAAATACAAGCTCATTATTGCCTTATGTTTTACAGCAATTCAGGTGCACCTGTGAGGGACGGCAATGAGTGCTCTTGTGACTGAAATAACAAAGCATCATAGCAGATTGATCATAAATCTAATAGATGAGCGCCATCGTGATCAAAACGGAAGAGCGTTTTTGTAGTCTGTTTGTATGAGAGCACCATCTTGGTGTAAGCAGTACTCACATTTTAAGAAACGAACACAAGAAAAGAACGAATTGAGTGCACCCCTGAATAGCCCCAAAACCAAAGGTGCCAATGACACAGCTGCTTGACATACCTTGGAATCTTGAGGCTTGAAACCTGCTCACGCACACAATCACCCGGCAGTTTGAAGGATCACAAAATCTTCAACCCTCTTAACTCACAGGTGCTGAATGAAATACTGCCAAATATAACATAGGATATGCACTGCACTCTGTCTCCCTTGCAGTGTTTCTTGTGTGTGGACTTCAAGCACAGGTACCTGGCATTTCCATAACAACAGAGTTTCCACCTGTGTTTCATCACAGGTGCTGGATGATTTGCTGCACAAGATTATTCAGGATGTGTACTGCAAACTGCCTTCCTTGCAGTGTTTCTTGTGTGTGTGGACTTCAAGCACGTGTACCTGGCGTTTCCATTACAACGGATTTTCCACCTGTGTTTCTAAACAGGTGCTTGATGATCTGCCACCCAAGATCATCCAGGATGTGTACTGCGAGCTGTCCCCACTGCAGCGTGCTTTGTATGAGGACTTTAAGGAAAGCCAGGTGAGCCTGGGTGTGATTAAACGCTCGCCACACACGCTCGCAACAAACCTGTAAGCCTTGAACCTCATTGCATTCCGTGGTTGCTTTCCTGCATCATCATGAGAACTTGATACAACCCAGGAGATCCGAAGCAGAGGTAAATATCCAATCGTAATAACATTCACACAGAGCTATAGAAGACTAAATCAAATGTCATTCTGTCCAGTCACTATGTACGGAGGAACCGGTGCACTCTCCTCTCCGGGCACTCCTCCACCAGCGCCAAATGCAATACCGATCACACAGAGCGATAGAAGACTAATTATACATTCATTCTGCCGCACCCAAAACCACGGACTCGCAACTCCGCACGCGATCTGATCTAACGCTAGTCCGTAGAAAATATTCAGTGGGTACTTTGGTCGCCCAAAACTCTGCTTCTCTTTGCTCTAATTTTTACACTTCGGGGTGACCTGCGACAGAAACTGGGTCCAGACTTCCGACTTCCCCAATTCCGAATCGGCCATTAATTCTGGAACCCCCTCGAACCCTTAAGTACCCCTTTTAGCCCGTTTCCAACCCCTGTCCAATTCCCCAACCAGAAGGAACCGAGTCCCTTCGGGACGATGGTTCCAACACTTGTGTGTTATTTGGTTCTAGTCGTACACGCCTTGTGTGTTATTTGGTTCTAGTCGTACACGCCTTAGAGCTGTGGTGTGTTACAGGAGGGAGCTGGTGTGTTACAGCTGGTGTGTTACAGGAGGGGGCTGTGGTGTTACAGGAGGGAGCTGTGGTGTTATACAGGATGGAGTTGTGGTGTTACAGGAGGGAGCTGTGGTGTATTACAGGAGGGAGCTGTGGTGTTACAGGAGGGAGCTGTGGTGTTACAGGAGGGAGCTGTGGTGTGTTACAGGAGGGAGCTGGTGTGTTACAGCTGGTGTGTTTCAGGAGGGAGCTGTGGTGTGTGTTACAGGAGGGAGCTGGAAAGAAGATGATACGGATGCTTAAGTGGACTCTCGTTTGTTTTGGCAAGCCATGCAGCGCTGATCGACGTGCAATGAAATGGGATATCAGTATGCCTGTATCCACTCCGATTTTGTTTTGTGTTGGCGAGCCAGGCAGCGCTGGTCGGCGTGCTCATAGGTGGAATCCCAGTATGCGTGTAAAAACCGTGAAGCTTAGCAGCAACTTCATTGGTCCTGTCGATGTTTATTCCATCATAGACCCTTATTACACACATGGCTTGAAATAGCAGAAGACCGCGACATCATCCTTACAAAATTGCACGCAAACTCGCATATGCACATGTACTCAAACAATTTACACATCCACACATAGCCATACTCAGACACACATGCATACATATATACATACATACATTATACATATGCAAGCAACAAACACACACAATTGCCACCAACAGGCCTCTGGTGAAGCAGCTTCAGTGTTGTACACACTCTCACACACACACTCACACACACACAGACACGCGCGCACACACACACACACACACACACACACACACGCAATTGCAACTAACAGGCCTCTGGTGAAGCAGCTTCGGTGTTGTCGGCAGGAGCAAAAGCAGAGGACGCCCGAGGCAGTGTGCATGTGTTCCAAGTAAGCTCTTAATGAGGAATCATGTTTGGTGTGTGCCAAGCACAACCGCAACGTGCACATTTGCGTGTGCTTGTGTTCTGAGGTAGTTATTAAGCAGGAAGTATGGTTAGGTCCAGCGCACACACAACCATGACATGCATCCCTCTGTCTTTGCGTGTGCATGTGTTCTGAGTTAGTTATTGAGCAGGAAGTATGGTTAGGTCCAGCGCACACACAACCGTGATGTGCATCCTTCTGTCTTTGCATGTACATGTGTTCTGAATTAGTTAGTAAGCAGAAAATGTGGTTAGGTCCAGCGCACACACAACTGTGACATGTATCCCTCTGTCTTTGCGTGTGCTTGTGTTCTGAGTTAGTGCTTAAGCAGGAAATATGGTTAGGTCCAGCGCACACACAACCGTGACATGCATCTTTCTATTTTTTGTGTGTTTTATGCAAGCTCTCGAGCATTTAAAAAGTTGCCTAAATTTCTGTGTGATGCTGTATTGTTTACCTCCAAGCACATTCCAAGCACACTTTTGTGCACACTCCAAGCGCACTCTTGCGCTGTGTTTGTGGCGCACCTTTTTGTTTACGCCATGTAATTACTCTTGTCATTACTGTCATTACTCTTGTCATTACTGTCATTACTCTTGTCATTACTGTCTGCCCACACACTGTATCCCTGCACTACATGCACAAGCTGTTTATGTATATGTTTCTGTTGTGTTTGTAGCGCACCTTTTCAATAACATTATGTAGCAACTCTGTCACGCTTACTCACACACACACACACACTTACACACACACACACTTACACACACACACACACTTACACACACACACACACACACGCACACACACACACGCACACACACACTAATGTTGCACGCTGCATCCCTGCACTACATGCGCAAGCTGTGCCTGTTTCTGTTGTGTTTCACACTTTTTTTCTTACACAATGTAATTACTGGCACGAATGTCTGCTCACACACACAGTCCCTGCACTGCATGCGCAAGCTGTGCATGCTTCTGTTGTGTTTGTTTCACACTTTTTTTCTTACACAATGTAATTACTGTCACAAATGTCAGCTCACACGCGCACACACACACACACACACACTCACGCACACGCACACACACATACACACACACACAGTCCCTGCACTACATGCGCAAGCTGTGTTCCCACCCAGCGTTTGTGCTCGATGTGGGGTTAGAAGAACACAGGAAGGTGGCAACAGAGGTGCTAGGGCGAAACGTGGTGTCAAATCCAAAGGTGAGATTGCTAAAAAAATTAGAAGTACCGTACGTACATGTACTCACCACCCCCCCTGGAAAAATTTTCACTTTACAGAAAATACAGCACCCCCCCCTAGAATTTTTTTATTTTACAGTAACATTCAGCAACCAACCCCTCTCAAAGGAGTAAGCACTCTTGCTGTTGTTGCCGTCACTGCTGCTGCTGCTACTGCTACTGCATGCGCGTGCTAGCTTTGCTTGCTGCTTGGGTGATCTGGCTAGAGTGTGTGCATGTGTGAGTGTTTGTGTGTGTGTGTTGGTGTGTGGGTGTGTGTGTGAGCACGTGTGTGCAAGGGTGCTAGAGAGTGTGTGCGTGTGTGTGCATGTGCGTGTGTGTGCGTGTGTGTATGTGTTTGTGTGTGGGTGGGTGTGTGTGTGCGTGTGTGCGTGTGCGTGCGTGTGCGTGTGTGTGTGTGTGCACGTGCGTGCGTGCGCATGTGCATTTGTGTCTGTGTTTGTGTGCGCCTGTGCATGTTTGTGTGCGTGTGTGTATATGTGTTTGTGTGAGTTTGTGTGCGCATGTGTGTGCACGTTGTACGCCTGTGCATCCCTGTCGACTTGATTAGATGCATAAAAACCACAGAATGCCAATGCAGTGCCAACTGAACAATCCTGTGGGGTCAAAACAAGGTATGCGAGTTCCGCCTGCATCGGCTGCAAGTCCTTGTTCTTACGCTCCTTTGCCTGTTGCTCAGCCCGGTCTGCTCTTGCCTGCTGCAGGCGGACGGGGTCTGGGGGTGA
>Ga0307960_1001090_pt1 | contig 15466 bp, 11 predicted proteins | sample OrgLakmetagen542_FD_201832 | JGI IMG/M metagenome (GOLD analysis project Ga0307960, IMG submission 201832) | Saline water microbial communities from Organic Lake, Antarctica - #542 | ecosystem: Environmental > Aquatic > Non-marine Saline and Alkaline > Saline | place: Antarctica: Organic Lake... | reverse complement strand
GACACGCGCACACACACTCCCTCGTACCGTACACACGCATGGGCAGCTACACAACCGCGCACTCACGCATTACACACATATACACACATGTAAACACACATTCGACATGCAGGGGGACGTAACTGGACCGGGCGGGTCACGTCCTGGGGAAGGGGGGGTGGCATTAAGAAAGTGCTGCGTGAGGTGAGTGCTGACATTACAAAAAGAATTAGTCGCCAATGTGCTAGGTTTCGCGAGGTTAGCTTATAATAACAAAGAAGAGAAAGCAGTGTCCGCTTGGCTTAAGGCAGAAGATACTCAAACTAATAAGGAAGAGCAGTAATGAGAAACAAGAAATTAAAACGGTGGAGAAACTCAAGAGAAACATAGATAGAAAGCAGGAGTGCTTTGTTAATGTCCAATGCTTCACTCCAAAAACTGGAGTTCAAGTGTTCCTCATTGAACTCAATAGTTCTCTGTACTAGGCTAACGAAAAGGCCCACGGTGAGGGAAGATGACGTGCATCGTACTGTTACAGAAGTAAATAGTGAAATATTGGCTAAGGCTGGTAAAGACGTTTGACCAACAGAATGGCTCTTAGCAGTTGGAGCAAAGTCTGTAATTCAAAACAATGTAAATCTACGTCATTAGATGTCATGGTGTTGCAGTGATGGGGGGGAGAATTAACAAGACACGTGTCTTACACCCGCCTGAAAGGATTCAGAATGTTCTAACCCATCAGTTGGACAAGGCGTGCAGTGACGTGTCTGTTGCAGAATGATATGATGTGCATCTTGCAATTGCCTGATCAAGTGGCATACAATTTGCACCTTACCATCATTGGGTGGACTAAACGTGCAGTGACATGTTTGTTGCAGGTTGATAATTTCCGTTTTGCCCGGTTGGTAACACAAAGTTTGCACTTCCCATGATTTTACAATGCGTACAGTGACGTGTCTCATGCCGGTTGAAAATTTGCGTTTTGCAATTGCCTGGTTGGTTGGTTGGTAACACAAAGATTGCACCTCCCGTCATCAGGTGGACTACGCACGCAGCGAAAAAACTGAGAGCGGGACTGTGGAAAGGATAGAACACGACCCCAACCGGTCTGGCTTTCTGGCTTTGGTGCGCTACGAAAGCACTGGTGCGTGCTGAGTGGGAGGGTGCGTAGCTGGTGCTAGCAGTTAGCCGCCCTCTGTGTTTGCCATCACTAATCATAACAGGTGTACACGTGGTAACTGAACTCGTTTTTTCTTTCCCTGAGGCATCGTCTGCACCTCTAATTAGAATGCTGCTGCTGCACTGCTTAGGTTCGAACTCTGTCACCTGCACAGGGGTCTCAGAGCTGTAGTTATATTAGACAACCTATGGCCATACAAAATATAAGTCAGCATGTCCTTGTGCCCAGTGTTGACAGCACCAGCCCACCTCCTCTGCACACATCCCTCTCCCGCTCAAAATGGCCTCTCGTCGCCCTCCAACACATTTTTGCAATCTTTCATCATGCACATTAAAATTCGGTTTTCTTCCAAGGTTTTAAGATAAATCCGTCTGTTCAGCTTCTTTTCAGTCGTCTAAAGGCAGCGCTTCCTGTCCCCCTTGACCTCTCAGATGGAGTGAGCCCTTCCTTCCTCAAGTACCACCTTTGCCCGGATGGTGTGAAAGTGGGTGACGTGCTGCTGGCAGGCAAAGACGCCCCCATCACCGCGGGCAGTGTTATGAAGCTCAAGGATATCCCCCTGGGCGTGCACATCCACAACATAGAGCTGGTGTGTGTGTGTGTGTGCGTGCGTGCTCGTGCGCGCAGCGTGCCCATTTGAATGATGTGTTTGCATGTATCTGTATATTGCTCTCAGTACACTGCACATGTGTTGCTGTGGGGTGTGCATCTTCCTTTGTCAATGCACATGTTCCAGGGTTGGCAGAGCCACGTGTGTGTGATGCGTGGTTTTATCAAAGTTAGGGAGTATGGATGGTATTTTCACTCTCTTTTTATCTCTGCAGAGGTGTCAGTGTTTTGCCCTCGTTAGATGTCTGGTCGTGGCATAGCAGTGTGGTTGAGTGCTCAAGCACCACCTTCCAAATAGAAAGGATTGACGTGGCAACCTGTTTGATGCTTGCCTGTTTCAAGTATCCTAACGTCCATCATGGTATCCCATGTGCACATCCATATTGTCACTTCTCTCCGCCTAATGAATGCCTGGACGGCCAGTTGCATGACGCACGCTGTGTAGGTACCAAACTCCAAATCAGAAGATTGACAGGGCAGCAGAACGTGCTAATTTGTTTGAATATATACGCGTATCGTATGGGTAGGTATCATTCTTTTCTTCTTTTGTCGTTCGTCACTTCGTCACAGATGCCTGGTCGCGGCGGGAACATGGCACGCGCTGCAGGCACCAGCGCCATCATACAATTTAAGGAGAAGGATGCTGCAATCCTGTGCCTCCCCTCGGGTGAGTTTCGTAGAAGCAATTTGGTGTCTTGTCTGCTTCACGGGTTATGCGATGTGTTGCCATTTCCTCCAATGCTTTAGAAGTGACTGTTGAAAGCAGGCGTTCCAACAACGTAACATTTTAAGGCAGGAGTCCCTCAGCCAAAGCAACTTTAAACCCTTTATTCTAAACGATAGGCACGCACGTGCACACACAAATTACGACCTATACTAGCACCGTATTTGCCTTCTCCTCATGACAGGTGAGGTTCGCAGGCTCAACGAAAACTGCCATGCCACTGTGGGCATTGTGTCAAACCTGCTGCGCAAGCTGACAAACGCAGGCAAGGCGGGGACTAACAGGCATCGCGGTCGACGGCCAAAGGTGTGTGCGCTTATGTGCTGCTGATGTTGTTTTAAGTTTAAAGCTGTGAAAGCAGCTGCGGAAGCACCTGTGAAAGCATCTACGAACGCACCTGTGAAGTTACCTGCGATAGCATCTGTGAAAGTAGGCATTGCCTATTTCGTGATCTCACTGCTTCATAAATCAGCCAAATAAATTGAGACAAATGGCTGCGAGGGCTCAACTCTTAAATCATTCCGTTCGCTGCACTTCTCTTAAAATGTTTGTGTTTGTGTGTGTTGTGTGTATATGTGTGTTTACATACAAAAACACACTAGCAACACGCACAAACACATTCACAAACCACACACATGCACGCACACACGCGCATGCACTTATATAAAGCACACGCCTGTACATTCACACAATCAATCGCACACCATACTCCTCTCAGGTTCGAGGTGTGGCAATGAACCCTAACGATCACCCCATGGGAGGAGCTACATCAGGCGGCAGACCCTCATGCACGCCTTGGGGTGTGTATTGCAAGGGCCAGCGCACGCGTTTCCGCAACAAATGGACCAACCGCTACATCATCACTCGCAAGGGAGGGCAGCCCATCTTCAAGTGCGTATGTGTGCGCATGTTTTATTTGATCGTGAGGGAGGGACACAGTTCTGCAGTGCCTCTCTGTGGTCATTCTTAGTTATTACATACTGACAGACTCTTTACAAAAGTCAAGCCACGTATCATTTTCTTTGTGCTCTAACACGTAAGCAATCAGCCACAAGCAAGAAGTGACGAGCTGGTTCGTATGACTGTAAAAGGCGGCAAGAATAACCTTCTGTGCCTTTGCCAAGACCTGATTCACGTTGTTATGGCAACCTGAATACCGATGACAATACACACACACACATAAATATACCCACCCTCACCTTCCCTCCCTCCCACCTTATGCACCTATTTTCAGGTTCTCAAACGCCAAGAAGTGGAAGGCTGCCTTGGAAGCGGAGAAGAAGGCGAAGAGTGGGTCAAAGAAGGGCTCCAACACACCCGCAGGCCCACCAGAACGGTTGTTGGGGCCTCAGTTGCCGTACTGGGCCATCCACACTGCAGCACAAGGCAGCAAGATGGAAAGCTCAGCTTGAGGAAGGCTGGCTGCGTGCGTGTGTGTGTGTATGTGTGTGTGCGACATCTGGTTGCAAGTTTACGAACCTCGGGCGTGTACAGGGCGTGAGGATGGAGTGCGGGTCTTTATGATAAATTCTTAGTATAGAGCAAGTCGTCCTGACGAGTTTAGAACATAGGAAACAGGAAACCTACGCAAATACCCACTCCTCATTGATTGAGGACACGTCCCATCGGCCGTCCTTGTAGTACTCAGGATTTGTTTCGACAATGCTGAACTTGATATTCTAGTTAAATCTAGTAATACTTTGTATATCCTATGGTACTTCTACAGCTGTACAGGTTAAGCCATCAGTTAAAATGTGGACAATGGTTACAATGGGGGGTGACCTTCAGCCAGGTTGTTTGGCCTATCGGCTGCTGACTGGTCTCGGCCAGCCACAAATAAATCCATAAGCTCAGAAAGAAAAAGAAAAAATCTATTGTTCTGCTGAGAAAGGAAATCATGAACAAGCTGGTTGTTGACCTGTTGCAGGAAAAAGGGTTGGGCTGCTGAAAAGTCCTCAAAAAAAGGTGTAAACAGGAAGGAAAAGTGTTTCCTCAGCTCACAAAACTCGATGGTCTTGGCAAATTAAAAGAGCATGTACCTCGTTCTGAACATGTTCATCTTCACCAGGACATTGGAAATGTGGACTGTTAGGAAAATCTTGCGCCAACTGAATTACAGGCCCATGACCCCGCGCGAGGGATGAGTGCTCGATCGAAGGAATTAGAGGTGATTAATAGTGGCTCGTCAAAATTTTCAGGAACGTTTGAGATAGTAGGTAAAGTACTGTTAAAATCAACATAGAAAATTGAAACGGAAAACAGGATGGTCATACCAAAAAAACTAGATGTCAAAATGGGTAGCTAATGCATGCATGCTAGATTTTGATATTGAATCCCTTTTGCTGGGGTTTGAGGGGAAGTCCCTTTGAATAAACAGCATTAGGTATGTCATTAACGGACACCATCATTGATATTGCCCACTCCCTGGACATCAGTAAGCTTTCGCCGGAGGCAGCAAAGGCTCTAGCGCCAGATGTGGAGTACCGCATGCGAGAGCTTGTACAGGTAAAGTTGAGCGAGTGCATTTGAACGAGTGCCTCTGCGCATAGCCTACACCCGTGCGTTTACACATGCATGCAAGCACAAGTTGAAGAGAAGTGCCTATACTTATGAAAAAGAATTGAAAAGGGCCCGGTGATGGCCTGTTGCTGCGAATTGTGCTTGCTTGTAACTGGCAATCATACACAATGCATTTACACATTTACACACAAACAATACAGGATGCTCAAAAGTTTGCGAGGCATTCCAGACGGGCACAGCTCAGCGTAGAGGATGTCAACAACGCCCTACGGACCCGCAATGCTGAGGTATGTGTGATTGCACAGATTCTCAAGCGCAAGTCCTCACTGATGGGGCTCACGCAACCCCCCTCATTGGACCCACATAAATGCTCCTAAACCCGCTCACTCAGCCTGAGTGTGCACCACAAACACAGCAACCATGGCAGCGGTCAGCTGATTCCTCGCTCTCCTTTTCACGCAGCCCCTGTATGGTTTTAGCAACAAGGACCCTGCCAAGTACATCAAGGCAGCAGGGCACGCAGACCTGTACTGCTTGCAAGATAAGGAGCTGAGCATCGATCAGGTGTGTTTTATGGGGGAAGCACGGCGTCACAAATGGAGCAAAGCAGATCATTAGCCTATCAGTGAAGTCCACCCGCTCAGTTATTCAATTTCTGCTGTCCATGCGTATCCTGCTTGGCTGGTGTGGTAAGTATTCTCTGTTCTGATTAACTAGCAGCTGCTCCTCGCAGGACAGAGGACATATAAAGCGTCTGCTGTGAACTGAGTTCCATTCCAACACTTGGGCGAACACACACACTCACGCACATACACACACATATCAACACCTGCAACCACGCACACACACGTACACATACAGCTGGTGGACAATGCCCCCCTGACGAGGCCGCCTGTGGAGGTGGGTGTCATGCCCCACTGGCTGTTCATCAACGGAGTGCAACCTGCCATCCCAGAGAACGCGCCTTTGAAGAGGGCTGCCCCAAAGCGAGCCAAGGCACCTGCTGCTGCCTCTGCAGCTGCTGGTGTACGCAAAGAGGGTGCCAAGGGGGCCACAGAGGGTGGGTGTTTGAGGTAGCTTTGTGAGTTCCTTTGTGTTTATTGTGTGTGTGTGTGCATGCAAACGTGCTGCAGCTAATGGTAAGCTATTGGCGTGCGCAGAGAGGGTGTGCTGCGGTTGTGTGTGCTTGAGTTTGTATTGGTTGTCATGTTTCACACAAACTCAAGCAAACACACTGCTAATACAAGCACATGAACACACCCTCTCTGTGTATATGTGCCAACAGCTTACCAACAGCAACTTTCCGGCCAGGCAAAACAGGATCCAGGACATACAATCCTGTGTATATGTATTACTGCAAGCCGTATTCTGCTGAGGGGTGAGGAAATGAGTAGTGAGGACTGAATGTGTTTGTACTCTGTCCTCTTTGATCAATTCTCCTTTACAAAGGGCTAGGAAGTGTATGCACTTTTTCTGCAGCATGCTCTCTGCCTTTGCTGGGACCACATTGTACAGAAAAGCACCAGGCTGCCAGCTTACCTCAAAAACCAGAAAAGAACGACCCTTTGTCTCATTTGATACATAGGTAGTCCTTTTTTGTGCACAAACAATGTTATAATGAAATCCAAGTCCCTGACAGAATTGTAATGCAAGGCCAGTAGACATTGATTTACTTTAAAGGTATCATATATGCTCGTACCGTTTCTATGACTGTAATGCGTAGGAGCCAAGCCCCCAGCAGAATCAGCGAGCGCTCAAGCAGCTACGGGCTCAGAACAGCAGCAGCAGCAACAGCAGCAGGTCCAAGTGCAGCCCACGGTTCAGCATGTGCTGTCACGCGAGTTGCAGCTGTACTTTGTCAAGGTGGGTGTGTGCGGCGTGGTGTGCATGTGGCAGGTAGTGTGCTGGTATGTCAAATTTCCAGATGCTAAAGGAAGACCAGCGCGAAATGCTCTTGAGCAGTTGCTGATCTGCGCTATATATCTAAAGACTTTCAAAGTTTAATCATGAGTAGTCTTGCCCTGGCGCACCTGAACATTGACACTCACATATACACATATACAATCATGATAGAGGGTGTGCCTAATTAGAGGGGTCAAGCCTTGTCGAGCCTCACGAGCCTCGATGTCACTGTTGACAAACACTCGACAACCAAATAGGATAGAGGATGTCTACTTTGAGGAAATAGTTTGGGGAAATCCCAGAATATCCCCAAATCTACCATAAATCCATGATAAATTCTTGAGCATTATTAATCATTAAGTATCAATGACAGTAACAATGCGAATGGTGGACGTTTTGAGTGTGTGCGATTAGGAGAGGGGGAGGCTGCATCAGCAGAAACACCACCCCTGCCGATGCAGACTGCGAGGTTGTCTTGGGTCGGAAGCAGAAAGTAAAAGCTGGTGGTGGGATTGCGTGGTGCTGGTGGCGTTGCCTGTACGCAAGCCTGCAAGCAGCATTTGCCAGCTACGTTGCAAGCTGTAGGTTACCTCAGCCCCTCCAACCCATCCAGCCTGCAAGACACACTCGAAAAGAGCAGGAACTCCCTGCAGCCCATCAACAAAAGGCCTGCCCCCTGGTCCCCACCAGCACCGCCTGGATGAACTCAAGGCTAGTAGCAGCAACAGCAGCAACATGGGTAGTCAAGTAGCTGGAGGGAGGGCAGTGATGGGCAGTATGCATGCAACACTGGGGGGGGGGTAACCGTTCACAGAATTTCCCCTGCTCCCTTGTTCATTTTTTAGCTTGGTCTTATCACTATTATTCATAACAAATTATAACCAGAGAAAAACCTGGCTCAATTCACGCAGGCTTCAGGATAGGTTTTATAATCGTTATGCACCAACCAGAGCCCATATCAACATGCCTCGCCCTAGACGAGGCTCGTCGAGCCTCACTGACAAAATCATATACCCTATTTACCCATGCTTAATTAATTGATCATTACATCCCTTTAGAACAGTACCGGCACCATTGTATCAGTATCTATGAGGAAAGGCATATGTACATGTGCTTTTTGTGTGTTTCTAAAATAATTGGCATAACATGCTTTCTACTTGCATCCTAGATTTTTATGGTGAGAAGAAAGGAAGCTCCGATCACCATCTTTTGATTACGCACAACCGTGCCTTAGTTACAGGATCACAGGCCTTGCACGGTCCCACCCAATGGCCTGTACTCCCAAACAGAGGCTTTCACTGCCAAAAACTCACGTAACAGGCCTTTCCCATGAATTCACTGTGTTTGACATAAACTTTGGGATGGAATGAAGGATTGCTGCAAATCAGCAATCTCTACTTGAAGTGTGGCGCAAAAAAGCAATAAATCACCATTGTTCTCTTTTCCTGCCAAAATCCGTGCTGTAAAACTTTGCATTTATGCTCGTGAGCTTATGAATGTCCTAAATATTTGGGTGAGGCATTGGTACTATTGGGTAAGAGAAAAGCTAAATGGTACAGTCTGGGGTATGCCGTGTGGGGACGGCTACACACTGCTTTGCTATATTACCTTCCAGGTGGTAGACATTTTAAAGCTAGCCATGGCAGAGGGCTCAAGCGCAAGTGAAGCAGGAACCTCTGGTCGAGCAGCAGAAGCTGCACGTATGCTGAACGCGGTTCTGGCCAGTTTAGCTTCAGACCCTGGTGCGTGTGTGTGTGTGCATGTGTGTGTATGCATGTGGGAGGGGGGTAACTTGGGTTACTTCAATCCCTCATAAATCTAGACAACCCACCTTTGCACTTGTCGAGCGCGATACCTGGTGGTTCTGAAACGGCTGAAGGCAAGGGCAATCGGGAATATATAAAATATTTGGTACATGATGGAAGTTGTGCGGTCTTGTTTGCCCAAAATGCAGGCAAACATTCCCTCCAATTAACTACAATCTGCCTGCATAGACTGTGAATCTGTAGGGTTGGCCAGAACCTTATATGTTCATTGTGTATGACTATTTGTTTGGAGATCGCCCTGCCAAACAGATACCCAAGTTCACTGTTTGTATATGCTTTAGGTTGACCCAGCAGGATTGCAACGTTCCCTCCCTGTATTTCTAAATGAAAAGCATGCTGGTTGAGGTTGTGTTTATCAAATGCTCTCCTTTTGTTTAATGCGGCCCACAATTCATGACATAAGGAAATGTACAGAGGATTGGGCCAATGAAATCAGATTGCTGCTTCAAAACTGCAACAAATTTGTCTTGTTGATTCAATGGACATTTTGTAACAGCATTTATTAGCGTCCTGTCAGTATAATTGAGATGTACTCATAACAAGGAGGTTACTGAACATGGTGTGCATCATTCCTGTGCTGCTTTGCATTCAGTAGACATTTACAGGTGGGTCTCAGACGGGCATTTCTGCATGCACCAACTCCCCTTGTTTGTGTGTAGGAGCAAGTGCAAGCGTGCTAGAATTTGGCGTCTGAATGCGGGGTGTTGCTCCTATCTGTGCATGAACACAGAATTGCTAATTACATCTATGATACACGCTTCCTCCTGTGTCTCGCGATTGCTTATGAACAAAGGCAACAGATGCTAATGCGCTTGTATCCTTATTGTAAACATATTACACACCATACATTTGCACGCCCTCATGCTTTTCAATCAGATCCTTAGAGCAAGTGCGTTTGCTTGGGAAACGTCTTTTCTACCTGTGTGATCAAAAAATCTGCCTTCAGAAATGACCTCTGCGTTTGAACGCAGGTCTGCATCCACTAACCCCTTACTTAGTCAAGTTCTGTGGAGATGAGGTGGCGGCCTCTCTGCGCTCCCCACATAGGTGCGCAGCATTTAGGGATAGACTAGAAGAAAGAAATATCAAGGCGTTCTACATATACATGTATACATTTAGTCAAAAAGAAAGATAGAAATTGACGTGAGAAAGAGGGAAAGGATTCAGGCAGGAGAGTGATATCAATCCCAGTGTTAAATAAGAATTAGGCCGGTCCAAATTTCTTGAGCTCAAGTCCCAGCCACCAAAAACACCGGTCCAACCTACATTTGAGATTCACACAAAAGGTCGGTCTGACCTACGTTTGAGCTTTGGTCCCAGTCACACAAGTAGTAGAAGGTACTGTTAATTGCAAGTGCTTTCTCGCCTGTCTTTTCATCTTTTGCTGCGTGCAGTCAATCAAACAGTAACGTGGTGAATTGCATGTAGCATTGTTTTTTTCAAGTCAACTCTGCTCCAACAGAAACTAGTTGACAATATCACACTAACGCAAATTATTTTGGCAAACCCATGCCCCCATGTACACCTGGCATGCAGCTTGCCTTTCCTGTTGCAGCTGGCACAAACGCATCCTTGACACATACAGGATGGAACATGTTCAAAACAACCAGGATTGTCGATCCTTGCCGACACTCAAACCTTGCCTGCAGTTTACACATCCTGCTGCGACTAGCAGACGCATTGTTGCGCAACGAAGATACAGGGCTGGAGCCCTACGTGCATCAGCTGCTGCCTGCCTTGTTGACATGTCTGGTTGCGAGGAACATAGGTGGGGCGCTCAGCTCACGTGCACTACACACACAACGCACAGACGCATAAATGGTCACACATTTACTCACATATACACGTAGGTACAGACATAGACGTAAACACTCACACACACTCAATTTACCACATGATATATGGCTACAAGGGGGTGTGAAAAACACATGCAGTGATAACCACACTCCGCGTTTCCCCACACACTTGTACTGAGTACAATTTCTTATTTACAACAAACAAAAAAGGCTCAAGCAAAGAAATGAAGCACTAGGCCTGGGAGGAAAAAGAACCTGCTTCAGTACATAGGAACCCAGTAGCAAAGTTATAACCACCACGAATCTCTCGGGTCTCCATTCATGCTTCCAGTGCCCAGTGTTTAGCTGCATTTACTTCTTGTTGTGCCCGTACGCCACAGGTGGAGCTTCTCCAACCCCACAGCCACCGTCAGCATCCTCTGCAGGAGCTCAGCCCGAGCAAGGCCCTCCCAGCAGCTCGACCGGCACCCGCCCCGGTTTGGTGTGTCCAACTCTTGAGCATTGGGCGGTGCGGGACCGTGCTGCGAGCTTGGTACGCACAGTGTGCGCACGCTTTGGGGACCCCTACTACAACGTGCAGCCACGGGTCAGCAAGACGCTGCTGCGTGCGCTGCTGGATCCATCCAAGCCACTAACAACTCACTATGGCAAGTGCCTCTTTCCTTGACAGTAATTTAGCTGTTTGTTGGTCGTAAGCAGTAATCAGCACAACAGTACTGCTGCTGCTGCTGCTGCTGCTGCTACCAATTCAAGCCATTTGTGACACACAATGGGGGGTGGGAGTCGGGTGATATTTTGGTGTCTTGCATCGACAGCAGGCTGCAACATGTTCACACACAAGATTCGATGGAATGAGAATGAATTGTGCAGTTTTCATAATGAAACCTGAATGGCCAGCACAGTCGCTGTGGAGATGCACGAGGTAACCGCTTGACATGCAGGCGTCATGTTTGATGCGTGCTGAATCGCAGCTTGCCTTTGGTAGAGCAAGGTTGCAGGGATGCAGATTGTTGAAGTGGAATGCAGTATTCCAAATTGAATGCAGTACTCAGTTCATTTAAGTGGATTGCAGAATTCAAGGTTTGAGATCAGTCTAGGAAACAATAATTGCCGTGATTTCTGTGCATGGGTCGTGGCTGAAAGGTATGATGTAGACAAGAAAGTCAGCGCAAACGCTCTCCCAAGTTGAAGTCACAAACCAATTATCTTGGACCTTCCTCCCAATGCACGTCATCCTACTGCGCTCGAATCAAATTTCCAACCCCGTTCTGTGTGCAGGTGCCATCGTCGGCCTTGCAGCCTTAGGGCACACAACCATTCGATTGCTCCTCCTGCCCCAGCTCCAGCCTTACGTGGAGCGCTTGCAGCCGCTTCTGGAGCCTCCCCAGCTGGACGGATTCCAATATGATGACCACGGTGTGTCTCAGCTTGTTTCTCAGAAGCTGATAGCCCCGGGGCTGTTTTATGATGGCAGAGATTGTGGCTTTTGATGGAACTGCACTCACATGCTTGCAAACGCTAGCCATGCAAGCAATTGCCTTGGCTTGGCCAATGCGTCTCAGACTTGGTGTCCTCCATTTTGGGTTCTTACATTTTTGTGTGAGCATTCCTGCATATCCAGGTGTGCTGTGCTGTTGCGAATGAAATGTGTGCACACATGCTTTGTTGCTATGTGAGCCTCACCCCATACTACATATAAAGGGTACACAACCTGTCTGGAGCTGACAGCCTTTGCTTCGTGCTGTTCCCCTCCCACCCCCTCTCATTACTTTACAGATCCAATAAGCTTGCTCGTTTGTGTTAGCAGGCAACACCAACTCAGACACAGCTGCGAGGGTGACCCAAGCAGCCGTGCGGGAGGATGCTTGGCGTGTGTACAGTGCCCTTTTAGATGCCGTGGCCAGTGCAATGAGGGAGCGCATGATTGAGCAAGCTGACGTGCTGGTGGCAGCTTCACGGTGGGTGCAGCTGTGTATGTAGGCTGATGCATGGTATGCATGCAGTGCCCTTCTAGATGCTGTGGGCAGCGCAATGAGGGAGCCATGCTTGAGCAAGCCGACGCGCTAGTGGCAGTCTCATGCTGGATGTCTTGTTTGTTTTGTGGACCCCACAGGCGGTAGGTACATCACCCTGTTTAGCCAAAATAAAATGCCCTTGCCAAGGTCTCGACTAGGGGTGCTTTTCAACAGCTCCTGGTTTCTTGAGGTTGACCACAACCGTTGATAGATTTGCACCTTGTATGGCCGTATAATTTGTATGCACGTATACGTTAAGTTCCCTGCTGAAATTGCGGTCAACTATACCATGTGCTGTTCTTGCCATACCTTCTCGTTTGTATGTGTACTCGTGCGTATGTGCTCTTGTTTGCCACTGGTCTAGAGCGTTGTCTGCGCTTCAGCACACAACCTTATGTGTACTTGCAGGCCTCGGCTGCCTGCAGTCCAGGGTGCTGCACAACAGGACAGCAAGCCCACTCCAGACAAAGCAGACAGGAGTCAAGGAGTCGGAGAGGGGGCGCCCTTTGTCAGCCCGAGTGCTGAGCCGTCTTCAGCCATGGACATTGATACACAGCAGCAGCAGCAGCAGCAGCAGCAGCAGCAAGCTCGTGCGGGAGGGGATGATGAAGAACCGTCCAAAAAGCGAGCGCGTTTGGGTGGAAGGTGAGTGAAGCAGAAGCAGGCAAGGAAGAGGTAGAACGTTGGAATGGCTGCTTTCTAGAAGCATGTGCATCTGTGTGGAAAATGGCAGGAGGAAAAAAAAGAGAAGGAAGGATGTTGGGTAGTGGAGTGTCAGTTGTGTTGTGCGTGTTTGTTGATCAGCAGAGCCAATGGTCCCAAAATGGTGGGTTGGTTGGGAGATCTGACTCAGTTCAGCTTGTATCCATATTCGTATGACCGAATCTGTATTCGTATGACCGTATCCGTATGTATCCGTCCGTATTCGTATGACCGTATGTGGATTTTAGCCGGCGTATATATATATAAGCTTTTTCAGTGTAAACATGTTATATACATTCTGAATGAGTGGTCAACAGCGACCTTCCACAGGCCTTCGAGACCACAAAAATACAAAGCCCCTGTATCCAGGCAGTTTTTAACAGTTGTTATTGTGCTATTTAACAGTTGTGTCCCTCGTGGAAGGGAATTTCTCGCATAATTTAACAGCAGCAGTGGTCGAGATCGACAGCAAGGGGTTCAGAAGCAGCAGCATCAGGAGCACCAGAGTTTTAGTATGAGCAGGGCATGCAAGCCAACCCCACTAAAGGTTTCCAGGGCGGAGATGATGCAGGAACAGAAATGGCACACGCACACTCTTTACTCATATATGCATGAATGCACCCCCGCATGCGCACACATGCACATGCACGCAACCCTGCACGCGCGCGCATACATGCACGCCAATCTGCGTGCACAGATGCCCATGCAAACACGCACGTACGTGCGTAGAGGTACATGCAAGCACACACATGTATACGCACATAATTGCTGTCGGCATCATTCTTATCAGGCAAGACACATTCACTGGCATACTGTCAATTAGTGGGGTCTGGAATAATGAGCTCCCACTATCCGGCAAGCCCCCCCAGAAGGGTGTGTTAAACGTCTCCTCCCCCACCACACCGTGTGAGAAGGAGGCGACGGCTCAAGCAACGCCCCGGGATGCTGTTGGTGGATGTGTCTGTGAAAGAAGGAGCAAGGTTTGTTACAAGCGGACTATCTAAACTGGCCAATCAACCAAATAACTGTAACAACGTTGCTCACATTATAAATCCCAGGGGAAATCACACGATTTGTCCGTGCCACTGATCTAATATGGCAAGCCTTTTCCGTCTCTGCTCTAGATATCATACACACATTCCAGGGATGTTTCATACGGTCATTTGGGACGTTCAATATGGTAAAATACGTATTAATACGCAATACGCATATATTAATTGTGTTTTAAAGCAATGTTTGGGAGTGCCGATCTTGGACCCAAAATGGACCCGATTTGCCCCAACCACCCAAAACGTTTCCAATCCTTTTCCAATAATTCATATGTTAATAATATACTATATAATGGCATTGATAGCTCGCTGTGAGGTCGTCTCTGGCGGGAAATTGCCTATAAAGGCCAGACATTGCCCAAAAACGGAAAATTTGCAATCGTATAATACGGCAAACAGGCTCAACGCACTCACAGTCTACCCTTGTAATTTTTGTCGCATGCACTTGAAACCAGGCATGCAGACCTCCCAATTATCTGCCCAGCGAGAATGTGAGGGTGCCAATCCATTCTCAACTCCCCTCTGCTATCATATTGCAGATCTGTGGCAGAGGTATTAGCTGAATCATGGCGTGAGGACTGTGACCTGGAGGAGGTGCTGGCAGCCCTGCAAGAGCTCTTGGGGCCTCAGTTCACGACACGGATGCCTTTAGCTAGAGCACAACATTCAATTTGAAATTTGCCAGCTTCAAAACCCAATAATTGGCTGGTGTTTTTGCGTTCTTGTGAATTTGTTAATGCTTTATAATGCAAGCTTCTACTCAGATGCCTCCGAGACATATATAGCGATGTAACCTTACCTTATCTTATAACTTATAATGCAACGCCAGGCCATACCGTGACTGAGGAGGTGCATCACCATTCTCTCATTCCTGTGTGCGGGGGGCGAAAGTTTAGTTTAGTTTAGTTTGGATTACAAAGGCATTCAACCTGGAATGGCTGCTCAACCTATGAGAACGAGGTAAACCTCAAAACAAACCAAGTAAAAAAAGGGCTGAAACGCAACTGGAAAATGCTAACCTTACAGACACGAGAAGAAGTAGGCAAAACTATTTTTTTTTTTGGTGGGGGTTGTTACACGGTCCTCAGCAAGGGCCTGACAGAATGAAGGAAAAAACCTATAAGACTGGGAAAAGGAAAACTCCTGCCTAAACAGAAAAACCCT
>Ga0307960_1001087_pt1 | contig 15468 bp, 13 predicted proteins | sample OrgLakmetagen542_FD_201832 | JGI IMG/M metagenome (GOLD analysis project Ga0307960, IMG submission 201832) | Saline water microbial communities from Organic Lake, Antarctica - #542 | ecosystem: Environmental > Aquatic > Non-marine Saline and Alkaline > Saline | place: Antarctica: Organic Lake... | reverse complement strand
AAGAAGCTTCAACTTTCCTGCGTCACTGTGAATCCTTATTATTATGCATCGAGAACTATGCCGAAAGGAGAGAACTGTGCTCCAGTTCATTATCACATTACATTTACATCCCTCGTGGCAGCAAGGGCATTCGAGTCTCAATCTGATGAAATGGTCATTATCATTGTCATAGGTAAAATTGTGCTCTCACAACTTAACAGAACATTTGAGGCAGACTAACCTAACTTTATATAACACACAAAAAATAACGGCCTGACTCTAGGACACAGGAAAGTCAGCAAGCGTGGCCTGGGAAAAAAAAGGCAGCTGCAAGAAGGGCAAAGAGAGCTGGCTAGGCAAAATCACCACGCAGCCTGTGCAGGCTGCGTACATGGTGTGCCCAAAAAGAATCAGTGAAACAAGACGATGTTGCAGTCAAATAATGTACACAGGTCATAACAGTCTACCACTCATCCTTGCACCTTTTCAAAGCAACTGCACAAGGCACTACACATTCAGCTGCGCAGAAGGGCAGCATGCTCACTCTCTATCAGCATGCTTGAAGGGCAGGCGTGTGTGGATGGGCAACCAGGTTAATTGCGTATTAACACCGCCATGCACACGCGTGTGTACACACTTTTCTTGCGGCAGCAGCTAATTGAAGGGACATGTAGATGTATGTCCACCACACCTGAAGGGCTGTCTGTGTATGTACTATCCAACCCAATACTCACTACAACTTGCTTAGGACACAACTTAGTCGAAGGCCCATTGGTTCTCGCGGCGGACCTCCTCCTCCTCCTCCGGAGTGAAGTCGTTCTTTATGTGGAACTGCTTCCGAATCTCCTGCGGACGTGGAAGGAGGAGGAGGAGGAGGGGAGTGTGTGTACGTTTGCGTGTCAATTCGTGCGGAGTGTGTTTCGTCAAAGCATCAAGAGCGGGCCTTTGGCTCCGCACCCACGCCCGCACCGGCTCCCACCACCACAATCCACGCGAATAAGGGAACAAGGGAAGGCAGACATCGGCAGGATGATGTGAAAGGATGACAGGAAAAGCCCCTCGCTACCCTCCCCAAAGCTAACTCACCTCTGGGGTTTTGCCCTTGATCATCTGCGCCACGGTCTGGCACGTCAAGTCCAGCAGGCCCTTGATGTTGAGGTAGTTCGCGGCCAGGATGAGGTCAAAGAGCGTGGATTGGTCCACCTTGACAAACTCCGCATCGAACGTCTGCAGGCATTCCCCGATGTTTGTGTGAGTGTGCTGTGCGTTTAAACAGAAGGAGATGAGGCTCTTAGCGTGCCAAGCACTGGCCGTGTGAAAGTAGGCGTATGCATGCCCCGCGAAGAGCGAGGCAGGGAGGGACAAGACAAGCATGCACCCATTGCACCCCCCAGACCTCTCTCTCCTCCTCCCCCTTGGGTTCTGCCACCCATTTACCCACACACCTTAACTTCCTCCTCTGTCTTGGCGACCTTGCCATCAGGCCCCTTCTTGGCTGCCTCAACGTGGTATTTGCAGTACTCGATGACCTTGGCCAGGATTTTGCCGGACACGTTGGGCAGGGGGATCATCTCCTCCGCACCGGAGTCCTCGATCAAGTTCTTAACCGTCGTGCTCTCAAAGGCCACGTCCTGCGGGACCTCAAACTTTTGGGAGTCGCTGGACATCATGCTGATCATTGTTGCCATTACGCTGGTGTAGCCTGCTACTGCTAACTTTGTATGCCCTGCTACTGCTAAAGTTTTCTTTTTCCCAAATTACCCAAATTTCTTATTGAAATTGTTGACAAGCTGGAGTTAGCTGTCGGTCGGTTGTACGTTTTTCGGAGGCCTTTTCCGCTTCGCCTGCTGCGGCCGACTGCGTAAGATTATGATACTAAATGTCCTTGGCCGTCCCTTAACGGCTGTGCCGAGTTTCGCGGTGAACAAGGAGGGTCGGACTTTTGGTGACGAGAAGGGCTGAAAAGAGGCACGCTCTGACGGCAATTTAATGTAGAGTTTACTTTTTTGATTCTTAATTGATTTCGTTGAGAATTGGTGGAGTTCTGCTCTGCCGAAATATACGTGGCTGCATGGAGACCGACAAGGAGGGATTTTCGGTCGGCAACTTTTTCAGGCAGTTTAATGCCGCTGTTTAAAAATAATAATTTACAGCATAATTACACAACACTGGATTGTCTGCTTGCTGAGACCTCAGACAAGGAGAGACTTGAATGCAAGGTCACTTGGCACATGACGTGCATCTTCCAGTCTCACTCTGCTGTGTCAAGACAGGACTTGAAGACACATGTCCCGGTAGAGTATCAGGCAGACAGCATGCACGGTGGCTACTTGTTGGGTTAGCTCAAACAAGGAAAGACTTGATTGCAAGGTCACTTGGGACATGACGTGCATCTTCCAGCACTCTGCTGTGTCAAGACAGGACTTGAAGACACACGTCCCGTGATAGCATCAGGCAGACAGCATTTATGGTGGCTACAAACAACACATGAAGGACATTAGTGATGTAAGTGCTTCTTGAATCTGCACGCTTTCCAGAGGGGTGTACGCAATCCAAATGATGTTGCATTGCAAGGTAGAAAGCATGACACATATTGAAGCAATGCAAGGCAGCGTGCATTCTGCAGTAAGGCTTAGATACACACATAACTCAAGATGCATTCTACGCACATTAAAACAATACCATATGTTCCATGCACATGCTTTGCAGCAACATTTTAAGTATGGTTTCTGGACCTTTATGCTGGTGTGTTTCTTTCTTTGCAAAACATGCTTGTACTGAATGTTGGTGGCAAACTGCATAAACGCATAATAAGCACATGACTTGCTTCTGCTTCCTGAACTGATACGTGTGCAGCATTTTCTATGGAGTGCGTGAATGGTTATGTTGCTGGACTGGGCAGGACATAACTAGAGATGAAGACTGCTTCTTTCTTTACAGAGCATGCTTGTACTGAATGTTGGTTGCAAACTGCTTAAACGCATAATATGCACATGACTTGCTCCTGCTTCCTGAACTGATACGTGTGCAGCATTTTCTATGAGGTGCGTGCATGCTCATGTTGCTGGACTGGGCAGGACATAACAAGAGATGAAGACCCTTATTGGCAACAGCATAAGGTACAGACAATCTGAACATGCAAGATGCTAGCAATTGTGCGTAAAGTCTGTTTACGTAACATTTACTTTGATGCAAACATACCTATGTCGTGCACACAGCTACGTGACATTGCTAAAACTTGTTGAACTGACAATGCATCTCACATTAAGAATGCAATTCCTTGACAGCATAGTCAGTTCCACGCAATACGCATTCGTCGAATGCTTGCCTTTTGCATTTGTGCATGCTTCTGATGTGATGTAATTAAGCTATATGCTTCTGAATTCTTTTCGCCATGCTTAAACTTTTTCTGGTGTGCTTGAATGCATACCTTTCTGTCTGCATTGTTTGCCTATGTGCCTGTCTATTTTTTGTCCGCATGTCTGCAAGATTGCATGCCTGTGTGCGTGCGTGCGTGTTTGCCTGCCTGAGCGTCCAGAAATTTGGGACTGGCGCCCTGCGCCCTTCTATGTTGACAAGCTGGAGTTAACTGTCAACCGACTGAGCGTATTTCGGAGGCCGTTTTCGCTTCGCCTGCTGCAGCCGACGGCTTAAGATTATGATGTTAAATGTCCTTGGCCGTCTCTTAACAGCTGTGCCGAGTTTCGCGGCGAACAAGGAGGGTCGGACTTTTGGTGACGAGAAGGGCTGAAAAGAGGCACGCTGTGACGGCGGTTTAATGTAGAGTTCACTGTTTTGATTCTTACTTGATTCCGTTGAGAATTGGTGCAGTTATGCTGCGCCGAATTTTGTGGCTGCATGGAGACCGACGAGGAGGGATTTTTGGTCGGCAACTTTTTCAGGCAGTTTAATGCCGCTGTTATAAACTATTATTTTACAGCATAATTACACAACGCTGGATTGTCAAGTTGTTGAGAGCTCAAACAAGGAGAGACTTGATTGCAAGGTCGCTTGGCACATGCCGTGCATCTTCCAGCACCCTGCTGTGTCATGACAGGACTTGAAGACACACATACAGGTATATTATCAGGCAGACAGCATACATAGTAGCTACGAACAACACGTGAAGGACATGATTTGCATGCTTTCCAGAGGGGTATACGCAATCCACATGGCGTTGTGTTACAAGGTATGATGCATGACACATATTGGAGCGATGCAAGGCAGCGTGCACGCTGCAGAAAGGCTAGGAGACAACTGTTTTGCACGTAACTCAGATGCATCCTTCGCACGACAAAACAATAGCATATGTTCCATACACATGCTTTGCAGCGACATTTCGTGAACAGTTTCTGGACCTTAAGGCTGGTGTGTTTATTTCTTTGCACAGCATGCTAGTATTGATTGTCGTTGGCAGGTTGCAAAGCCACATAATTTGCACTAGGCATGCTACTGATTCCAGTTCTGCAACGTGTGCAGCATTTTAAAAGGATTGCATGCATGTTCATGTTGCTGGACCTGGCAGGTTGTGTACACTTTTATTGGCTTCGCTATCAGGTGCAACAATCAGAACAAGCAAGATGTTGCGCATAAATTTTAAATCTGTATTACTTACTTTGATATGAACATTCCTGTGTTGTGCACACATCTACATGATATTATTGCTAAAGCGTGTGGAGTTGACAATGCACATCAAGATTGCACTTCTTGACAGCATAGTCAGTTGCATGCATTACCTCTGCCTGTCTGTCTGTATGTCTGTCTTTCTGTATATCTGTCTGTCTGTCTGTCTGTCGGCGTGCAAGCTTGTGTGTCTGCATGTGTGCGTGTGCCTGTCTTTTGATCTGTCAGCGTGTCTGCAAGCCTGTCAGCATGCCTGTGTGTCTGTCTTTCTGCGTGCGTGTTTGCCTGCCTGGGCGTCCAGAAATTTGGGACTGGCGCCCTGCGCCCTTCTATTGTGAGGTCGGGTTTCAAACCGATTCGGTTGGAAGTTCGGTTGGAAGGACTTTGGGCCTGAATAGCTCCGCGGTCGGGCGTCCGTTCCGTGTAAGATTATGATTGTAAATGCCTACGGGCGATCATTAACAGCTGTGACGAGTTTCGCGGCGAGCTGTGAGGGTCGGACTTTTGACGACGAGAAGGGCTGGAGAGTGACACGTTGTGACGGAGTCAAAATGCAGAATTTATTGTTTCGATTCTTACTTAATTCCGTTCAGGAAATGTGCAGTTATCATTATCATGCGTCGTGTTCTGTGGCTGCATGGAGACCGACGAGGAGGAATTTTTGGCTGGCCACTTTTTGATGCAGTTTAATGCCACTGTTATGTACGATTTTTTAACAGCGCAGTTATGAACTTGAATGGATTTTGGGAAGCCCTGTCTGAAGGGAGGTCCGTTCGTGTAATGTTGCTGTCCGCGACTTTGAAGTAATTCTGGTCGCGTTCTTAAAGAACGGGTCTGCATGGTGCAAAGCGAGTGCACAGGAGGAGGCCTGTTCTTAAAGCAAGGGTCTGCATGGTGCACAGCGAGTGCACAGGAGGAGGCCTTGTAAAACCGGAAATAAAAAGGCAAAAAGTTTTGCAGGTAGAAATTCGGGCGGGCGGAGCCCTTCCATTATATTTGCAGTGGGTTTTGGCCCAACTTCCAACAACCTAAAAAACTATCGAAGACCTTGATTTTTTGTTGCGAAGGGAAGCACTTCAGTTCCAGATTTAAGCAGGCTAGAAAGGATGTGCATCTGAAGGGGCACGAACACCCATCGCCTGCTACTATTTTTCACACGCAGGCTTTGCAGGCTATTCTCTCCCTCCCTGCCTGTCTAAATGCGTGGATCCATGATCGCAAAAGCACACGTACAACACAGCGATATAATAAGGAACAGCAGGCAGGTACAGACATGATGGATGCCTGCGTGATACGTGTAACGCTTAAAGATTATTGTTGCGGATCTGTTCTGGTGGATCACGAGTGATCTCTGTTTTCCACAAGTGCTGTGGCGGCACTCAGTTATTATTAGCTATGAGAAGAAGGCTGCAGTGAATTTGAGGTATGCTGCTGTAAATGGCGTCTGTTGCTCTATAGGATGGTGTGGTAGGTGGAAAAATTAGTTGCATAAGTAGTAAGCAAGGTATAAATAGCTCGTGTTCGTGTTCCTTGCATTGTGAGTTTCACAACCAGCTTGCATCAAGGCAGGTCAGACCTCCAGTGCTACTTGGTACAGCAGCAATTGCTGGCCGAGACTGTGTGTCTGATGAGCACGTAGCTGCCAGCATGTTAAGCCCCTTATCGTCCAACTTGAGTCATAGCTCACTTAAATGGATTAGGATCAAGGGGGCTGTGCAAAAGCATCCACACCTGCAGCTTGGCTGGGGTGAGTGGTCTTTGTAGTACCTTACACAATTGTCTCTCTCTCTCTCTCACACACACACACACACACTCTCCCTCCCTCCCTCTCTCTCTCTCTCTCTCTCTCTCTCTCTCTCTCTCTCTCACACACACACACACTCTCACACACACTCTCTCTCTCTCTCTCTCTTTCTCTCTCTCACACACACACACACAAACACACACACACACACGCACACACACTCTTTCTCTGCTTCAGCTCATCTAATCATCTTACTGCAAACATACTGGCATGTACTGTACCACATAAACACATACACATACTGGTCGGCTACCGCACAGGTGGTTGGGAGGCAGAAGCCTGCATACCACCAGAAGTATTACTCAAAATTTTTTTGGGCTTGTGTTCAATGTCTCGTCTCATCTGCATGATTTTTGTTGCAGATCTGATTGCATGTAGGCTTATTGTTACATGAGTGCTGTGGTATGTAGACCAGTAAGTCCAAGGCTGTGGAGTGGGTTCCTTGTGTGGCTGCTGTGAATGGTGTCTGTTGCTCCTAGGTTTTACGGTGTCCGAGTAAGCAAGGCATTAGCAGCTCACGTTGTTCTCGTGCCTTTTCTGTTTGTTGAATAGGGTAGGTGTCTACACAGTACTTATAATAAAATGTGTATCACGTTTGTTTAGTTGGATGTCTCTTGGTTTCATAGCAGAGGTTATGGATTGGCAGCAGTCATCCACATGGAAAGTTGCCTTTGCCTGGCTTTGCATTCCCTCAATGGATCCTTCAGGACACAGAACAAGCAACATCCTGTCCTATCCACGCCATATGGTGTTCACAAGAGCGAGAACGAATAAATTTAACTGAACTGGAAACCAACTGAATGTTGCCTATCACATGCTCATGTTGTTGCTGCTTCAAATTTGTGGTACACAGTACCCGTATGTTCTAGTAATGGAATATTCTGGCTCTTTTAAAGACGGTTTGTCACGCCTAATCGTTGGCAGCGACAAATTGTGTGACAGAGCAGTTAGTTGGATGACAGTTGAGAGTTTGTGTGTGTCTTGTTCAACCAGCTGAATGTGCCAGTTTTATTGACAAACTATTCTGGATAAAGTAATTCTGGTAATCAATTGACAAATTAAGGCTTACTTACCCCGGGGTACCATTAGAGGGGGTACGCAAGAGACCCTGTACCGTGTAAGGTTTGGCCTAGTCATATTAACATGTAACACGATGAGAACGAGAATATTTGATTTGGCGTGCTTACAGATCAAGGAGAGAGCAAACGCCCTGCTACGAGGATGAAATGAACCCAAAATTACGAGATAAAAGGAAGCAAGGGAGGCGGCAGGCTGGAAGAAATAGAAGAAAGTAGGGGGCAACCAGGTTTATTATATGGTCCCAAATCCGGGAAGTGAGGTGGAGAGCACGGCAGGCTCAGTGCTCTAGGGCTGGAAATAAGACTCGGTAGCTTTTCGAGGCTACTTGTGGCCGAAACGGGTGGTCATCCCTGGTAGACCCTTAGCTTCGCTCTGTAGTCTCTTTGCCTGGTGCTCTAGCTTGTTTGAGGCTGGTACTCCAGTCTCTTTGTGACTTCTTTCCTCTTACTCTGTTAAACCTCACTGACTGGTTTTTTCGTCTGCTGGTAAAGGAGTTTTCCGGTATTCGGCACCAAAGGTGGTGTGGCAGCCAGCCAAAGATGAGTAGCACTAGCAGAGATAGACACAAGAGCACGAGTATGAGAGCGCTCAGACGTGGACATACAGAACCGGTAGAAGCATTACGGACTACAGCAATGCAAATATTTCATTCCTCTGCTGGACGGTTTTTCCACCTTGGAGGCCTTTCTTGGTCCAAAGGCACACCTATGGATCAGTTGTTGTGCTGAGTCTTATGCTTTGCAATGACGGTGATCGGGCACAATAAATTCAGTTTGAAGAAAAAACTATGCAGGCAGTGAAAGCCACTCCCCACAATGATTAAGAAAAAGGAGCCACCTTGGTACCGAGTACCGTAAAGCTCCTCCACCGCGAAAAGGAAGGAAAAATCAATGGGGATCAAGAGGGTTGCAGGCTTGGCCTGAAACCGGCTCCTGATGAGAGTTGATAACAGCACTGGAAAGGACACGTCTAGTATGGACAAGTTTAGCAGCAAAGTTCACAGATTGCACATGGAGCTTGGAGGCAAGCTTCTTACCTCTTTGAAAATCAAGACCCAGTTTGTTGAAAGGCTTCAGAGTGTGAGTGTTGTAGATGGTGCCACCCACACCCAAAAGGATGATGTAGAGAGTAACGGAGGCTCCTTGGAGAATGTTGCAAAGGTCTTTGTGCTGTTCCTTTGCGGCGTTCAGCTGGTTCTGAGGTCTAGCGTCTTCACAATACTTGATCTCGACGAGGTGGATGTCACGCCGAGTTTTGCTAAGGTCTTTAGGTTGGTGCTGTCTGGGGTTGGTGGCTCTACTGGTGGCTGGCGGTGCCGCAGGGCTGCTCCCAGTCTCCCTCAATTGCCCCCTGCCACTCCGAAGAACCCACCCCCCTACATTAGTTTGTTGTTCTTTTGGGGTTTTTGCAGCGATAGGATTAACCAGCACAAAATCTGGGCGGCTGGAGGTATATCTGTCTTTATCTGAGAAGCGGGGTGAAAAGAGCCATTTGGGAACAATTCTCAGTTTGCTGTGTTTTCATGGTGTGCAGCTGATTCTGAGAGCTGTTGAGTCATCATAGTACACGTCTTGTTGGTGTTTGCTGAGCTTCCTGTCATTCGGTTCTTTTGTGGTTATTGAGCATCTGAACAACGGGGGGGCTTTTTCCATTTTTGGGAAATGGCTCAACAACGAGCAACAGCGCGTGATTGCAATCTTAAATAGTAACCAAAGTATTTCTTTTCACGGCAATTATTACATGTATGCAAACTAGTTTTTCTTTTCTTTCTATGCAAAATACAGCAGCCTAAATTACAAGCTCCTGATCTCTGAGCTGTACTTCAGCCGCACGGAGCTCCTTAAGTGGCTGTTTACAGCCACGAGCTAAACATAATGCCGTCACATTCAACCCCTGCCCAGATTGCCGCCACATTCAGCCCCTGCCCAGATTGCCACATGCCGCCACTTTCATGCCGCCACATTCAGCCCCTGTCACACTCAGCCCCTGCCCAGATTGCCACATGCCGCCACATTCAGCCCCTGCCACACTCAGCCCCTGCCACATTCAGCCCCTCCTGCCACATTCAGCCCCTGCCCTATTGTGTCCAATGTATATTGGACATATATGCGCGAGCCTGCATGCAGTTTACACATGTGTGTGTGCGTGTGTGTGTATGTGTGTGTATGTAAGTGTGTGTGTATGTGTGTGTGCGCGTGCAGTTTACACATGTGTTACACATGTACACATGTACCACACAGCCCTGTGTGTAAAGCTTACACTGCAATACAAATTTCAGGGTGAACTAGACTGCGTCCCCATGTCCCTGCCACGGCTAGCTAGCTGACATGTGCTTAGCTGACATGTGCTTAGCTGATAAGTAGGCTTTGAGCTTTGAGGGGGCTTTGCAAGTGCGCACAGCACTGTTGGCGCATACAATAAATTCCTGTGTTATGTTTGCTCTTTCCAACACTGTAATCAACTCTCATCAGGTGGTCAAGCCTGCAACCCTACCGACCCCATAGATATTTTTTCCAGAGGGGGTTATCTGGGCAAAAGCCAAAACATGCTCCTTTCTGCATGAAAAGTGCAACTAATCACACGTCACTTCATCAAATCGGACCCAACCTAGCTTCAAACTGATGCTGACTATATAAGCTACCCGAGCATGTGCTCAGATTTAGACAAGTCGCCCTGCATACAGAATGACAAAACTAAAATAACACGTCGTGCACCTGTACCCTGGATGGGTGCTTTCCAGGGGAAATGGCGCATTAATTTGCATATCTCGCCAACCACTTGCTTTTTTGCTCCATTGTCATTGCAATGATTTTTAACTTTTAATTATTATAAAGACTTCAAAACACCAAAAATCACTCAGTTTAATGCGCTGGCTGGGCAGATACAGCACATGGCTGCTCAAAAAGTAGGGTTCACGTTGCGGCTGCTGAGGCAGGTGGCGCTAGCTGGTACGTTTCAAGCTCAGTTGCATTGGAATCTACACATCAGAGCTGAGCTTGAAACGTACCAGTTAGGGCCACCTGCCCTGGGAGCATGCACAAACCGTACCATTTTTGGCCTCAGATAACCCCTTCCGATTTTTTTCTTATTCTGTTAGTTGAGGAGTTTTAGAGTACCCAGTACCAAAGTGGATCCTTTTCCTTGATTATGTGGGGAGTGGTTTTTCACTGCCTGCGTAGCTTTTCTTTTTGTGTTTAACTTGCATAAAAAAGAAATGGCTTTAACTAGGGTTGGTCAGAACCAGACGATGTGTATACGGCATTTTTGGCAGGGAAATAATTACCAAATATACGGTCTAATACGGTGTATATATACGGTTCTGGCCAACCCTAGCTATAACCCAAATCGAACCGTGAAGGCAAGCAACCACGCATGTTCACCTTCATCACCCAATAAAAGCCGATTCTTAATCCTAACAAGCCCGCATTTGTTTTTCCTTGCTTTTCTGTTACAGGTTTACTGCTCCCCCAGTAGGAGATGCTAACCATATGGTGTAAGCATGCCGGAAGCTCAGTCAGGACGCTCTGCAAAGAGCCTGCATGCAGAAGCAGGAAAAAGGAGGGGATCAAGCAGCGTCTTAAGATAGAAAAAATGCGCGCAAGTTGCGATAACAACCCAAGCATGCCGGAAGCTCAGTCAGGACGCTCTGCAAAGAGCCTGCATGCAGAAGCAGGAAAAAGGAGGGGATCAAGCAGCGTCTGAAGATAGAAAAAATGCGCGCAAGTTGCGATAACAACCCAAGCATGCCGGAAGCTCAGTCAGGACGCTCTGCAAAGAGCCTGCATGCAGAAGCAGGAAAAAGGAGTGGATCAAGCAGCGTCTTAAGATAGAAAAAATGCGCGCAAGTTGCGATAACAACCCAAGCATGCCGGAAGCTCAGTCAGGACGCTCTGCAAAGAGCCTGCGTGCAGAAGCAGGAAAAAGGAGGGGATGCAAGCGCTGTCTTAATATAGAAGAAGCAGGAAAAAGGAGGGGATGCAAGCGCTGTCTTAATATAGAAGAAAAATGCGCTAGTTGCGATAACACCCCAAGCATGATAGATCTGGGTTAGGCTTAAGATCTTGTAAATAATCCGCCGCCACCTCACGATGCAAACGTGATAGAACACAGAGGCGTTGCTGTCAGTAAGCAAAGTGCTCATCACACTACCTTAAGGCAGCGTCACTCCACACTACCTTAAGGCAGCAGTGCCACTCCAAGGGGTGCTGTATATCCACTTGCAATTTGTACACATCCACTTGCAATTTGCATTTTTCATCATCCATTTCAATTCATTACGCTTCAAGGACAAATAAGCACGAGCTAAAGGAAAGAAAGGATAATACCCACCCTCTTTTTCTACCCCTACGTATCAACAGGTATCACAGTCAAACACAGATCCTTTTCTGACCTAAACGTCACTGAACAGCTTAGTAACCGACGTGCTGAAAAAACGACTTACTCAACTTAACAGCCCACCCAATGTGGCCCAAACAAACACTAGTTCAACATACACTCGACTTGACAGCCCACCCAATGTGGCCCAAACAAACACTAGTTCAACATTCACTCGACTTGACAGCCCACCCAACGTGGCCTAAACGAACACTAATTCAACATCTATCAATCACCTGTCCGGCTTTTAAATTGACATAACAGCCCACCCTCGTGGCCCAAAAAAAGACTCGTACAACATGGATTCAACATTCAACATACATTTGTCACCTGTTTGACTTCGAAGCCACTCCTGCATTGCTTCCCCCTTTGCAAAGTCTTCTGTCTCTAAATCCTGCATGCATTTGAGTGTGCAAACGTGTCAGTGTGTGCATGTGTGCGAGGATGTATGTGCTGATGAGCCATGCATGAACGTGCTTGTACATTATATTATTATATTGGCGCATTTGAGTGGATGCCACAGAGCAATATGCCAGCAGGTACAAGCACTTGCATATCATATGCGAAAAGGCGTGCATGCATGTGCTTGTACATTATATTGGCGCATTTAAGTGGATGCCACAGAGCAATATGCCAGAAGGTACAAGCACTTGGATATCACATGCGAAAAGGCGTGCACGCATGTGCTTGTACATTACATTGGCGCATTTAAGTGGATGCCACAGAGCAATGTGCCAGCAGATACAAGCACTTGCATGGCACATGCACCGTTCAAAAAGAAGCGATGCAGCCACATCAATGAGCCAGGAACAAGCAAGCATGTGCATCCAAGTCTCGCCAGTAAAAGAGAACACCGTACAGACGGTGGTGTAGCTGAATCAATTTGCCATGTACAAGCATTTGCAAAGAGGAAATACACTGCAGCGCATGTTTTCTCTTCAAACGTGACGTGCACTCATTAATGAATAGGGTTGGCCAGAACCGTATATATACACCGTTTTTGACCGTATATTTGGTGATTTCCCTGCCAAATATACTGTATATACACTGTATTTAGGTATATGGTTCAGGCCAACCCTATTAATGAACGAAGGATTGCTCACAACCCTTGTCGACACGTGTGTGTGTGTGTGTGTGTGTATGTGTGTGTGTGTGCATAAAAGGCTGGTTACCAGAAATACTTTGGTACGAACACATCGGAGCGCCTGTGTAACAAAAGTCCAACAGCTGTATCAAGTAGTGTGGGAGTTCAGATGAAAAATGGGGAGTGGCAGCATTGCGTCGTCAGCGTCATTGGATTTTCCCACCAACAGGTGGAAGCGTCATTGGATTTCCCACCAACAGGTGGCAGCGTCATTGGATTTTCCCACCAACAGGTGGCAGCGTCATTGATTTTCCCACCAACAGGTGGCAGCGTCATTGGATTTATCACCAACAGGTGAAAGCGTCATTAATTTTCCCACCAACAGGTGGCAGCGTCATTGGATTTATCACCAACAGGTGAAAGCGTCATTAATTTTCCCACCAACAGGTGGCAGCGTCATTGAACTTTGCACCAACAGGTGGCAGACATGGCGGCCAGCACGCTTGACAGCACATGCTATTTTTTTAAATAATGTAAAGAGTAGTTCTCTCAAAGCCCCAATAGTGTTTTCTTAGCACATCTTTATAGAAGCACATGGCAGAGGGTTGCTCTTTACCACGTTTTGTACACCATATATAGGGTTGGCCAGAACCGTATATCTGCACAGTATATGACCGTATGTAGGGTGATTTTCCTGCCAAAATTACCGTATATACACCGTATATACCTATGAATGTATGGCCAACCCTAACCATATACGTAGGGTTGTCCAGATCCGTGTATGTGCAACGTATGACCGTACATTTGGTGATTTATTTGGTGATACATTTGGTGATTTTCCTGCCAAAAGTATTGCATATTCACGGTATATATACATATATATTGGGTCGTCCAGATCCGTGTATGTGCAACGTATATGACCGTACATTTGGTGATTTATTTGGTGATTTTCCTGCCTAAAGTATTGCATATTCACGGTATATATATCTTAGGTTGTCCAGATCCGCATATGAGCAACGTATATGACCGCATGTATGGTGATTTATTTGGTGATACATTTGGTAATTTTCCTGCCAAAAGTATTCACACAGCATATATATATATATGTAATTCTGGCCAACCCTAGGTAAACACATATTGCTGACTCCTCTGTAACCACACCGTACATTTGATGATTTTCCTGCCAAGAGTATTGTATATACACTGTATATATATGGTTCTGGCCAACCTTACATATATACGTCAGGGCTCAAGGTGCAAAACGGGAGGAGGGATAAGGAGGGGTATGGATCGTGAGAATCAGAGAGGTGCCGCCCGTTCACAAAAAGCCGTGGCCTACAAGCGTGGCCTACAAGCGTGGCCTACAAGGTGCCGCCCCTTCAGAACAAGCCGTGGCCTACAAGAGTTGAAACGTTGCTAAAAGGGCAATCCGATAGATGTATGCCCTTCAGCAGTCAATCAGTCAAACAACCTGGCTGAAGGTCACACGCTTATTGGGCCATTACACCTATTGGACCATTACACGCCTATTGGACCATACATATACTATATTATATTGCACATCTATTGGAGCAGTTCACCCTTTAGAGCATTACACACCCTTTGGAGCATTACACACCTATTGGACCGTTACACGCCTATTGGACCATATATATATTATATATATTGCACACCTATTGGAGCAGTTCACCCTTTGGAGCATTACACACCCTTTGGAGCATTACACACCTATTGGAGCATTACACACGTATTGGAGCATTACACACCCTTTGGAGCATTACACACCTATTGGAGCATTACACACCTATTGGACACGCTACCATTGACCAATGCCTATTGGACCACTGACCGCTGAAACAGAACTGCTTACGTGAAGCATATTTAGGGTTGGCCAGAACCATATATATACGGTGTATATACGGTATTTTTGTGGTATTTTTGGCAGGGAAATCACCAAATATACGGTCATATACGGTGTATATATACGGTTCTGGCCAACCCTAAGCATATTATTGCTTGGTCAATCGCTTTGTTGTTTGCAGGTTTCATTGCACCTGCAACGAGTTCCCCACAGTGTTAGGTCCCAGATTGCATGCTGGTTCCTCCAGTTGCTGGCATGCCTTGTATTCTCATACATTTTTTACTTTTCAATGGCCCAGGAACTCCAAGGAGTTGCAGTGCTACAGTTTTGGGGTCCCCCTGTCAGTCACCTACTGGCGCTCGCTGTGCATACTAGTACTAAACATTATACCATCAGGAATTTATCTTCGCAAACTCTAGAGCAAAGCATGCGACCGACCCAACTACGCGAACATTTAGCTCTAAGCCCTTTATGTACGTCACGCAAACCACACATCCACGTAACAAGAGTCAAGAGCGTTGAGACACTCACCATCCTACACACACACACACACACACGTAAGGAGAGTCAAGAGCATTGAGCCACTCACCATCCTACACACACACACACACACACGCGTAACGAGAGTCAAGAGCATTGAGCCACTCACCATCCTACACACAC
>Ga0307960_1001074_pt1 | contig 15552 bp, 13 predicted proteins | sample OrgLakmetagen542_FD_201832 | JGI IMG/M metagenome (GOLD analysis project Ga0307960, IMG submission 201832) | Saline water microbial communities from Organic Lake, Antarctica - #542 | ecosystem: Environmental > Aquatic > Non-marine Saline and Alkaline > Saline | place: Antarctica: Organic Lake... | reverse complement strand
AGGTGGGGGGGAGTGTTACGTGTGTACACGTCCCTTGAGAAAAGGTGTATAACTAACTGGAGGTTAGTCCAACGGTGACCGGTGAAGCTGGTTCGACTCCAGAAGGCAGTTCTTAATATAAGTAGTAATATACACCACCCTACTGCCTTAGCCGTTGGTCAACCATAGTACGCTACGCACTTCGTAACATATCTGCGTTCTTTTTTTCTTGTTCAAGGGGCAAAGCTGCAGATGGAGTTGCTTCATCAATTTCCAAATGCTCACAGGTCATGCATATAGCCATGCGGAGTAGCCAATATGGACCACTAACCAGTTATAACATTCGTCACTCATTTAAGATAAAGGCTAAAGCTGTGTCCTACAAAGACACTGGTTAGTAAACATAGAACCAACGTACATAAGGGCACAAAAAACGCGCTGCCATGCATGCTACATGAAGCAAATTAAAAAGGCAGTACATACAGCAAGCAAAAGGGGATTTTCCGGCTCTCTCTTTTCTATGTGTTCCAGTTAAAAATGATCATACAAAATAATGCCAATTGGGAAATTGCTGTAGGACGTCAAGCATTCAGCTCGCCAAAGTGTGTGTCATGTGGTGAGGCCTCGTAAACCTCAACAAGCTTGTGGGCCAGTTACCACGGCCGAGGGGCTTTAGGCTCTTTCTTTGCACGTTCACTAGGCTTCTTCTTCCAATCCGGGTCGGCGTCTCCACGAGCCCCTAGCAGGAAAGGAAAGGTAAGATTACATTGCTATATGTGCCTCAGGGGACATCTGAGCGAAGCTCGGAAAAAGCCTGTAACCACCTAGCAGGTAAGCAAAGGCAAGCTATCACTAAAAGCTTGTGACTGCTATTACTAAAGGTTGTGATAAAAGATTGTGACTGCTGTTACTAAAAGCCTGTAACCACCTCACAGGTAAGCAAAGGCAAGCTATCTCACTAAAAGCTTGTGACTGCCTGCGTCTTATGGAAGTATTGGGGACAATGATTCAGGGTTTGGACAAACATTTTTTTGGACATGGACAATTAGCATAGGCTAATTACACAAGGCGCGTGGGGTTTTGTATAAGTAACTGCGTTGTGTTTGCCATTCCTGGTATGAAAAGATTAAGCTCAAAAGGAAGTGCACACTGAATTCAGTTTGCTGGAACACGTAAGCAATTAGTAGCTTTGATGTGTATCAGCTATTGTGAGGTCGGGGCTGAACATTTCAATCCAATCGGCTGCTGCTACAACAAAGTAGTGCATAGCACACTAAATAATTATTCTGCACACTTCAAGTGATCACACAACTGTGTACCGGGCCTAGTTGTGCACACAAGGACGTGGCAGAGCACACTGAATGCTACAAAAAAGTAGTGCGCAGCACAGGTCTTGCACACTTCAAGTGATCACACAACTGTGTACCGGGCATAGTTGTGCACACAAAACGTAGTAGAGCACACTGAATAACACGGCTGAGTTGCAATAATTGTGAGTGTCTTCATATTGACTTGTAGCAACAATTGTGTGTGTTTTCATCAAGACTTGTCCATTATAAGACTGACACAAACAAAAAGCTGTTACTGATTTGGGCTGGAAATAGACTGGGGAGCCTGGTTTGAGCACAGAGCCAAGCCATGTAAAGCAACTGCTTGAAAGAGCAACAGCGTTTGCAAGTACGGCGTTATAGGCACCAAAAGGGTATGAACTTCTTCTGGGTCGAGCCAGCCACCTACTACTCATTTCCAATCATTGCAAACACCGCTTCGGCTACTTACAGCTTGTGAGGCCTCCTAATACAACCAGAGGGAGATTGGGCACAGCGTCTTTGGATGCAGTGTCCACCAAACACATCTGCTACTCACAGCTCGCGAGGCCTCCAAACACGATCTGAGGGAGCTTGGGCACAGCGTCCCAGAAGGCAAAGATATCCAAGATGTCCTGGTTGGGGTTCTGCAGGCCCTGTTTGGTGGGGATCCCACGGATGGGGGCAAGCTTGGTGCGCACCTGCAAGGGTTACAAGGGTTACAAGGGTTACAAGGATGGCCTACAGCCCGAGTCTCTGGCTGATGGCAATTGGCTGGTGAAACAAAATCAACCAGTGTTGAATGGGGGCAAGCTTGGTGCGCACCTGCAAGGGCAAGAGCATTTCATGTTTGCAAATCAGCCCAACCTGACCCAGTTTTTCCTCAACGTAAGTGCATATATAGTGTTCACGAGCGGTGCATGGACAAGCACTGACACACACATACAAATGCAAATACACATACATGCAGGCCTGTGCAAGTACACATATGTAACAAGGCAAGCGTACACACGCATGCACACACACACACGCAAAGGAAAAACACCACCTAGCAAGAACACATATAGCGTGTGGGTATACGTGCAGCTGTAAGCCAATAGAGGAATTTGCAAAGGGGGGTCCATTTTATGCTTCATCAAGCGCCCACTTGTTAGCAGTAGACAGTCTGCCTACTAGAGCTAGATCTGCTGCGGTAGCGGAAGGCGCCTTCATAAAACAAGTGGCAGCAATTTATGAGCCTATTATTACCATGCGCTACTTTAGGACATGGCAGGCACAATCCATAACCATGCATTTTTACCGTGGGCTACTTTCGGACATGGCAGGCACAATCCAAAACATGCATTATTACCATGGGCTACTTTCGGACATGGCAGGCACAATCCATAACCATGCAAAAAGTCCCTCACCGCATTCATAGTCCCAGACACAATACGCTTCTCCTCCGTCCGCAACTTGCACGCCAGGCGCTGCTTTGGGCTGAGTTTTGGGTCCTGTGATGCAAGCGCAGTGTGGATGTTGTTAGCACACGAGCATTTTTGCTTCAGGTCAGGTGCTGTGTGGCTCCACGCAGTAAGATGCTTCCTGCTCTAACGATGTTATAGGCACCAAAAGGGTATGAACTTCTTCTGGGTCAAGCAAGCCACCTACTACTCATTTGCAATCATTGCAAACACCGCTTCAGCTACTTACAGATTGTGAGGCCTCCTAACACGTATGCTAGCAATGCATTTTTCCTGCTCTAAAAGTGTGTGCTGTCAATCCTATGTCCTTACATAACTTGCATCCGGGGATGAGCACCAACATATCACAGAGTCCCAGAACAGGCCTTTTGAAAGTTATCAATGCCGTGTAGGCTCAGGAATGACACCTCACCCTTATATATTATATGTGGACACCACTAATAATTCTTGTTTTTTGTAGAAAAAAACCGTAAATTACAATAAAAGTCGTATATTCCGCTCGCGGAGGAGACGACACCTCTTCACACCCACACAACGCAAAGCCTGGTGTACACACCTTGGGAGTTAATGGTGCTGTATTTACTTGACGTACAAGACACAAAGCGTAGCCATCACACCTGGGAGTACTTGATTTCTTCCTCCACGGTCATTGGGTACGATTGAAGCCGCTCTCTGCAGTCTCCCATGAGGATCTGGAGGATCTCATACTCATTCAGGTCACTCAAGATATTGTCTTGCTCAAAGTTGACCTGTGGTGAAAAGGAGCGTGTGTAACGGTGACAAGGAGCGTGTGTAACAGTGACAAGGAGCGTGTGTAACGGTGACAAGGAGCGTGTGCAGTCCTAGCAAGTGCGGTCCCGCCATTTATCGGTAAATAAACAGAGCTGGTGTGCAATTTGAGAGATCAAGCCTGTACAGGTAAAGTAAAGCAACCCAGGCGTTGATGATCACTCCCACAAGAATAAAGGAAAAGGAAAGCAATTTGCAAGCTTGTACAGCTGGGGCCCATGGAACCTTTTGTACAGCTAGCCATTGCCGACCTAACCGTATGCCTCAGACAATACCAGGCTAAGAAGCACCAAAGGTCACCTTGGCTAGAGTGAGAACTTAAAACAGCAAACATATTCATGTTTGCGAGTGTGAGAGACTGGGATTGAGCTAACCACTCTACTGAGTTCGCCATGAACAGGCTGAATGGCTTTCTCGGGCGGCATGTCCTGTACCCAACACACCTTTGCGAGCAGCTCGGTGTCCTGCACATGCACCATCCTCGGGGCCCTTCAACTTATACACCTCTGCAAGCAGCCCAGGGGCCTGCACACGCACCATCTTCAGAGCCCTTTAGCCAACACACCTTTGCGAGCGGCCCAGGGGCCTGCACATGCACCATCCTCAGGGACCTTCAACCAACACACCTTTGCGAGCAGCCCAGGGTCCTGCACACGCGCCATCCTTAGGTAGGCAAGTAATTGGGTGGGCATCTTGTCCGCATACACTGGGAAGAACTCCTCAATGGCATACCCAAGGTTTTCCAAGATCTGGTTCTTTAGCAGGAAGTACCTGTCGGTCTGCGGTTACCATGGGGAAGGTGCCGAGTAGGGAAGGTTGAGTAGGCGGTCTTTATGGCCCATGGAAAGGACATTCACATCTTGACAAACGAGAAGGATGTAGTCAGGAACAAGAGGTGTGGCATGATTTGAACAAGAGTGCCTGGTTGCGTCTTCTGTATCTATTGATCACCCGTGGGAAGTAAGAACATGTGCCAGACACTTTGCAAGGCATGGAGTGCTGACATATTAGGTACAGCCATTGGAAAGAACAAATTCCTTTCCCCCCCCTGTGGGTCTCTTTCCTAAAAAGAAGTTATGCGCTCAATTCCCTAGCAGAACATGAACATGTGCAAGGCACGGAATACAGACATACAAGGCACAGGCCAATGGAAGGAATGATTGAATGAAATCCCCTGGAGGTCTCTCCTGGAGAAAGGAGGCAGTGCTCACTTGCCTGCAAAATGTGGGCATCTTTAGCAAGACGTAAAGAAAAACTTGAGGCGTATCCATGTTGCAGCTATCTAGTACGCATTTGAGGTTGCACTGTAGGCACTTAACACAGCACAGCACAGTGTAGTCAGCAAGTCCTCCTTGAAGCCTACCACACTTCATTGAGCCATCGCATTTCCCAAAACAAAGGTGGCTCGGAATAAGCTCATTGAAAGGGTTAAAATATGAGGGGAAGCCGGTTTTAAATCACAGGGCAACAGATCTCACGATGCACAGCAATAGGCGATCATGCTCCATCAAACCAAACAAACATATAGCAAAACAATCACCCATTCAAACCCACCACAGCGCCCACTTGACCAACTACTTGAGCTCAAGAGTTAGGACAGACAAACCGATGCGCCATTTTTGGAGTTCACAGCATGGACTTGTAGGCCACTGCGTTCTTTAACAGAGTATTCCACGCTTATGCACAGCACTGAGGAGCGGAGTGATTCCAGCCTATTATCTTGTTTATTTCCTCTTCCCATTCCTTAAATTACCTGGATCAAGTTCGCTTTCCACATTAGGTGGTCTGCAGGGTTTTGCGTGTACACTCTGCCCGTGGCCAGTATTAGCTCTGAATTTGGCCGGGGGTCACTGATCATGATTTCTGTCCCGTTCCTGTGAATGGAAACCGTGTGTTGCAATGTAAATGAGGGTCTGATAAAAAGAAGCACAGCTCTCATTTAGCGTTGTGGGTCGTGTGTTTTGACCTGTTCGGTCGGGAGTCACTGATCATGATTTCTGTCCCGTTCCTGTGGATGGAATCCGTGTGTTGCAATGTAAATGAGGGTCTGATAAAAGAAGCACAGCTCTCAGTTGGCGCGGTGGGTCGTGTGTTTTGACCTCTCTGTATATTTGATGCAACTAAAATACGGTGTGTGGACTTGACCAGGGAAGTTCAGCATGTGCGGGGTTTTGTTATTTTTTGTATTACTGTAGCGCGCCGTTGTTTTGCGAATGAATAAATAATGTGCGGTACCTCTCCCTAACAGCGGATGAGTCAGTACCACCAACGGTGTCCAACGCATTCTCCTCACTGTTTTACAAGTCACTGTTTTACAAGTCACTGTTTCACAAGTCAGCGCATTCTCATTGTTTTACAATGTGCCTCCTGAGCATGAGCCGTAACATCTCAGAGGTCACATTGCGATTTGCAGATCACTGGCAGAGTTTTGGTCGTGGGTCACAGGTCATAACAGCAGATGCTTGCTTTTTGAGGTTAACTAGGGTGAACGGCGGGGTCAAAACCAGTTTGGACCTTGACGCATAATACTGAATATACAACTTGCTACAATATACAGCTTACTACCCCTATGCAGAAGCAAAAAGTGCAAATGCAAATGCGCGCACCTCTGAGGGGCGTTGGTTGTGGTGAGCACAGCTGTCAGTGCATATGAGGTGCAACAGCATACACAAATAAATTTTAAACACACACAACACGCACCTCAAAGGCCTAGGGATGGGCAGCACAGTTGTCTTGCTGCCAGCACTCATGTGCAGATTAGCATTTTTAAAAGTGCTTTGATCACAATCATACGCAATTCAAAGGCCTAGGTGTGGGCAGCACAGCTGTCTCGCTGCCAGCACTCATGCGCGTAGCATCAGTTGACATATAAGATTGAAACTAAACGCACCTCAAAGGCTTAGGGGTGGTCAGCACAGCTGTCTTGCTGTTTGCATCGTAGTCCAGCACGCAACCGTTGCTCTCGCTGCCTGTGTGTTTTGGCAAGGAGGAGGAGAGCACCACACCCTCAGATCCCTGAGGTTATCTCATAGAGCCAAGTGTTGAAATCATACAAGCTAGCTCAGTCACTGCAGTGTTACATGAAAAAATGCGCCAGGAAACTGCTGCGTACACAAGTTGCAACACCAAAGAATGTGTGATTTAGCAATTATATTGTGATTAAAAGCTTTGAGGCTGCTGCTTTTTTCAGATTCACACGTATCATAAAAATTAAGATCTGCTTTTTTCAGATTCACGCGAATTATAAAAATTAAGATATCACGAGCTTAACAACATACACTTAAATACACACACATGCACACGCATGTATACGCACATACACGCACGCACGCACGCACACGCCAAAACACGCACACATACACATACATACACACACCTGTGCGCTCCAGCAGAGAGGCGATGGGCATGAGGGCAAAGCACTCCGCTGACGGAAGGTACACTGAGTGGCCAAACACCACAGAGAAGGCGCGCATGAATGGAGCTTTGCCAAACACCTCTGCATGACAGAGTGTGTTCGTGTGAGTGAGCAAATGTGTTATGTGATACATGTCAGTCACCCTTTTAACGTCAGAAAACATTTGTAACCCATCTTCAAACACCACTGCACCCATGCAATGCTGACAGTTGGTTAACATTGCTCCTTTATTCTTTTTGATTTCTCTTCTCATCACAGCTCACATTGCTCCTTTATTCACACGCAATCAGTGTTGTGAACTTTACGGTTGACGCCGTCAACCGTCATTTGACGGTCAGGCGTAATTTACGGTTTTGACTGTCAGAAACTAATCACCAGGCGTAATTTACGGTGATTTTAATTTTTGACGTCTGACGGTCGGCTTTACGGTTATTTACGGTGTGAAACCGTCAGGAATTAGTTATTTGCGGTGGGAAACCGTCAGGAATTAATAATTTACGGTGGGAAACCGTCAGCAGCTGGCCAGCCCGGGCCAGGCTCGACTGACTCAGGGCCACACGAGCCCTCTTGGCCTGATTACCGGAGGACATTTTATATTTATATTGCAAATCGCAAATGTTGTTTGTGGGGAATTCGGAGCTTGAGTTGGCACTCTGAGCCACTAAGTTTTTGACGCCGCACCGTAACTTACGATTTCCCACCGTCAGTATGAATTTCACCGTTAATTACGGTTATGTGACGTAGACGTCATTTAAGCACCGTAATTTACGGTGCCATTTCTGATTGATGCCGTAAATTCACAACACTGCACGCAATGCTCACATCGCTCCTTTATTCTTTCTCCTCTCATTACAGCTTACGTTGCTCCTTTATTCACACGCAATGCTCACATTGCTCCTTAACCTTCTCCTCTCATACATACACTCATCATTGATAAATTATCAACATGCATACAATTCGGTACATCTCGTCCACATAACATTACACTTCACACACCATACGCACGCACACCAACCCATAACTAACCTTGCACTGAGCGCAGCACCCTTTTGATCTCACTTACTGATACATAGGGTTGGCCAGCACTGTCTATATACACCGTACATCACCGTATATCTGGTAATTGCCCTGCCAAAAATACCATATATACACCGTGTATATATATGGTTCTGGCCAACCCTCCCTCCTGATACACCACCACCAGCAAAAGCACGCCCACACGCACCATCAAGAACACAGCCTTTCTTGCGATTTAAACTGTCATCAATCCTAACAAGAGCAGGAGAGGCACCCATACGCACCAGCAGGAAACTTGGCAGGGTCTTTGCTGAAGAATTGGTCCTGCAGCTGCTGCCACTGCTCCTCTAAGGCTTTGCGTCGTTCCTTGGCCTCTGGCAGCACAGGAGAACCTGTGAGCATTTTGGTTATTACGACTGTAATGTTTTTGCATTGTTCAATATGAATCAGGGTAGTTCAGTTCGGGGTTTGGTCAAAAGTTCGGGTTCGCAAACTTTCACGCATTATAACGAAACCCCTCAAATGCCATTCGCAAGCTATTAAAGGTTCGTCGAACTTCATGCCCATTTTTCAAAAATTTGGGTTGTAGTCAAAAATGCAGGAAAGAGCCTTAGATGGCCGTCAACCGTTCTTGTCTTTTGTATACAGATAATTATAATTAGGGATCGGCATATAGCGCTATATAGCACTATTTAGCAATATGACGCTATATTGTGCTATATTTCAGCCGCTATATCTGCCAGAACTCCCCCTGCCGAAGGAATTTCGGCATTGGATGTGGAAGGCATGCAGGGTACCGTGCACAATGCTCCCTGGCAAAAAGTTAATTCGGAAAATTGGTTTTGTCGAACTCTGGCGGGATTTAGGTCCCAATTATAGCGCTATACCTGTGGTTCTGTGCCAAACACACATGTGGACACAGGCAAGCCTGTAAAGCAGCATGTCCCCCTGGCCAAAGTGTTGGACCAAGACTGAGCTGTGCGTGCATGCATGCTTATGTGTGTGTGCACGTGCGAGTGCATGCGTGCGTGCGTGTGTGCATGTGAGTGTGCGTGCGTGTGCGTGCGCTCGTGCGTGTGTGTGCGTGCGTGTGTGCGCGTGCATGCGTGTGTGTATTTGTGTGCGTGTGCGTGTGTGTGTATGCGCCCGCTTGCGTGCATGTGAGCAAGTTTGAAAATGGAGGGATTTTCTGGTTTCTGTGGTCATACTCGTCCAAAACATGCGTGAATCGTCTTAAATATATATTTTTTATTATAATTAGGGACCAGCGTTTGCTTATAGCACTATATAGCACTCTAATGTTTTTCAAATCAAAATATTTGATTCGCTTTGATTCGGCTCATGCCCACGCTTCGAACTCAGGTTGAGTTCGCCCTTGGGCGTCCACAGAACACAAACGCGTCCCTTTGACGTGCTGTAGGCACCACATACCTAGAGGACCACCTGTGGATCATGACAGCAATACCACTTCTGTCATGATCCACAGGTGGTCCTCAAGGTATGTGGTGCCCACAGCACGCCAAAGGGTACGTCTTTGTGTTCTATGGACGCCCAAGGACGTATTTGAGCTGAGTTTGAATCGAATATTTCAATTTTGGCACGCGCTATATCTGAAAAATAGTAGAGTGCTGTATAGTGCCATAAGCAAACACCGATCCCTAATTATAGCATATAATATACATTTAAGACAATTCACGCATGTTTTGGACAAGTATTGACCACAGAAACCAGCAATATCCTCCATTTTTAAAATTGCAAATTAAACTGCTTGAACAGTTCGAGGGATCTAGAACTTGCACAAACTTTATCAGACCCGTGCTCTAAAAAAATCGAACTGAACAACCCTGATATGAAAATGTCCATTTTTGAAACTTTACGTCATTCTTAGGTCATTCTTAGGCCTCCGGCAGCGCATGGTGAGCCTGGGAGTATTTTATTTTCACTTCCGTATTGATGTGTTTGTTCAGGAACGTCTAAAACGTCTTTCCTTGGCCTTAGGCATCACAAGAAAGCCTGCAAATCAAGTACAGAGTGTGTGGCTTGGAACCTATTTACTGTGCAAGCCTGATCAATGTGTTAGTACACACACATGTGGGTGATCATGGGGGGGCAGAACATCTAATCATTCTTGCTCAAATGAGATCCAGGTGGATGACATCTCAGAACGGCTATTAAGATCCAGCATTTTTTACACATTGCTGTACAATATTGCTGTACACAGCATTTGACCTACGTGCCATTAAGAAGTAGCAATTTTTACACATTGCTGAGCAATATTGCTGTACACAGTATTTGACCTACGCGCAGTAAAGCTAGGGTTAGCCAGAACAATATATATGCACCGTATATGACCGTACATATGGTAATTTCCAACTTTGCTTTCCCTGCCAAAATAACCGTATATGCACCATATATATATAGTTCTGGCCAACCCTAAGTATAGCCTTCCAATTACGATCAAGGTGAGTTCCACCTCAGAATTGCAAATAAGACCCAGCCAATTTCACACTCCTGCATTTGTCCTGTTGTGGTCATTGCCTTCCAATGAGGCGGTGACAAAAAAACCACTAAAACTTGGCAGCTGCTACATTTAATGCTGCTATACATTTGGAGGGATGGCCAGAATTACATAAACAAATGAATAATTATATATTGAAATATGTGGTGCATATACTGTATTTTTGGCAGGGAAATGGCCAAATAAACGGTCATATACGGTGTTTTTATAGACGGTTCTGGCCAACCCTTTAGGGTTTTGCTTGACCCAGATATATATAGCCTGGTAAAAGGTCTGGCAACATGTCGCGCATGTTCTCTTTGGTCCCACGGTTCCTGAAAACCTGCCTCATACACACACACACACACATGCGGTCGGTCGGTACGAGCATTGCCCTATGAACGCACCCATAGAGCTCCACAACCTTACCAGGTAATTACGGCTAGCAAACATTTTTGTGCGGCCTCAACACTGAACCTACCTGTGAGGTATTCGTCCAGCTCAGCATCCTCCCACAGCAAGGGTGTCAGCGTGCTTTCCTGCTCACGTGTGTGGGGGAGAGGGCTGAATGTGAGCAGTGCGGTTCGCCAGAAATGGTACCACCATGCACTAATAATTGGTGCCCTCTCCGGCTCTATTAAATAGTGTTCTTTCCTGCACAACTACATGGTGCTCTCTCCTGCACTATTAATCAGTGCCCCTTCCGGCTCTATCAAATAATGCTCTCTCCTGCACTATTAAATGGCGCCCTCTCCTGCATTATTAAATGGTGCCCCCTCCTGCACCGTCATTTGGTGGCACCAATTTGGTGCCCCCTCCTGCACTAATAAATGATGCCCTCTCCTGCACCCGTGTTGAATGGAGCTCCCCTGCACCATCTAACCACATTGAAATTGGGTTGCAAGAACTGGAGAAGAGGGGACACAAAAGAGCAAGCAAGGGAAAAGAACGGGAGCTGTGACAAAACATTACGGTCACGCCAGTCGCTAAGGAACAACGCTTAACCAATTAAACCCCAGTGATTTAGCCCTTCATCTCGTGTTTGTTTCACACAGGGGAGCAGCTTGTTTACGCACATGAGTAAGGGTTCACAAAAAGTTGAGAAGAAAGTTACGAGTTGCTCACGCACAGCGCTGATAAACCCTAGGGTTATGCAGTCAGGCTGGGTGCAGAAGACAAAGCGTCCTCTGCGCTTTGTGCAGAGGCTCAAAGAGCATATGCAGAGGCTCAAACAAGATACATAAGATACACGAGATACACAGAGGCTCAAACAAGATACACAGCGGAAAGAGAAAACAGGGGGAAAAGCAAAGAATGTTCAGAAGCATAGGGTGGTTCCTCACTGACGACGACGTGGGACTCAAGGTTGCGACAGAGGAACAAACTCACTGACAACATCGTGGGACAAACTCACTGACAACGTCATGGGAACCAAAGTTGCGGCAGAGGAACAAACTCACTGACAACATCGTGGGACAAACTCACTGACAACGTCATGGGACAAACTCACTGACAACGTCATGGGAACCAAAGTTGCGACAGAGGAACCTACTCACTGCTACTGGTACCAGCACTAACTCGCTGCTACTGGTAATTGCACTAACTCACTGTTAGAGGTACCAGCACTGAGTCAATGCCAGAGATGCTAGTCTAATTCATTGCCAGCGGTACCAGCACTGAGTTTATGCCGTTGCTACCAGCGCTGACTCAATGCCAGCGGACCAGCACTAACTCACTGTCAGCGGTACGTGCACGAACTCACTGCCAGCAGTACGTACACGAACTCACTGCTACTGGTGCCAGCAGAGGGCTCTGTGCCCTTGGCATCATTTTGCGTCACACAGGAATGTATGTGCGTCACACACAGGTATTTATGTGCGCACATTGTTGCAGGCACCTGTGCGGTGCCTTGTTTCCTTACAACTGTTGCCTGCCTCATTACTGATATTTGTGCTTGCCATGCAGCACGAACTCGCGCGTGAGACCTGTTCAGGACTACGATCTGAATGCGGCACTGGGTCCACAACAAGTCATGCACAAATAGCAGTGTGAGGTGGTGACCCCTTACAGCAGCAACAGTGTGTTGCCACAAAAAAGTACTGGAATTTGAGGCTAAGGGCGCACAGCAACCCCGGCTCATCGTTCAAAAATGCAGCTTATTTCAGCACACCTACATAGCAACGCTATACTAGGGTGCATAGGGTCAGGCCCTGGGCTGTCAAATGGAATATGAGCTCACGCACCAGCCCACATTTGAAGAAAGCACACTCACAGGAAGGGATGCTAGTAAGGCACTGTGCACAGAGCCAGGCCCCTTGGCTCTCTCGGCCAGTAGCAGCAAAGTTAACGCAGTGAGCTCGCTACTCTGGGCAGCGATACTGCCCACCAGCTCATGGTCCTCTGTGTGTATGTGTGTATGCATGCGTGTGTGTGTGTGTGTGTGCATATGTGTGTGTGCTTGCGTGTGTATGTGTGGTGCAGTAAGTGTATGGTTAGACACAGTTATTGCGGTTAACAAAATTAAGTATGACCTAAACAAGAAAAGATCACGGTAGTCTAATTAGGTGGACAAATTACTCGGCTTTAGTGGCGCTGAACAGTAGGAAAAAAGCAGCTGAATGATTTAAACTGTCATCAATCTGATCCACAAGCACAGACCTCTAAGCTTACTCGACGTTATTACTAAATAGCCAGTAGGCCACAAAAGCAGCATCCTAGGACACAATTGGCCACAGCTACAACACAATGCTTCCAAACCTGAAAAGCCTCTGAGCTTAGAGCATGACAGTTTGACCTCACCTGCATCTATTCTGGTCACCGCCAAGGACTCCGGCAAGGCCATGACCACACCATCCTTAGGGACGTCAGAGCCTGACACCACAAAGCCCACACGATCGCCCATGTCATCCGGGAAGCGCTGGGGCTGGAACGGGACTGTGTGTGCGCATGATTTTAATTTGTACCTTTAATCTTGAGTGGATGAGCATGGTGCGTGTGTCTATGGGCTGGCAAGTTGACAAGGGTATGGATGTAATTGTGTATGTGTATGTGAATGAATGTGTCCATGTGTGTGTGTGTGTGTGTGTGTGTGTGTGTGTGTGTGTGTGTGTGTGAGTGTGTGTGTGTGTGTGTGTGTGTGTGTGCGTGTGTGTGTGTGTGTGTGTGTGTGTGTGTGTGTGTGTGAGTGTGTGTGTGTCTGTGTGTGTGTTTGTGTGTATGTGTGTGTGTGTGTGTGTGTGTGTGTGTGTGTGTGTGTGTGTGTGTTTGAGTGCACGCAATTTCAAGCTGCGTGGTAGGAAACCCCACACACGGGCTCAAAGCCTTCACAGCTCAGACTTCTCACCAGGTGTACGCGAAGATAGGGGTGGAAGGCCATCCATTAGATCCTTTAACTTCTTCACCACTTGTAGGGACTCTCCAATCCCACTTGTTACAGTTGCGCCAATGGCCGTGCTCCTCCTTGTTGTTAGGCGAGGGTGGACAACGCCACGCGCCACTTGTGGATTCCGTAAAGCTAACTGTCTGGGACATACTGAAATCGTGGAGCTGCCTTGCAACTGCATTTCAGATTCGTCTTCCCGAAAATATATAATTTACATTTAATTTATTGGTGCAAAAAGTTATATCTCAGAGATTATATCTGAGAGACTACACCCGAAGATGGCACTCTCTGCACTGAGAGCAAATGCAGGTAGCAAGATAGATCACACACAAGCACATACACACACACGCACACTCACACACACACACACACACGCTCACACACACACACACACACACACATACACACACACACATACACACACATACAAACACACGCACGCACACACACGCATACACTCACGCATACGCGCACACACACGCACACACACGCACACACACATACACACACACACACACACACACACACACACACACACACACACACACACACACACACACACACACACACACACACACACACGCGCACGCAGTGGGGGACTGGGAGGCATGTGGGGACTCCCTTTACTCCCGTGAACTGTTGTACGAGCCTATGCTATGGGAAGACGTGGATCTGCAAACCAAGAGGTGACACGCACATAAACACACACAAACACAAGAGCACAACGATAGCATGTGTACACATCCACAATTACAAGCATGTATGTACAAATAAGTAGTCGACATGCGCAAACAGACTCACACGTACACACATCACTCAATAACATCACATAACAAACACAAACACGCATTAATGCATTGAAAGACTCACAAGGCCTGTTTAAGAACACATCGATGTACGCGCAGCCCGAGTCCATGGTCGTATGCAATCACGTGCTGCAGGGTGTGCTGCTCAACCTGCGGGGGTCCCATAGCCACAATCCGTGATGAGGAGAGCGTGACCCTCGTGGCTGCCTCTGGAAGCACCCACCCTGTCGTCCGCATCTTCACCTCGTCAGGTGTGTTTGCGTGTGTGTGTGTGAGTGAGAGGTTTGGCCTTGTCTACCCTTGTTGGTCTGAAGGCATAATCAAATACAAAGGAAGATTTCAAGAGCATCGTTCATTCTTCATTGGGGCAGCCTCTGCATCCTGCTTTTAGCCTGATACCCAACAGGAGACGGAGCTATTTGAATTCCTCCTGGTTAAGCTCATTCCCTCGTTCTTGCTTCGACTCACTCATCACTTGCCCAATGTGGAGGATCTGCCGCCTCCTCATTTTCTCAGATCTTTGAACGCTTTGGAATTAAAACTGCAACAAGCTTTGTGCCTTCCTTATTTTTTCTTCAGAAGATCCTTCTGGAGTGAAGTTTACCCTGGCTGGCCTCATTCTCAAAAAACATGAAAACATGGACAGGGTAGCAGTTAAGCGCCTTGTGCTGTGCGAGACACCACTTTCTATTCGAATCATGCGCACGGACCTATTCCCTTGATATAGTCACCTTCCTGTGCACCAAAACGCAACTGGCCCTTCCTTCTTTATCCCCCCTCTTCTCTTTCTCTTTCTTCTCTTCTCTCTCTCTCTCTCTCTCTCTCTCTCCCTCTCTCTCTCTCTCTCTCTCTCTCTCTCTCTCTCTCTCTCACTCTCTCTCTCTCTCTCTCTCTCTC
>Ga0307960_1001069_pt1 | contig 15584 bp, 17 predicted proteins | sample OrgLakmetagen542_FD_201832 | JGI IMG/M metagenome (GOLD analysis project Ga0307960, IMG submission 201832) | Saline water microbial communities from Organic Lake, Antarctica - #542 | ecosystem: Environmental > Aquatic > Non-marine Saline and Alkaline > Saline | place: Antarctica: Organic Lake... | reverse complement strand
GCCTCTTTCTCTTCTTGAAGCTGGCTTTTTTATGCTATAGCTCAACTGCCCTCGCTGGCGGATATAGCTGTGTAACCCTTACCCTTACCCTTACATTGCTATTGCTTTACGTACGCAGTCTAGCAGTTGCACAATATGACCGATGGCCTAATCTGCAACCTTTTTCAACCTCTGTAAAACAGATCCGTACGGCAGAGCATGAAGATGCCATGGACTGTGTGGGTAGGCGAAGGAGCCAAAAGGTTGTTTTCTTCCCCTCCTTTGTTTGTAGCTATTACATGAAATGAAAGAAACTCACTTAATGACATTATCCAGCAACGTATCCGCAAAAAACAGGTTAAACAACCTGCACACCAACTCTCAAAAACAGCCTGTAATTCCATGGACCAAGGCGGTAATCCCAGCGCATAAACTTGCAGGACATCTCGTGCTTTCTTCCTTCCTGCTTCGCCGTTGCATATATAACCAACCTACAAGATGGCAACATCAAATGAATACACGTACCATGCACTCGACCACACGCACAGGCACGCGCACACACATGCGTGCTTGTGCGTGCCATGTAACGCACGCTTGCACAGGCACAGACAAGTAGGAAGTAGAAGGTCTACGCTCGGGCACGACCAGGCACACAGATAAGAGCACGCACAGGAAATAAGACATGCTAAAGCACAATAAAAATGCAGCGCCACCAACATCGTCAACCGGAGAGGAGGCACTTGAGGTAATTACTTGAGTTCAGAATGTCCGTGATGGCAAGAAAACAACGGATTTTAGAGGTAGCAGAGACGAGGGTTTCAGGCTCTGCTTGTACGTGCAGCTATGGCAACTTTTCTTTACTTCTTCCACACATGAGAACAAACCGACTGTGCCCATTCCAACACGCGCGTTTCCGGCCAAGGCACTAACAAGTGCTTCCCAAATTGACGGTAACTTGGAGACCTGGTACGCGGAGTGCACTCTTGCTCAGGCTTCAAGGTAGGAAAGCTCCCTTTCACCTCCCCTGCTCCATTGAGCACCCCCGAGAAGATGCATGTGCTTAACAGAGTATGCTGTGGGCACGTCACCTGGTTGTGTTTTACGTGAAGAGCCAAGCCAGGGCCCAGACACAGAAACACACACCCACACGCGCAAACACACATTTCTAAGGTGCTTTTGAGTCTGCTTACTAGGCAATCAGGCCAACAGCACACAGCCAGAGGCCCAACAAGCGTTGCTCCCATCATATACTATGTGTTGCTCCTGTCCGAGACAACTCAACAAGGCGCTTCGGCATATACTCAGGAAACACCTGCACACTGTGCCTGCGCATGAGACACCCCTTTCCCACCACAAACACACGTACAAACCTGCTACGCCCGACACCATCACATACACAACCCGTGGGTCCGTCACGCTCACAACCTGTTGTTCAATTGAGCAAGGGGGATGGCAAGGGATAAGCAGGCTAGCCGACCGCCTGAGCCTGGGTGCGCTTTTCCTATGGGTGGGGCGTGCTGACGTAGGGGGGTGCTGGAGGCTAAGGGGGGCGTGGCGACAGCAGCGGCAGGGGCTGCGGATGAAAACAAGTGCGTTCTACTTGTATTTGTTATGGACGATGCGTTTAAGTTTGTGCTGACTGAGGGTGGGTGGGGCGCTGCTGAAAGCTTAGGGATTACAGGCAGAGAAAGTGAGTTAGCTGCTCAAGTGGTGCTTGTGTGTTCTGAGATCTACGCATGTGGGTATGGCTAAAAAGTCTAGGTCAATACTGCGTAAAAATCAAGGTAGGTGCCTGGCAGACATACGCAGCCCTGTAGCGACCTGTAGAAATGCTGCGGGCATGCACCCAACACACAGCATGTGTTAAGAATCGCGGCCAACACCATACGCACGCACATTGCAATTATGAGCCACCTTTGCTTTACGGAGCGTGCACAAAGAGTAGATCATTCTGACCAGACCTACACCAGGCCTCCAACCAGGGCCGTCCTTGCTGTACAGGGCGTGCCTCTAGAGGTTTTTTGTACCGTGACCATAGCCCTCCACAAGTCCTCCGAACAGAGAATTTCCTTGCTTCACAGAACAAGCACACGGTGTACTGCACCACTTGATTGAATGATGAGCTACACAACAGTCATGATGTACCACTCAATACACACTCTACACTCTCCTCCAGCCTCACGACTGCTAGTTAAAAAAGCCTCAGTGCCAAGGTGCTACAAATTTGCTATTGTTTAAGAAGCGCTCCACACTTAACGCACGCACACTGTGCACATAGGTTAACGTACGCCATGTGCACTCAGCGAATGATGCATACACTATGCACGTGGGCAAGCCTGGCGCATCTAGCATTTTCCGGCAAAATGGTTCAAGGGGTTAGTTACTTCAGATTAGTTGACCGCATTGGTGGTTGATGGCACACTCACTCTGCATGTGGCACACACGCTCTGCGTGTGGGCAAGCCTTGCGCACTTAGCTCATGGCGTACACACTGGGCATGTGGCATACACACTGGGCATGTGACACACGCACACACGCTCTGCACACCAGTGTTTTTTAAAGGCGACATACCATGTTGATCCACACCAAACATGGATTTTTGACTTTTAAAATCGACATGAAACCGTTTCATGTGCTGATTTTAAGTCATAAGTCCATGCTTTTAAGATTCTGGGGGTGCCGACGAGCCCCTGTGTAAAACGATTCTATGGTTAGAGGGCCTTCGAAGGCCCTCACCCACCACAAATTCCAAAGATTTTCCAAGCATTTAATTATCATGTTTAAACGAGCGATAGACCCCATCAAAAAAACCCAAATTTGCCAGGGGGAAAAGTGATGGGAAGGGGGAACGTGTGGGCCCACAAATAAGTTCCAAGCTCAATGGCTTGAGCACCCAGCCTCTGAGGGACAGCCCAAGCGCAAGGACTGGCTGAGTGAGGGGAGGGGGGACGAATTCAATTAGTTCCAAGTTCAATTTAGCATCACCCCCTTCATTTCAGAGAGGGCTGCTTGGGCTATAAGGCGAGCAGCAGCAGCAGCAGTAGCAGCAGCTGAGGATGCTAACCCTGCTGCAGCAGGGACAAGTCTGGTGACAAGCCAGGACCTGCACAACCCCCTCCCCCAACCCCTCTCTCAGCCAAGGAGCTTTTGGGGGAAGCTACGCGCTTAGGAGCGCAGTATCGGTTTGGGAGTGGGTCAAGTCAGCAGAGTTGGTGATGGAAATGGTGCCAGGTTCAGTGGAGGATGAGCTTGTGTCAACACGCTCAAGTACATCTAAGACCCCAGCGCAACAAACAACATGCGCAGCACCTGACATGTTGCACACAGGGGTAAGAGCTCAGCATTCGGCGTGGAGTCCTTACCACACCTCTGGTTCAGGTTAAAAAGCACCGTGGAATCATTACAGACAAACTCACACAGTTTGAATGAAGCTTTCAAACCCTACCTTGCAATTTCAGACAAACTTTTATGTCTAAGCAGTTGCTTCCAGGTCACCTACACTAATTGCATACACCATTTGGCCTTTGGCCTCCCGGCGGGCTGGGGCAGTAAAAGAAAATCGACATGAGAACCCAATTTCTCGAATTGCCAGATTTGGAGGAGACATGAAACTAAGGTTTTCCCAAATCCTTAAAAACATTGCTGCACACAGGCAAGCCTTGCGCACCTGCTGCGTTATGACCGCTTGGGAGTGCTACGTTCAAGTCTGGCTGCTGCTGCTGTTGCTGCTGTTGTTGCTGTTGCTGCGGCTGCTGCAGAGGCTCTAATAACAGGTGCTGTTGGTGCTGCTGCCACTGCTGCTGCTGCTGCTGCTGCTGCTGTTGCAGTTGTGGCTGCAGCTGTTGCTGCAAACTTGGTGGACTAGAGCTGTGCGCTACTGCTTCTTCTTGCATCTCCTGTTTTATAGCCTGCTTTGCTATGAGCTCCTGTGTACGTGTGTGCATGTGTTTGTGTGTTGTGTGCGTGTGTTTGTGCGTGTATATGCTTGTGTGCAAGTGAGTGTATGTGCGTATATGTATGAGTTTGTGTGAGTGCGGAGTTGCAATCGTGCATATCTGTTTTGATGTTTGCTTTTACGTGCGCTGCCGACATATGCCAAACAGAATGAACGCTTCCAAAAACACACAAACTCGTGTACCACATATTGCGCATGTTAGGAACGTATTGGGTCCAAGTTTGGAACTCTCCTTCAAGTGTGGTCCCACAAACACCCACTGCATACTGAGCAGATGCTTTTTACAGTGCTACACCGTGGGTGCTACAAAAAGCTGCGTGTTGGACTGTTTTGGAAGGTGGACCCGTTGGTCAGGGTGCTTGACGTCTTCATATGAGGGCAACGACTCTATTGCACGAGAAAAACACGTACACACAGACACGCACACGCACCCGTCGAATGGCCTCAAAAAAGCAGAAAAATACAGCACTGTTGAGGCCATTGGAGATGGTGCGGGGGCCAAAGCCCCGGAAAAAACCGCGCCACCCTAAGTTGTCTGCCATCAAGCTGCGCACGGCCTGCATGCATGTTTGTGTGTGTGTGCGTGTGACTGTGTATGCGTGTGCGTGTGTGTATGACTGTGTGTTTGCAATTGTGAGAGTGTGTGAGTGTGGGTATAAGCGAGGGCGTGTTCGAGCCGAGCTTATCTGAAGCAGCATTGCCAGCAGCGGGCTGCCATTCACCACTTATTGAGCACTCATGGGCCAGTGTAAGAGCAGCATAGGGGGAGCGGGAAGTGAAAGGAACTAAAGACAGCTGACAGCAAATACTTCAGCGGCGAGCACTAGTTGCCACACGCCACTACACACACGAGACACATTGCCCACCTTGACAAACGTGGGCCGTTGCGAGGCCGTGCACATCATGCGTGTCTTCACTACGTCTAACGGGGTGGTGGTGGCAGCTGCACACGCCCCAGCTGTGCCTCCCATGACTAAATCTTCCAAAATGGTAGGCTGCACGCGTTTGTGTGTACATGTGTGTGTATGTGTGTGTGCTGATGACGCACAAAATTTATGTGCATGTGTGTACATGTGTGCTGGTAGCGCACAAAATCAATGTGCATGTGTGTGCACACTGGTACTCCCACTGCTTGCTTCCCCCAGGCGAGCGTGTAGCATTCAACACTACAGTGCATGTCGGGGCTTATACAAAGTCGCACGCAATCATTGCTGCATGGATACGCAGGTGCACCTCACCTGGCGATCGTTGTGCATCCGGCAATACAGTGTGCGTGCGGTTTCGTACACCGCAAACTTGACAGCCATGTCTGGGGCGTCTTCTAGCAAAGTGGGCAAGAATCCCTGCGCGGGTAGATTATACGTCAAAGGGCTTTTGAAGATACTTGTGTGTGTATGTGCGTGTGTGAGTGTGCGTGCGTGCGTGTGTGCACGCATGTGTGTGTGCCTAATTTGTGTCTGTGTGCATATGTGTGTGATTTGGTTTTTGCAGCTTTTCATTTGCCTTGATCCTTGCGCATTAACCCATGAGTACATTGAGTTGTAAGTCAAACAACAGATAAAAGCACTAAAAAAACAAAAACGCGCACGCACCCACACACACACACCTGAACACACACACACATACACACACACTCACCGTGAACAGCCCCCGCACCCCCACTGCACTAGTGATGGTCTTGGCGGCATGGAACACATTCTTGTACACCCCTGCTTGGACTGACCGAATGCACACAGCTATGGGCACCTTCACGAAGCTGCTGCCAACTGCTGCAGAGGCCCCAGAAGTGAATGCAATGGAGCCTGCAGCACGCAAATTGTTGAGAATCAGTGATGCAATCAGATGATGGGCACCACTACACAGCTGCTGGCGACTGCTCATTTGTATTGTGGTGATGGGTCAACGGGAGTTATGCTTCATGTGCAATGATGCCACTTCAAAAATGCAGCTGTTTGAAGGTGCCCTGCCTATTTGCCACTGAGCGTTGACGCAAAGCGCATCAGAGCCTGCAATTCTGGACACCAGGGTTGGCCCGATTTACACACACACACAAATGTATGTACACACGTGAAGATGTAAGAGAGGAAAACTGGAAAGCATACCCATTACATTGTAGAAGCACGTGACGTAAGATGATGGGTGCAGCAGCAGCAGCAGCAGCAGCAGCAACGCTGCCGAGCAGCGTGGTGCGTGGAGAGAGGTGAGTGATTAGGCTTGGGACAGCAGCGTGAGTGCTGCAATGCCGGGTTGTGATGTGTGCAGGTGCAACAAAATGATGATTCTTTGCTCAGTGCTACCATCACACTGCTCAATGGCAGGGTCAGCCGAACCACACACGCTATTGGAAGGCTGTTTGTACGGAGGTTTTTTAGCAGGAGCACCTACCACAATGGTAATCGTGCAGAGTGTGGGCAAAACGTTCTAGCTAATCTTACTCAATTGCGACCAGCTGATTGTAGCAGCAGCTCCGCTGCATCGCTTCCCATCTCAGTGTGGATATAGCATGGAATAAGTGTGCGTTGTGCGACTTGAGCAGCCGTCACTTTTCTTCGCACTTTTGATCAAGCCACTGAATCAAGCCACTGAGCTTGACGTTACTGGATTGTTCATGCACACTTATTGGGTGCGTGAATGAAGCACGTGAACAACAGGAAAATTTACGTGACCTTTTGTAATGGGCGCCATCATTCACCTGTACAGCACTGGTAAGAGCTAATCTTTAAGAAAGGGTCCAGCACAGTACCCCCATGATCATACAGTGTGTGTGTGTAAGTGTGTATGTAAGTGTGTATGTAAGTGTGTGTATTTGTGAGTGTGAGTGTGAGTGACACGCACCTTCTGACATGTTTGTTGTTTTTCGTAGACACTGTTTGGCCGTGCTATAGAACGCAAAGTAGGCACCGATGATGATGCCTGCCCCAGTCGCTGCCCCCACCACACCCTGAGTTTGTGCATGTATGCATTTGTGTGTACGTGTGTGCGCCCCACCTTGAATGTGTGAGATTGTGCATAACATGTGCGCGTGTATCTACATTTTTGTGTGTACGTGTACCATATGTACACACATTAATGTGCACACCCTGGTTGTGTACATGTTGATGCATACATGTGTGTATGCAAATGTGCTTTTGTATTTGCGCTTTTGGGTCTACATATATGCACATGCATAGATGGTTTTGCATTTGCGCTTTTGGGTGCATAAATATCAGTACAAGAAACCAACTTGCAGGGGGAACTCGAGCAGTCAAAGGATAAGGAAGCACCTTAGAGAGTCTAATAACAAGAATATGGTCTAATAACAAGAAAACTGAATAATTGAGGCACAACGTGTGCAACTTGTGATACGACCCAGAGGCGCGAGATTCAATAAGGGTCCCCTATAAGGTGCTGACAGTCAAGAGCTCCTTTCCTTTATCATGCAGATGTTACGACGTTTCCAGCGTCACCTTATCTATTCAGGATGCCCACATGCGCACCTTGTAGAGGCTGAGCACCTGCCCACCCGTCTTGGCCAACTGAGGGCCCAACCCCCCCCGCATGTGAACTCCTGCTGCATTAACACGAACCCCCCTAGAGGCCCCTGCTGAGGAGGAGGATGCTCCCGCAGCTGCAAAGGTTGATAAATTGTATGGGTGCTTGTTTGAGCGTGTGTGTTGTGTGTGTGTGTGTGTGCGTGTGTGTGTATGTGCGTGAGTCTGTGCCTGTGTGTGTGTGCCCGTGTGCACTTGTGCGTGTGTGTTTGCGTGTGTGTGTATGTATGTGTGTGTGTGCGAGTGGCGTGTGTGTGTATGTGTGTGTGCGTGTGTGTGTGTGAGTGGCGTGTGTGTGTGTGTGTGTGTATGTGTGTGTATATGTGTGTGTGTTTGCGTGTGTGTGAGTGTGTGTGTTTGTGTGTGTTTGAGTGGCGTGTGTGTGTATGTGTGTGTATGTGTGTGTGTGTGCGTATGTGTGTGTGCGTGTGTGTGTGTGTGGCGTGTGTGCGCGTGCGTGCGTGAATAAGTAAGCCCATATTTGAAAGGCGAGTGCCTGCACCTGTGCAGCATACGCGTGTGTGTTAAACACACACTCTCCTGCGCACGCACGTACCTGAAGGTGTTTGATCAGGCTTGGGACCAGCCTGCATCCTGACTTTGATGGTGTCAATGGGGTGGATAGTGGTTTGGGAGCCCGCGCGAGCCAAGCTGCCCGCGATGACATCGTTCAGCGTCTTTTCCGGCTTGGCTGTTTTAGCTGGTTTCTTGCTCACTGGCTGCAGCTGCACGCTGGGTGAGCTGTCCCCGCTGCCTGACAGCCCCTGCTGCTGCTTGAGCCCCTGCGTGAGAGAAGTCAATTTAATCAAGTGCATACGAACAACGGCAGTGCGCCCTCGGATTCCCCGATGAGCAGAGCTTGCATGAGCTAGCAACTGTGCCCCGCAGTAACTCTCACTGCTGGAGGGAGGGCTGGAGCAGGGCAGCACAAATCTATCAGCAATGAAAAGGCAATAAAGCAGGCACTCACCTGGAGGGAGGGCTGGGCAGAAGCGCTCATGGGTCAAGAAATGTTGTCCTCCTTGCCCTCAGCTCAGCTCCATTCGCAAATAGCTATGCAACGGAATCAGGGCACAGCCTCCTCCACACTCTCAAACTCAAAGTGCGAAAATACGAGTGGGTACCTGTTGAATACTGATTAATTGCTAAATATACTAATAAATTTCACTAGTGGGTATGAGTGTATTTGTGAGGAAACTATCAGGGCTCAAATTATCGAAGGAGACGCAAACGGAAGTTTGGAAGTGAACAAGCACAGCGCGATCATGCTGAAGCGGTTCGAAAACGACACACACACACACACACACACACACACACACACACACACACACACACACACACACACACACACACACACACACATATACACACACACGCGTGCATGCACAAACACACACACACACACACGCAAAAACACACACACGTACACACACACACACACACACACACACAAACACACACACACAAACACACAAACACACACACATACATACACACATACACACACATACACACACGCATGCATGCACAAGCACACACACACACATACAAACACACTACTACATACACACATACACACGCACTCGCTCAAAAGCACGCACATGCTCATGCATGTACACACACAATATTACTAACACATACAACGTACACACACGCGCATGCACACCAGTGCGCACGCACATGTGCACAGCAAACTCCGAATTTGGCAGTATTTAGCAAAGCATACGTCACATCTTACATAAACAAACACTGGCTGTACGGCCAGCGGATCTACTCAAGAAGCATACTCCCTCCACGGCCAGGTTTGGCACAGCAAGAAGCCTTAGCGGGTATATAGGTTGCATTATTTTGTGTCCTTGCGGTGTTTATGGAGATAAAACCAACTTGACAAAAACAAGCCCAACTGTGCTTATAGCTCATGATCCTGATCGGCTGCACAGGTGTGACTTTACCAGAAACAAAGAACAGTATTTTGTTGCTACGCAGGCAGGCAGCGAAGACCACTCCCACATTATTGGTTTAAACTAAGGAAAAGGAGCCACCTGGGTGTCAAGTACCATAAATCTCCTCCCACCAAAGGAATGGAAAATCTTTGAGAATCAAGACCCGTAAGGCTCCAGTGTGTTTCACTCATAAGGCTCCAGTGTTGTAGATGGTGCCACCACACCCAAGAGGATGCTGTGGAGAGCAATGGAAGGATGTCACAGAAATTCTTGCGCTGTTCCTTCAAGGCGTGCACTGGTTCTGGGGTCCTCAAGCAAGGATCTCATGATGCATCTCATTACATGGATGTCACGTCAATGTTTGTTAAGGTCTTTAGATCGGTGTTGTCTATGGCGCGTATTGAAGCGTTTTCCTTTTTGTTAACGTATCTCCTCATGTGAGTGTGCTGGCAAACTGTAAGTATGTGGAGCTGATTAAAACGTTTTGGCAAGCTAAATCGGTGACATGGACAAATTGTGTGATTGCCCTTTCCCCTGGGAATCATAATTTGAGCAATGGTTTTATGGTTATTTGACCAGTTCAGATGATCCTTTTGTAACAAGCTCGCTCTTTCTCAGACATTCATCCTCCCTGTGCTATGCTTGAAACGTTGCCTTCTTCTCACGTTGAGAGGGGGAGGAGACGTTAACCACACCTTTATGAGGGGGCTTGGTGGACAAGTGCAACAAAAGCATACCTAGTTACTCCCTTGATGCCTTCTTCTTTGAAAGAGCGCACTGCCCAGTGCAATCATATAGAAGGCCAACTAATCTGCTCCATTTGCCAAAAGCTAGATGGCACATGCTGTCAGGCTGCAGCCATTATGATGATGAGTAGATTTGCCTAGCAGTCGTACATTTTGAATGATGGCTTTATATGCAACTCTGTAACTCTGTAGATTTGTGCGTGAACACGCTTTGGCAGACAGGCCACACGCTTCTTTGGCTCTCTAAGGCGTATGCATTTTACTCCTACTGGCACAGATGGAATTTAGATATGGGGTACTGGATTTTTGCAGGCAGGCAGGGAGTTACGTAGGTACCCGCACCAGGCAACCCCCCCACCGCGCAAACACATGGGGAAAAAAGCGTACTCCGAGATTGTCTTGGATTTGTTAAATTTGTTAATCAATTGACATTCTAAGAGGTACCGTTAAAGGGGATCCTCAAGAGACCCTGTGCCGCGAGGTCTCTGATTCTACTTGTTAGCTTTGAGTATGAGCAGAGAGCGAACAGGCTGGTAGAAGCATTAGTAGGACAAAGTGATGCAAAGTTTCTGCTCCTCTGCTGGATGGAAAATTTTGAAATCAACCACTCTGAAGGCCTTTTTTGGTTTGAAGGCACCATGGATTAGTTGATGTGCTGTACTATGATACTTTGCAGTGATATGATCTGAGAGCACGCTCTTTTATTTTGCCAAGACCATTAGAATTGTGAGCTGAGGAGACATTTTTATATGTCAGGTGTTTACCTTCTATGTCAAGCGTTTACCTCACACTGCTACGTTATGTGTAATGACACACGTGCCTGCTTGCATGCCATATTATTGCAGGGTCAGGACCCACGGCGCCCTCTTGGGATTGGGGTTGGGGCTTCCAGCATGCCTCCCCCCACGGAGGGAGTCACCAAGCAGGCAGCTCCCATTAAGCTGCGCCAAGCCCTGAACCGTGGTGTGCTGCGTGGGTCTGGTGGCACCCAACAGCAATTGGTCATGGTGATGTACTTGAACGAATACCGCACCACCCTGGCACAGAGCGCAAGTGTGAAGAAAAACACAGCCTGCGTTCCAGATGCAGAGACTTGAATGTGGCATGGAACCTGTGGAACGTGTTGGCTGCAGAGTATGCTGGGCTACCTAGGCCAGCATGTTTGACACCACTATAGTGTAGGGGCAGATAGTAGGGGGTGATTCTCCTACTGATATGCCTGGTTTCTCTTATGTGAATCGCTCGGTACCAAAGTGGCTCTATTTCTTCACACGGGCATCGGCGTTAACTGCCAGGCAGCGCTTCATAGAGTTACGTTTCTCTTTTCCCTGTGGGATGGCTTGACACACGTGCATGTTTTTACAGAGATGTTTGCTGGAGCACTTAACTTAGGCAAGCCTTGACGTTGCTGAATTCAAACGAAACTAGTGACTGCAGTAACTGCCACTGTAAAAAAATCATCTAGTACTCAGCTACACAGAAATTTCAATGTTCAGCTGCACAAAAAGATTTCAACCCATGTACGGCACCAGCATACGTTTGCACTTCTTATACTGGCAGCACTCGAGCAAAAAAGCTGTTTATTAAAAAAGGCAAGCCAAAAAAGCGGGTTATTCCTACAATACAGGCCTAGTCGACTTGGGAGGATTAATTACCCACCAGAATTTGTTTCCCACCGGCAGATGGCCATCCTTTATTGCAGGAATATAACAGTTTGATCATCAAAAAACGGCTTTTTACCTTAAGACACCAAGCAAATCAACCACCGAGCACAATATTATAAATTACAATGTGTTACATATACAGAGGCTGAGGTCACGATACACTAGCTTTTCCTCACCCCATTACTTTGGGCGGGCACTTCTCAGACCGCGTGGGCTTGACACAGCATCATGGAATGTGCTCTTTCATGTGCAGCTTAATGGGCACGCCAGATCGTGTGACTAGGATGACCACCTGCGTGTGGTCCAAAAGCCGCACAGGTTGATAATTGATAAGAGGAGCACTGAGCTGCTTCATTTACATTTGCTAAGGTGGCAGCGACCATGCTCGACTCATACTATGTCTCCCTGACTAACGGTATTTCGGCAAGGGAGATATGAGATGTAATGAAACTATATTAATTTGTGCGATGTAGCCAAACCTCCTCATAGGCCAGGACCGCAGAACATACATTTATGTGGCACAAGCTTCAGCTGCAGGATACGTTGACATAGTACAACGTTCTACGTACACAGAGTAGGCTGCTTCTATTGGCAAGGTTCGTCCCAATCTCCTTGCCTACAACAAACATGCCAATGAGCATGGAAAGATTCACATGTTGCTTAAGAAAAGCGCATGTTGCCTGCTTAAAGCACACATATCCAAGAGGCGCAATCCAGCACCAGCACCGATCTATTTAGCCAGCCATGCCCAGGATGCTAGCATGATGCGAAATATAAAAACGACCTTTCCTTTAATAAGGTTCTTAAGGTACTGATGATGTTTAGCAATTTCATACATGTGCAGTGACCAGTAATGAGCAGGACCAAAGGGAAAAGGAAAATGTCAACTACACGTGTATCATACCACGTAATTCATGTTAATGCATGACAGTGAATTGTCACACTTCAAGCTTCAAACACACACACACACACCTGTGATGCCTCCACTTTTGCATGGTCTTGTGATTGCTCATCCAGGTCAAGCCAAAAATGTGAAAGCAGCTCCTGTGAACAGTCCACAGGAGTAAAGGTAGTTTAATACACAGAATATGAAACGTTTCGTAAGCAAGTCTAGCGAGAGAAGGGGCACCGTTTTGGACAAGGATTACAGAGCTTGCCTAAACATGAGATAAATATGCAATTGTTAGGATGTGGTACACAAACTGAATCACCATCACATGTAAGTGTGCACGCTACAAGAGCGGGCGCAGTCTCTGTCCTATGACCCTAGTAATCACTAAGTATTGCAAATACACACCAGGGATGCAGAGTGGTTCAACCCGATAGTGTCCTCAGCATTTCAAAGTCACATGTAATGGAATGAAGAAACTGCAATGCTTGCGCAAAGGCTAGCTGGGAGCTTCAAAAGAACATTTGCACCCACCATCAAGACGGTGCGGATGCTAGTGTTAGCAAAGTTCAGCCCGATGCAGTTCCGGGTCCCGTCGCTGAAGGGCAGCATAGACTTGTTGGCTGTGGAAAGACCGGTTTGGGTGGCAAAGGGGCATGACGCCTCCAGGGATGTGCTGTTTCTAGATGGGCTTTTATCACTGTTGCTGCTTGTTAACCATCTGTCAGGGTTAAAATCCGTTGGCTGCGAGGAACGTGCAAAAGGGATGTAACAATGCCTCTAGCAGCAGTTGCTTTCCAGGTCTGTCGTGCCGAACACTTACAGTACTGGCAAAGGGGCGGAAGTACTGGTAGGATGCATTTAAAAACACGCGCCTCTGTGGCGTAGAAGAAACATAACACTATTCAATTTCAACCGAGCGTATCTGGGACAAACATCTTTGATCAAAAGCAGCTGCAAAACATGTTTATTGAGTGGGGAAGTCCTCAGCACTGACACCTCACGAGAAAGGCAGCAGCAGCATTTTACAGGCAGCTTTACAGGCTGTGCATTGCTGTCTAACTACCAAGGGCGAAAAACACTTGCAGTTGCGGAGTTTCGTTGCAAAGCATGCATGTTGAGGATGAACGTTGCCGCGCTCTGGTCTCATTGCACCTTGCTTTACACTGCTGGTATCCAAATTTATGTTTTATGTTGCAGTTGTCTGCGTGTGTACAAACTCGTAGTTGCACAGCGCTTGCCATGATGACCCACAGCATCTTAACGCAGGTGAAGCAAAACCCTATCCTTGCACCAGCTTCTAGCCCAAAGCCGTCTACGTTTGTAAATTTTCAAGGCTGATGATCTACAATCTACAGCATCTTGTTGCAGGTGAAGCAAAACCCAGATCTTGCTCTAGCTTCTATCCCAAAGCCGCTTACATTTGTATAGTTGAGTCTACAGTTGTGCACGCCATGAATGTTGACCCATAGCAACGAGGATTTAGGGACTTGTTGGCCACCGAGCTTCATGTCATAAGGGGCTTCCCTGCATTTGGTGAACACACAATCAGTGCGGAATAAGAAGGTGCAACATCTTATAGCAGTTAGTTCAAGGTCTACACTGCAGGGGGTAAGAGGCAACCTGAGTTTTCTCAGTGTGAGTGAAAAGAAGGTACAACGCAGTCCAGCAATCGAAGCAACCTTTAGTGGATGGTTTGTAGAGGCAGTTGAGTAACATGTGTTGAAAGGGCTTTGACATACACAGAGGGAGTAATCACCTGGAATAAGCATTCACCTAAAATAAGCATTTCATTCATAATTCAATGTTGTCCCGTATCAGATCACAAGGTCTTGATAGTTCATTGAGGGATGTGCAAAATTCATCAAAAACGTGTTTCCCTAACCTATGCTAGTAGTGACGACAAGACCGTGTTCTGTCTTTTTCCAACCTCTTTGCAGGCAGAGCAGAAATTGCATTTGGCTGAGAAAACAGTCCTGCAATTACGTTTTAATCTCAATTTCTTCTCAGGAACAGCAGAGTTTGCACCTGACCGAGCCGATGCCCGCCACTGGGTGTAGCCTCATAGACTCCTTAAGGACGGCATTGAAGTAGGGCAGGGCGAGGCTCTCAAGTCCCACTTCAGAAATTTCATCGGAAGTTTGGCCTTGAATCTGAAGTCAAGCACGTGTGTGTGTGTGAGTGTGTGTGTGTGTGAGTGTGTGTGTGTGTGTGTGTACGTTGAATGCTGGACAAATGATGCAACGGTCAGGAGTGCGCACAGTCTAGCACAAACCAAAATGAAGCATGAATAGTTTAATGTTCTTTGCACAGAGGATCCAACATAAAAAGCATCAGAAAAGATAGAAAAATAGGGCAAAAGAGAGGGACGACTTGAACTTGTAGATACTTTGCATCCGCAAGCCTTATAAGTCCCAGGCGGCACCAGCCTAGAAATTTCAACGTGACATCCGCCTCTTGTAGATTAAAGTATGTGAAAACATACGTCCTAGAACCAGCTGGAAGCTGCAAAGGAACGGCACAAAGATCTCTCCACCATTCTACAAGGAGCTTCCATTACTCTCCACATCATCCTCTTGGGTGTGAACGCACTGCGTCATCTACAACTCTCACACAACGGAGAAAATTTAGGGACATAGGGTGTGAGTCCAAAGAGTTAAAGAAGCTTGCCTCTGAGCTCCGTGTGCATTCTGCCAACTTCACTGCTAAACTTGTCCATACCAGACATGCCCTGTCCAGTACCATACCACGCCTCATCAGAGCTAGTTTCAAGCCAAGCCCTTCTTCATCCCCATCAGTCTTCCCTTCCCTTGCTGTGGTGGCTTTCAAACGTGATTAGTACCGAAGTGACTCCTTCCCCTTACTTACTGCGGGGGTG
>Ga0307960_1001055_pt1 | contig 15669 bp, 18 predicted proteins | sample OrgLakmetagen542_FD_201832 | JGI IMG/M metagenome (GOLD analysis project Ga0307960, IMG submission 201832) | Saline water microbial communities from Organic Lake, Antarctica - #542 | ecosystem: Environmental > Aquatic > Non-marine Saline and Alkaline > Saline | place: Antarctica: Organic Lake... | reverse complement strand
GTTGCGTTTGTTTTCATTGTAAGGAATTAATTCATGGTCCGTAAAAAATCGTTTGAACAACTGTTTGAAGAATTGGTTGAACGTTTCATTCCAGAAATCGCCAATGCCTTCAGGGCTGGAATTGCTGATGTTGTTGATCGGGCGATTTTGCGCGATGTTGTGCGCGCGATTGAACTAGGTGATGCGGAACGCGCCTTTAAGGTGTTAGGCTATTCTGAAGCCGCTATGCGCCCGCTCACCGCAAGCCTGGAACGCGCCTTTGAAGCGGGCGGTGTGACCGTGGGTCAAACGTTTCCGCGCCGCATGGTGACACCTTCAGGGCCAACCGTTTACCGCTTTGATGTTCGGAATAGCCGCGCGGAAAAATGGTTGCGTGAAACGTCTGCAAGCATGGTCACAAACATCGGTGAAGGAACCCGCGTTTCAGTTCGTAATGTGATTTCTGAAGGTGTTCGGGATGGTCGCAACCCGCGAAACATTGCGCTTGATATTGTTGGACGGGTGAACAGAAAAACCGGTTTGCGTGAAGGTGGAATTGTTGGTTTGAATTCATCGCAAGAACGCGCGGTTGCAGCGATGCGCCGTGATCTTGAAAACCTTGATCCGAATTATTTCACCAGAACGCGCCGCGCAACCAGGTTTGATGACATTATTCAAGAAATGTTTAATGGTGGAAAAGTTGATGCTGAAACCATCAATAAAATGACCGGTCAATATAAAAACAGTCTTTTGCAATTGCGCGGTGAAACGATTGCGCGCGATGGTGCAATTGAAGCGTTGAACCGTTCTGAATATGAAGCGTTGAAACAGGCGCAAGAATTGGGTGCAATGGGTAAAAATGGAGTTACGCGCGCTTGGGATAGTTCCGGCCCTGATGGGCGAACCCGTCCAAGTCATTTGGCGATGGGAAAGCGCGCAATTGTGGGTTTGGATGAAGCGTTTGTTTTTCCAAACGGTGTTACAATGATGCATCCGCAAGACCGATCACTCGCGGGTGCAAACAATGCAAAAGATTTGGCGAAAGAAACAATCAATTGCCGTTGTCGCGTTCGCACTATTGTTGATTGGCTTTCTGATCTTGATTGAACCAGGGTGGAACAGATAAAGAAATTTTAACGGGCGGTCTTTGATTTTCGCTTTGCTTTTGCGCTTTTGAAATCTTTTCTTTTGCGGTCATTGGTTGTGATCTGAAGCGTAACATATGTTTGGGGATTTTTTTCATTCTGGAAATTCACCAACTGAAAGTTTGATTGGCGGGTGCGATCTTCCATCAACATCTTGAATGTTACCTAAAAGTTCAACAATTATGTTTGCACCTTTTGCTAATTTTTCAAGTTCATCTGGTGTTGGCGTCCAACATGTTTGCATTACAGGCGTTCCATCTGGATAAATAACATCGCGCACCGATAATCCTAAATAACCTTGCGATTTACCAAGAACCCTTGTTGATTGTTGAAGTCTTGCGATCATCATTTTACTTTTCAAATCCTTACGATGTGTTATAGTTCAAAAAATTCTTAACAGATGACCAACGCAAAGACAAGATGGAATTTCACAACATGGTCAAGAAATTTTCAGCGCAAGTTGATGAAATAGTTTTAAAAACTGAAAAACGATTGATTGCACTTGCGCGGCAATCAACGCAAGAACTTGTTAACCAGGCACAAACACCAGTTGCGAAAGATGGAAAGATGCGGGTTGATACCGGCTTTTTGCGGGCGTCTGGTCAAATGTCACTGAACGGAATGCCAACCGGCCCTGTTCGCCCTGATGCCGATCAAGATACTTATGATTGGGACCAAACAACCGTGATCACAACACTTGCGCGGCTGAAACTAGGCGGCGCGGCGTTCTTTGGTTGGACGGCGAATTATGCGAAACATCGTGAAGCGTATGATGGTTTTCTTGAAACAGCCGTTCAAAATTGGCCCGCGATTGTTGACAAAGTAACAAAGCAAATAAAATCAAGGGTTAAATAAATGTCTGATGAACTGGCAATTAGAACTTTTCAAGATGCGATTAAAGAAGCTGTTGCAGATAGTAACACGCCAACATTGCCGATCAAGTTCAAAGGGCGAACATTCAAACCGCCAAAAGATCAACAATATGTTGAAATTGTTTTTATTCCAAACAATCCAGATGGTTTATTTTGGGGTTCTGAAAAACTATATCAGGGAATTTTTCGTTTAATTCTTCATTGGCCTAATGATGATAAAGGAATTTATGAACCTTTGAATGTAATTGAAAGCGTTTCTTCATATTTCACAAAGCAAAGAAAGCTTTTATATTTCACAACATCAACTTGGGATAATGGGCAACTTTGGGATAACGATCAAGCTTGGTTGAATGATGTTGGGTTTGACGTTTTTGCGCTGAACATATATGAAGAACCTAAATTATTGAGTGATATTGAGGCTGGCAAAGAAACGCTTTACCCTGTATCAATGGCTTACCGTAGTTTTCGCCCATAACTGAAAAGGAACAAGGCAATGAAACGATTTCTAACCATGACACCAACCCTTTTGACAATGGGCGTTCAACCGGCCCTGGCATTTGCAAACACAAACGCGGCGGCAACGCTTTGGATTGGTGTTGCAACCGCTGATGATGGTGAAGTTCCGCTTGCTGAAGATGCTGATCTTGATCTTGCAGGATATGAAGAACTGTTTTGGACGCAAATCAAAGCGGTTGGTTCACACGGTGAAGTTGGTCCTTCAACAAACCTTCTTTCTTATGGCACTTGGGATACAAGCGTTATTCAGAAAGCAAAAGGCATGACTGATGCCGGTTCGCCCGAAATTGAACTTGCACGAATTCCAACTAATAACGGTCAAATTGCGTTGCGCGCCGCATCGCTTTTGAACAACAACTTTGCGTTCAAAATTGTTCGCAATGATGCGCCCGCTGGTGGAACGCCAACCATGATTTATAACCGTGGTCTTGTGACCGGCCCGCGCCGCCCGATGGGCCGGAATGAAGATTTTGATCTTGAAATCTTCACGCTTGGTTTGCAGCAACTTGAAATTGTTGATGACGCGGCGGTATAAAACTGAAAACCCCAAACTGAAGAAAGAAACCCCAAAATGAACGATATTGCAAACATCGCACCAAAAGAACAAACGATTGAAATTCTTCATCCAAGTTCTGATGAACCGGTTGGAATTAGCGTTTCGCTAATGTCACCAGATGATCCGCGCATGAAAACCATCAAACGCAAGATCACCGATTTCAATTTGCAAAAGCAAAAGCGCGGCAAGGTGTTGAAAGCGATTGAAGTTGAAGATAACGAAATTGCTTTGATCGGCGCAACCTTGACCGGTTGGGAATGGTATGGCGATGATGTTTCATTTAAGGGTGAAAAGCCTGAATTCAATCCGAAAAACGTTGCGGCTGTTCTGAAAGAAATCACATGGTTTAAAAAGCAATTGAGCGATGAACTTGATGACACCAAGGGTTTTTTTTAGACCTATCACAAGAACTTTGTGAAGCAATTCGCGTTCGCGTCCGGTATGATACCAAAGATGAAAACGGTAAAACCAGGCGCGAACGCAATGAAGATTTTGATCAAGATGATCTAACACCAGAAATAAATATTCCAGAACACGGCGAATATTTAATTGAATGGTATTTTGAACTTTCAAACAAATTATTGCGCGTTTCAGATGGGGTTTGTTTACCAATTCCACCATCTGAATTCTTGGCTTGGGTGACATTAACGGGAAATGTTGTGCGCCCGTCCGAATATGATATACTGTCGGAAATGGATCAAGCCTTTTGCGCCGAAATGAATTCTGAATTGAAAGATTTTCAAGATCGGCAAAAAGACAAGGCAAATAAAAAGTAAAGGCGCGGGCAAAAATGGTTGATATTGCTGAAGTTGGTTTTCGCGCTGATACCGATGATCTTGACCGCGCAAATAAAAAACTGAAAGATTTAAGACCTTCAGCCGAACGGGTTGAAGGTGCTGCTGATGATCTAAACAGAACAATGACAAGAACAAACAGCGTTCTTGGTCGCGTTGCAAATGGTGCAACAACAACAACATCTGTTTTCGGTCGGCTTTCAAATGGTGCAAGAACTTTAACATCTGGTTTAATGGGAATTGCAACCGGTGTTATTGCCGGTTTTGCATTTGAAAGCATGATTTCCGGCGCGCGGGAATTGTCTGCATCGCTTTCGGAACTTGCAACCCTGTTACCGGCTGGATCTGCTGAACTGGACGCCATGCGTGAAGCCGCAAGGGCTATGGCTGATGAATTCGGCACAAGTGCAGCATTCCAGATTAAAGCGTTCTATGGGGCTGTTTCAGCGGGTGCAACCGATGCGGCGGCGGCGATTGATATTGTTGACACCGCGAACAAGCTTGCGATTGGTGGCATAACTGATGTTGGAACCGGTGTTGATATTCTGACAACCGCAACCAATGCATATGCGTCAACCGGATTGCTTGCGGCTGATGCATCTGATGCTTTGTTTACAGGTATGCGCGCCGGTAAAACAACGGTTGGTGAACTTGCTTCAGGTCTTGGCAACGTTATTCCAATCGCGGCTTCACTTGGTGTTGAATTTGATGAACTGGTTGCAGGAACGGCGGCGCTAACGCTTCAAGGTTTGTCAACTGCAACATCAATCACAAGCTTGCGCGCAATTCTTTCAGGTATTGCAAAACCAACATCTGAAGCTGCTAAACTTGCTGAAGAATTGGGAATTGATTTTTCAACAGCCGGTTTGCGGTCAAAAGGTCTTGCTGGTTTTCTTGCTGATGTTGTTGAAAAAACAGATGGTTCCGCCGATAGCCTTTCTGTTTTGTTCGGTTCAGTTGAAGCATTGAATGCGGCGCTTGCTTTTGCCGGTTCCGGTGGTGAAAGCTTTAATCAAATTCTTGAACAGATGGAAACCAAAGCGGGCGCAACAGATGCCGCGCTTACAACTGTTCAGCAAGGTCTTGATCAACGCTGGGGTTTGTTACTGCAAAGATTGACAAACCTTTCTGTTGATTTTGGTTATGCGTTGCTTTCGGTGATTGTTCCAGCCGGTGAAGCGGTTGCGAAAGTCTTTGAACTTGCGGCTGATAACGCTGATGTTTTCGCAATCGCGCTTGGCGTCCTGGTGGCCCGTCAAATTCCTGCAATGATTGCCGGTTTGGTTCGCATGGGTGCAATGCTCACAACAATTCAGGCGCAATTCATCGCGGGCGCAATCGCGGCGCGCGGCTTAACCTTGGCAATGTCTTCAATTCCATTTGTTGCAATTGTCACCGGTTTAACGCTTGCTTGGCGCTGGTTCACCAGGTCTGGTGAAGCGGCTGATGTTGCCGCAACATCAATTGACGGTTTAGATGATAGTTCGGCAAAACTTACAGGAACTTTACAGAATGTAATATCAGGTTTGGCACAAACTGAAGCGCAATTGAAAAGCATTTCATTAACTGAAGGTTTACTTGCTCAAAAAAGATATACAGATAAATACCGCAATTCATTGCAAAATGTTGGTTCTGAACTGGCAATGGCAGCTTATGCCGCTGAACAATTGAATGGGCGTGTTGGGCGCGAAGGTGTTGAAGCTTTGCGCGCATTCATTTTTGAAACGGGTTATGCAAACACTGAATTGCAAGAACTTTCATCAATTGATTTGGGTCAACTTTCAAATTCACTTGATGAATTGGTTGCGGGTGAACCGCAATTTTTATCAATTGTTGAAAGCTTGCGAGCCTCAATTACAAATGCGCAGAAATTCGGAACTGAATTGGAAACAACAAATGCGCTAATGCGGTTCTTGAATGGTGAAGCGTCCGATGCTGACAGAATTCTTTTAAACATTGCCGGAACAAATATTAGCGACAACATTGCAGCGGGCGCAAATGAAGTAAATCGTTTGGCGAATGAACTTCGGCGCGCTTACGACAATATGATTTCATTATCAGCGCAAGGCATTTCGTCTTTGCGTGAAAGTGAAATTCGGCTTGAAAATCGCGGTGATCCTGTTGCAACGGCTGGTGCTTTAGCCGCTGAACAATTCGGTGATATTACCGCTTTTCATCCAATTATGCAACCGGCGTTGGCTGAACAACGTGATGAATTCATTGCAAATGCTGAAGCAACTGAAATGAACCGTCAAGCCTTGATTGAATACCAAAGACAACAAGCGGCTGTTGCGGCGGCGGTTGGTTCATCGGGTGATGCCATTTCAGAACAACAAACAGCACTTCAACAATTAGCTGTACAATACGGCGCTTTGAATGAACCGTTTTCACAAGCGCAATCGGCGTTTGATGCTGTTCAAACAGCAATGCAAAACGGTGTTTTGAACAATGATCAATTTGTTCAAAGCCTGGAAAGAATTAAAGCGGCGTTTCTTGCAACCGGTGGAACCGCTGAACAATGGCAAAACATTGTAAATAAAAGCACCGATGACGTTTCATCGCAAATGAAAGATTTGGCTGAAGGTGCTTTAACAAGTCTTGGTGATGAATTTATCAATCTTGCGGTTGAAGGTAAAGCAAGCTTTGGCGATCTTGCAAAATCAATCATTAAGGATTTGTTGCGCATTGCCTTTCAAGCTTTGGTTGTTAAACCGTTGCTTAATTCCTTTGCATTTTCAGGCGGTGGAAGTTTTGGCGGCGGCGATGCGTTGCCGAACGCAACCGGAAATGCTTTCGGAAATTCTGGAATAACGCCATTTGCAAACGGTGGAAGTTTCACAAACAGCATTGTAAACACAGCAACACCTTTCAGCTTTGCAAAAGGAACCGCTTTAGGTGTAATGGGTGAAGCCGGTCCTGAAGCGATCATGCCGCTAGAACGCGGTGCGAACGGTTCACTTGGTGTTCAGATGTTTGGCGGCGCGGCAAAATCGGCAAATGTGAACAATTCGGTGAAAGTTGAAAACACCTATAAAATTGAAGGCGCTGTTTCTGAAGAAAAAGTTCTTGCAAATATCAAAGCGCAAGGTGAAAACACCAAAGAAGATGTTCGCAAATCAATGGTTGGTTGGCTTACCGATTATGAACAGAACGGGACCATGTAATGACCATCAATCACAAGATTTGGAATTTTCCAACACTGAAAATTGAAAGCCAATTGTTTCACGTCCCTGGTGCATATTTTGACGGTGGTTTGACTTCAGGCGGCGCGCGGATAATGTCACCAGAACCAGGCGGGCGGTCTGTTCTTGAAATGCGCCTTGCGTATCAAGTGAACGAATGGAATTCACCTTTTTCATCCTGGTTAATGTCAAAAATCAATGGTGCAATTTTCAAAATTCAGTTGACTAAAACACCGCAACTTGCATCATTCATCGGTGAAAGTAATTATAACTTGCGTTCAACCGGTGTTTCTTGGGATAATGATCAACTTTGGGATAATGATCAACTTTGGGCAAACGATGGTGCAAGTCTTGGTGCAGTTGGAACGGCGCTTGAAGGTGCAGTTGAATTTTCTGTTTCGGTTGGTTCATTTGGTGAAATTTTAAAGCATGGTCATGTAATCGGCATTGGTAATCATTCTTATATAATTGATGATGTTTCATATGTTGGAACCCGCGCCGATCTTGTTGTTTCACCGCCATTGCGAAACAGTGTTTCAAATGATGATGTTGTTTGGTTGAAACCTTATTTTCTTGGTGTAATTGCAAACGGTGCTGAAATTCGCAATTCGTATGATGCCGGAAACATTGGCGGAATTCAGTTGAACCGGATTGTGTTCAATGAGGTGATAATCTGATGCCTGATTTTTATGATGTTCTTGATGAATATATCGGTGGCGATGATGAATTTACCGATATTCGGGCAATTGTGCGGCGTTGTTGGTTTTATGATTTTCTTGATCATCCAATTCGCGTATGGCAAGGAAAAGGTAAACTTTTCACGTCCGATGGTAACGAATGGCTAGGAACAATTGACGCCAATGGTTCCGATCATCACAAAACACCGGCAATAACCGATGGGCGCGATGGTTCATCAGCGCGTTACGAAATGGGTTTGAATTTGATTGATACACCAGGCGCGGCGGCGTCTGCTGTTTATCAAGATATTCGGAATGAACAAAGCCGTGTTTTTGGGCGCAACGTTACTTGTTATCTTGCAATTTTCGGAATTAATGAAGGGTTGCGCCCACAAACACCAATTGTTTTCTTTCGTGAATTTACAATGATGAATTCAAAGTTTTCTGAAAAACTTGAATTTGTAAATGGTGCAAGTGTTAAAAAATATCAATGTTCTGTTGTCTGCAAAGATGGAAATTTTGGACGTTCTGAAATTCCAAACGGAACTTATTCAAACGCTGTTCAACAAGAACGGGCGCGGCAATTAGGTGTTGAAACCGATCTTGGTTGTTCATTTGTTGCAGCGTTAGCAAATAGAACGTATCAAATCCCATGAATGATCTTGTTTCAAAAACTTTGAAAAAATGGCGTCAATCTCAATTCACTTGGGGTTCTGATGACTGTTTACTTTCACTTGCAAATTACCTTGTTGATTGCGGTTATGAAGATTTCGGTGCAATTTTTCGCGGAACATATAATAATGAAACCGGTGCAAAAAATCATGTTGCAAATTGGGGTGGTGAAATTAACCTGATCAATTCAACAGGGTTGTGTTCAACTGAAGAACCGGTTGAAGGTGACATTGTTCTTGTTGAAATAAATGAACCGATCACCGGTCTTTGCACTGGTGAAAGAATTGCTTTCAGAACTGAACGCGGTGTTATAGAAATCGGCGTGAAGTTCTTAAATATCATTCACGCTTGGAAGGTCACACCATGCCACCAGTAGGAGCATTTTTAGCGGCGGCGGCGGCAAGCGTTACAGCAACCGTTTCCGCTGCCCTGGTGGCCGTGGGTGGCTGGTCTGGCATTGTGGCGTTCTTTGCCAGCCCGTTCGGTGCTTTGATACTGGGGGTGGGCTTACAGCTTGTCACAAGCCTTTTCATTCGCAAACCAGACGCACCATCAATTGAAGCCGCGAAAGTGAACGTCCGATTGCCAGAACCCGAACGATGGATGACAGCGGGTCAAAATCGGCAAGGTGGCGGCGTTATTTTTGCTGAATTTGATGCTGATGGAAATTTTTGGTATGTGGTTGTTCATGCTGATAGTATTTTAACTGAAACCGTTGCTTTGTATTTTGATGATGAAGTTATTGAAGTTGATGTTAATGGTGTTGTTACGTCTGAAAACTTTCTTTTGGATGGTAACAGTAAATTTAAAATATTTACAACAACACACACTGAAGCCAATCCAACACCGCCCGCGCTTACTGAATTCAAAGCGGCGTTTTCAGGTGTTTGGACGGATGACCATAAACTTGTTGGAACAACTTATTCCGCAATTAGAATTTCACCAATTTCATCTGAAGATCGTTATAAAATTTTCAGGTGGCGCGGTGCAATTGGTGTTGGTGAACCGAGTTTTTCAATTGTTGGTAATTGGTCAAATGTTTATGATCCGCGCGATGAAACACAAACATTAGGAAATCGTTCAACATATAAGTTTTCAAGAAATCCTGTTCTTCTTTGGGCATGGTTCAGAACAAACCGTTATGGTCGCAATAAAGCGGCTTCAAAAATTAATTGGGATAAAGTTGCAGAACAAGCAAGCATTTGCGATGCAACAAGAACTGACATTGATGGTGGAATTGCGCCATTTTGGCAATGTGACATTTCAATTCCAGAAAGCACCGAACGCACAAACGGTGAACAGCAAATTCTAATATCATGCGATGCGCAACTTGTTTTTGATGATGATGGTAAATGTTGGCCGCGCGTTGGTTATTACTATGCGCCAAGTTTGAAACTTGTTCGCAATCGTGACATTGTTGCGATGGAAAGTGTTGAAGCGCAAAACGGTGAAAGTTTAACACAAGGTGTTATTGTTCGTTATATTGATCCTGATGCAAATTACACCGCGCAACCTTGTGCGCCATATGTGAACCCGTTTTATTTTGTGGAAGGTGAAACACCGAAATATTTAGTTGTTGATGCGCTATCAATTCAAAATCATCGGCAAGCAATGCAACTTGCAAAATCAATTTCACACCGTTCACAGTCGCCTTATAAGCTTTTGCCAACCGTAGGTTTGCGCGGCTTGCGAGCAAGGCAAGAAAGAATTTTTGATTTGCTTTATGATAATGAATTTGCGGGCGATCATGAAATTGTAACGCCAACTGAAGTTGATGCTTCGGGCGCTTTTGTTGGTTTCGGTTGCGTCCCCATTGATGAAAATCGTTGGGCTTTCTTACCAGGTGAAGAAAGACCAAAGCCGATCACTGTTGACAGCTTGGTTTATTATCTTCCAACTTTACCAACCGGAGTTGTTGTTGAATTTGTAAACAATAAAATAAGAATATCTTTTGAAGCCGCGCCGCGCGATGATTGGTCATATGAATTTCAATATCAATTGAAACCTGATGATGTTACTGTTCCAGATGATGCGGAATGGTTGCCGATGGGAATTCCAACTGATCAACTTTATGCGGTTTCCGGTGGTGTTCTTGCGAACGCTGAATATTTCGTCCGGTGGCGCGGTGTTTCAACGGGTGGTGAAGTTTCAGCTTATGTTACACCAATTCCAACAATAAGCACTTCATCATTAACATTGTCTGGAACGCCAATTGTAACGGTTGAAGTTGATGTTGCTTATGCGGGTTTCACAATTGGGGTGACAGGCGGGCAATCACCGTATATATTCGCGGATATATACGGGCGGTTGCCGGATGGAATAGCAATAAACACCGCAACAGGTGTTGTTTCTGGAACGCCAACTATCGCAGGAACTTACGCGGATATTCTAATTCGTGTTTCAGATAACGTTGGGAATTTTAAGAATTTCCCAAGCTTCACCATAACAGTAACGGAACCGTAAAATGTCTGCATATGATACATATAAAAATGCAATTCTTGGAAATCCTTTTGAACCAAATAAAAAGCCTTCAAGGCAGGGTGCAGTTGAAGCTTTTGCGGAAATGCAAAAACAGTTGGAAGGTGCGCAATCTGGTGCAATTGTAAAAGATACACTTGCAAATCTTCAAGGATTGACTTCTGTTATTGCTGCAAACGTCATGGCATGGGTTGTTAACGATCCTGTTCAATCCAAAAATGGTATTTATGAAAATACTGGTTCTGATGTTGCGCCTGTTTGGGCGCGCCGGTCTGACATTCCACAATTCATCATTTCAGCTTCAAATGTTGCTGGTTCTGCCAATGCAATAACGGCTTCAACCGATTTACCAATTCCGGTTGAAAATGGTCGCTGTTTGATCATGTTGCCGATTATTGCAGACAATACAGGTTCGGTGACTGTTAAATTCAACGGTGGGTTGTCTAAAACTTTCAAAACCGTAACCGGTGAAACCGTTCAATCGGGAATGATTAAGAACGGAATGGTTGTTGCTGGATATATATTGAACAGCGAATTCAGATTGATTAGCGATGTTAATTCTTCAATCAATCTTACCGCAATTGAACAAGCGGCGGCGGCGGCTTTGGTCAGTGAAGGAAATGCGGCTGTTTCGGCGGGCAATGCGTCCAATGATGCGGCGGCGGCGCTTGCCGCTGCTGGTGTTAGTGGTAACGTTGTTTTTTATGATAATAAATCAGATGCAAACATTGCTGTTGGTGGTTTGCCAAATGGTCAAATTGCTGAAGTTACGCTTGATGAAAGTCAAGGAAATACCAGGACGCGGTATAGAAATGAAACTGGTTCTTTGGTTTTGAAAGCGCATTTAAGCATTGATGCAATTCCAAATCTGACAACCTTGAAAAATCTTACAGCGTTGCACAGTGATCAAGTTGCGCGTTTGGTTGATAATCGTTTGTTCGGTCATTGGAAGTGGCGCGGCGGCGATATGTCATCATTCGTTAGCGGCGATCCTTATGGCGGATTATGGGTTGCACCAACAACCGATGAAACCGGAGCATCTGGCGCATGGCAGCGCATGGTCGAGAAGGATACCTATGACGCGGAGTGGTGGCTGCCTGATGCGATGCCCGCCGGCGCGGACATTTATCTCAACAGCGGCATTCTTGCGATCCCGGTGAATTATGGGATATTTCTGCTGCCGAGACGGACGGTGACGACCAGCGGCCCGGTGCGGTTTGCAAAAGGATTGACCTACGAGGGTTTCGGCCAGGAATGCCCGATCAACGGCGGCGGCGGCGGGTTCTTTGCGGTTCATGTCATGGCAAATAATAGCGTCCTGAAAAACATCAGTGCTGGGAACGTTGCGGGGCAGCTATCGCTTGGCGAACCCGGAGGGTTCCACGTCTATGACGGCTTCCCCAATCTCGATGGCAGCGGTGGTTATCCACGAAACATCTCCGCGCACGACTGTCATGCATTCGACGCAGAGTGCGGTTTCCGGGTCGGTCAAAGTCCTGAGGGCGATGGGACCGCCCCCGGCATTGCATCGGTCAATGGGTCTCGTGAGGTCTACCTTGAGAATTTCAGAAGCAACAATACGGCCCGCATCGGCATCGAGGTCATGCGCGGCGTCGATGTGCAAATCATCGGTGGCCTGATCGAGATGGGAATACCGGACCCGGTTGTTGGTTTTGACCGGGGTGTCAGGCTCGTAGGTGCGCAATCGGTCCAGATCAGCAATCTCCACATCAAATCGCCGGGCAGCACGACGGTCTTTGGAGTGTCCATCGAAATGGGTGGGCCGACCGCAAGCATCCGAGCAGGCTGTTCTGACATCAGCGTAGAAGGTGTTCGCATCGAGGATACCGACATTGGCGTCCACGTATCGGCGGGGGCCAGAAATATCAACATCAGGGGGTGCAATCTTGTCGGACGGCGGGCTGATGGCAGTCGGACGGCTTTTGCGATCAGTGCGACAAAAACCGATGAAACAATGGAGTTTGCCGCAGCACGCACCGTCAGCATAAAGGGCTGTCAGGTGTCGAACTTCAAGACATTTGCCGCTTTCAACGGCCTTATCTACGACCTAGACATCGCTGGTAACAGCTTCATCTCCAACGGCTCCGGAGGCGAACGTTTCTTCGACTATACGTCCGGGATTGGTCAGGCGAAATTGATCAATGCAAAGGTGACGGGCAACACAGGCATCCTTAGTCCCACCAATACCGGTGGAACATTGAGAATCCAGAACCTGTCGGACGACAGCGACATTACCATCGACGACAACGATTTCACCGCAGATGCGTCAGGAAGTGTATTCACTGCTTACGGCACCGGAAATGGGATCATCCGCATGAGAGACCGACACAGCAACAGGGTGCTGCCAGACATATGGGCGGATGCTCGTCCCGCTCTGGCGCCGAACAACAACGATGACGGGGGCTTTTGACCATGCCAATCCAGTTTGTAGACAGTTCGCCAAAACTCTGGCCGATTGAAATCGATATCCCATACTCAACATTTACCGACGCGAACCAGTCAATCATAATTGCAGGAACCGGTGTTGGGCCGGGCGTGATAACGAACGCGACCCGCATCGCAGACGTGATGATCTACAAGCCGACGGCTTTTGACGCCAATACTGTTGAGATCGGGCACCGCGCAACCGCAGGGGACAGAGACACCATCGCAACAGCATCTGAGGTCTCGGCCATCACGACTGGCGTGGCGAAGCCGGTAAACTGGCAAGTGGCCGGAAAATATGCAGACCTGATCGTGAGCGCCAATCGAGGCATTTACGCCCGCCTGGGTGCAGGAAGCGTCCCGACGGTCGGCCTGCTGCGTCTGGTGCTGATCGTCTATGACGTTTCGCCCAAGACCACGATCTGAGGTTGATCGTGGTGTATTAGGAAACAAATCACCCGAAAGTTGGAAAAGTAATTTGAATGCGCTTCTGGCTTCAGATAATGTTGCTGTTTACGGTAGGGTTGAAACCGCGTTGCCAACAGCGGGAAAAATTCATATTTGGATTACTGTTTTTGATATAACACCTAGGACAACTTTTTGAGGAATTTCAAATGAACTTTCAAGGAACAGGTAAACGCCTTTCATCTGGTGATGTTGGCAAAGCCGCAAAACAAATCGGAATTGAAACGGCTGTCTTACTTGCTTTCTTGGAAGTTGAAGCGGCTGGACGGGGTTTTGATAATTCAAACCGTCCAAAGATGTTGTTTGAACCGCATATTTTTTGGCGCAATTTAACCGGTGCGTTGCGATCAACGGCGGCGCGGCTTGGTCTTGCCTATGCGCGGTGGAAACCTGGCAGTTATCCAAGCGAAAGTTATACCAGGTTGCAAGCCGCAATTGATGTTTCTGAAGAACCGGCTTTTCTTTCGGCTTCATATGGTCTTGGTCAAATCATGGGTTTCAATCACGCTGTTGCAGGAAATCGCACCGCAAAAGAAATGTTTGAAACCGCAAAGAAAGGTGAATTTGAACAGCTTGTTCAGCTTGTCACTTTAATGAAGTCTTGGCACATGCATAAGATGTTGCGCCCTGGTGCCGATTACACAAATCCTGAAACATGGGTTCCAGCGGTTCGCAAATATAATGGCGGTGGCTATGCAAAACATGGTTATCATATTAAAATGGCACGGGCATACGTGAAGCATTCAGGACGGGTTCAATCTGTTGTCAATGTTGTTTCATCTGTGTTGAAAATTGGTTCAAAATCTGAAGCTGTTCGCAATCTTCAGACAGATTTGCAATCATTGGGATATGTTTTTGAAAGCGGTGTTGATGGTCGTTTTGGTCCTGAAACTGAACTTCATGTTAAAACATTTCAAGATAAGAATTCGCTAACCGTTGATGGTTGGGCTGGTGAAAAAACACTTGCAAAAATCTCTGAAGCGGTTCAACAGATTAAAGTTGACAAAACACCTGAACCACCTGTATTTGATAAAAAAGCCGGTTGGGTAAATCTGATCATCGCAATTGTACAGGGGATTTTCAAATGATGAATAAATACTTCAAGCCAAAATCCTTGACTTGGTGGACATCAGTAACACCGCTGTTTGTTGGTGTATTTATGGCCGCTGAACCGCTTCACGGGCTTTCCGGTGCTACTGATAGCTTGCGCAATGTCACGGGCTTAACAGCGCCCGTTTTGATCAACATGGGTCTTGCCGGTGTTGGATTGCGCGGGGCTGTTTAACATGTGGTGGACGGGCGTCATCAAGTGGATTACAGGCGGCGGGTTTTCTGGTATCGCGTCCGAATTGCGTCAAGCACATGCTGACAAACTTCAGGCGCAAACCGATGAACAGAAACTTGCCGCTGATGTAACCATTAATCAACTTGAAGCGCGACAGAATGCGCTAGTTCAGGGTGAAGGTGCTTGGGTTTCAAAAGTTGTTCAAGCCGCCTGGGCAACACCTTTCATCATCTTCAACTTCAAAGTGATTGTTTGGGATAAAGTTTTAAAACTTGGTGTGACTGATCCTTTGGGCGAATTTGAAAGAAATATCGGAATGATAATCGTTGGTTTTTACTTCTTAACAACCGGCGCAACTTACGCTATACGACAGGTGAAGAAATAATGGATGCTGATTTAAAATGGTTGACTGGTATTGCGGTAACACTTTGTGTTGCTTTTACTGCATCTTTAATTGCTACATTTCGCAACTTTGCAAATAAGCTTTCAAGCCATTCTGACAAAGTTCATAATAGAATTGACAAAGTTAAAGAAGATTATGTTCGGCGCGATGATTTGAACAATCACATTAACAGAATTGAAGAAAATATAAAGACCTTGCGA
>Ga0307960_1001054_pt1 | contig 15671 bp, 17 predicted proteins | sample OrgLakmetagen542_FD_201832 | JGI IMG/M metagenome (GOLD analysis project Ga0307960, IMG submission 201832) | Saline water microbial communities from Organic Lake, Antarctica - #542 | ecosystem: Environmental > Aquatic > Non-marine Saline and Alkaline > Saline | place: Antarctica: Organic Lake... | reverse complement strand
AACAATCATATGGGGAGGGGCTGCAACGATGGGGAGGGGCTGCAACGATGGGGGAACGATGAGGGAACTGCAACGATGGGGAGGGGCTGCAACGATGGGGGCTGTCGATGCTCACCCATGATGTTAGGTGAATGCAGGTCCTCTTGCGTGCCCAGGGCCATCACATACACACGGACGCGCTTTCCGATCTTGAACTTAAGCTCAGGCATGTTGCAGTACATGTATCCTGCGTGGGCATGCAACGGGATGTAGACCAACCATAAGTGGACAGCATATTTTCTATCGCAAGGACACGGAATTGAAAAAGCCAAATTGTCAAGGATAGGGTCGCCGCAAGCCAAACCTCAAGAAACCTGGACACAGTAAAATGGATTTACTGTATTGCTGGTGCACTAAATCCTCCATCAGCGCCTGCCTTTGCCCCACAGCCTTCTGGTTCTTGCAGCCGTACCGTTGATGGCATGCTTGAGCGAGGACTCTTCAAAGTCAGGGTTCTCCATCCACTCCTCCAGTGTCTTGCCAGAGTCGGGCAGGTACCTGCACAGTCAGAAGGAGTAACTGCATGTAGGCATGTAGGTGTGGCTCCCTTTCCTTTATTAATGTGGGGAGTGGCTTTTCACTGTCTGTGTAGCTTTTCATGTTCTCTTTTTTAATTACAAGTGTGGTCGAGGCAGACAAGAGCAACAAATTTGGAAATGCAACGGAAGCACATTTAGTCTCTCATTAAATACCGAGCGAGCAGACAAAAACGTCACAGGCCCCTTACTCCTCAATGTTGTCTTGGGCGAACAGAGACTTGGCCTCGTTGATCACGCTGAAGAAAGCGACCACCTCCTGGTCGGCGCTGTCAGGGCTCAGCATTTCAGATGAAGCAGGGTAGATCAAGATGCCACCAAATAAACCGGAGTACGTGTCACGCGCCTCGTCAGTGTGTGAGTGGTACATCCACAGGATGGAGTCAAGGTCAGCAGGCCCTGGGCCAGAGTTCTCTGACACCTGAAACAGGCAGAACAGTCAAACTTCAAACCAGGGAAAACTACTGCCAGCATTTTGTGCAAGAGAAGCAAGGAAAAGCATGGTTTCTCAGCTGTCACTCTACATGCTTTAAACTGATATCAAAACTGGCTTCACAGACATGGGCTCAGCTGGCCTTGCAGTCCTCAGACAACTTCTGAGTTCTCTGCGGCAAGCAGAAGAATTCCAGTTCTTGTAGGCGAGTGATTTGCAAGATGCACTTTTGCACAAAGCGCATGCTTCCCTTTCTTGTCCATCCAACCTTTTATTAAGCTTTTAGTCCTTTTAGTTTTTGATGTTTTGGTTTTTGGAGAAATCTGTCTTGTTTTCTCTCTCAGTCGTTTGCCCTTTCTCACTCAGAAATCTCTAGCCTACTCAACGAGCCGCAACAAGTATATTGCTGCATATCTAATTATTGCAAAACACGTACCTCCCACTCGTACACGTGGGTGCTGCCAGGTTTCACGGCGTCATCTTGGCGCGGAGCGTCGTTAGGTGCGTCGCCTGTGCCATCCTTGTAAGGGGCCCCTTCCCCATCCTTCCCGTACCTCACTCCGTGAGGGTGCATGGTGACGGGATAGTCGTACCTGGAAGCCACAACAATGGAGGCAATCGTTTTATCCCACTTATTCTTATAACAAGTACAGTCCACAAAGTGCATAAAAGTTGGGAGTTTTTTGTTATAATTTATGTGCAAAGCTAACAAAGGAGAAGGCAGGTCTCAATTGAGCCTTACTTCCCAGGGACGTAGGGATGTAGAAAAATATAAGCGCAGAGACTTTACTCAATCCAGCCTCTTGCAAAATCACAGTATATGCACTGCATAAAAGCAAGTAGGTTGATAGGGACACAGCGCTGGGTATCTTCATCTGCCAGTCAATACCTCCCGTTCTGCGCCTTTTGCTGCTCAATGCAATGCAAAGTAATGGGCAACGGCACATAGTCAGAACTGCTTTGTTGCACAACAAATGATGCACAATGCTTCGCGCCGCACCACTCACTTTGCAGCATCCAGGCTATTTTTGAAGGTGACCTTGATCTTTTCGCCAACACGAGCCCTCAAAAGAGGTCCAACAAGGCCCAGGTGCTTCTCAGACTCAGGGCGCTCTTTGACGACGTTAAAGGTAGCGTTGGTGTACTCTACATACCTAGCCTTGATGTACCTGGGGTAGAAACGTGAAATTGGTCTGAGCAAGCGGCGCTCCACAGCTTGTGCGTTACCCAACAAGTAGTGACCTTGAGCAGGTAGCCTGATCAGAGCTCAAGAGCAATCTTACTTTGAGCCAATCCTGCCCATGTCCTCGTCAGGTGTACCCAAGAACACTTTGGCTGCCTCATCCTCACTGAGGGGTACCGATGGGTTCTTGCACTTGCTCTCTCCAGAGGGTGCGTAATCCCTGTGGCAAAAGATGCAGTAGTTCGGAGGGTGTTTCTGTCTGCGTATCTTTTGGCATCAGGGTATCAAGACCGTGGTTTCTGTCATCTTTCTTTATAGCATATACCCAACAACATAGACTCTCCTTGCACAGCATGCCTGTGCAACATCTGCATATTACAGGTCACACTTTTGTAGCTTTAAAATCACACTTGCGATTAAACATGCATGACCACTCCAGAACATGCAATTTTAATTTCTTTCTGTCTGCCTCAGCTTTGAGTTACCACCTACCAGACCGTGTCCTCAGCAGCAATAAAGTGCTCGCGCACAGTGCCCGTGACGGCAGCAGGCGCTGCCCCGTTCACTGTGTACAGTGCAACCATGCCACCGCCAAAGTGGGCATTCCTGCAGAGGCAGACAAATAAGGGTGCCTTGACTGCAATGCTCAAACACTTCCTGCAATTCAAACACTTGACTGCAATTCAAACACTTGACTGCAATGCCCAAACACTTCCTGCAATTCAAACACTTGACTGCAATTCAAACACTTAACTGCAATGCCCAAACACTTCCTGCAATTCAAACACTTGACTGCAATTCAAACACTTGACTGCAATGCCCAAACACTTCCTGCAATTCAAACACTTGACTGCAATTCAAACACTTGACTGCAATGCTCAAACACTTCCTGCCCAGCACTGCAGTTTAAGGGTGTGCCGTTTAACACATGGTACAAACGGTGCCTTAATGTGCCACATTTTGGCCAGCACACTGTCAGCATAGGCAAGTTGCAGCCAAGCAGAAAAGTAGCAGGATGGCCTGAAATTTAAACAATCCTTTAGCAAACAGCTTAGCACACCATGCTACGGCACTCACACATGGCAGTGGAACATCCAAGTCCCTGGGTTGTCGTTGCTGAGATCTGCTGTGGTTGTTGACCCTCCGACTAGGTTGATTTGGTCAATCCTGTGACCCTGGTGCAGCAAAGTGTTTCCATGCCTGCGTGAAAACACAGATCACCAGTACGAACGTGTCAGTTACGGTCCATGACGGGTCAAGGCTTATTTGAACACTTTCCGGCTGTAACCAAAGGCAATGCAGTAAGAAGGGGTATTTGAATGGACACAAAAGAGCATAAACATCAATTTACTTGCCCTAGCCTGGTGATCGAGTAAGCACAAAAATGTGTCATGGAAAACATACAAAGGCTTGTCTGTCGTTTTGAAATTTGTTTCACGCAATTATTGAACAAGTTGAAATTTGCACCACACCAAACCAGATTATACTGCTGAGAGCCCGTTTTTCTAATACACCTTTTCGCTGCAATGTAACAGACTAACTCTCACCAGTGGAAGTTGTGCATGGACTCTTCAGATCCAATTGCGCCCATGTGCCAGCGTACGTTCTCACCGACGTCAGAAGTCAAGCCCTCACCATTGCACCACACAAAGCCTGCAGAACCGTCGTAGCAGTGATAGTGAGCAAGTAGATCTGTTCCACAGCACCATAAGAACAGTCAGGGCTAGAAATATCCTTCTTGTGGTAATTTAATGATACTCGTGGTGGTCATATTCTAATGTGATTGAATCTTTAGTGAGTTTTGTGTGGTCATAGTTACTTCTCCGTCCGCATCTTGATGGCAATGGCGACGTTTAAGGCAATTAGCTATATTGCTCAAAACAAGCCGCACCGTTCGTAGCATGCTGAACTCCACCAACTTTTTCTGCGACTGCCTTGTTGTCTTCCCAGTATGGAGAAAGCTCCTCAGTGAACACCTGCAGGTACACATTGCACATAAATGCTCTTAGCGTACGAAGAGCCAAGGGCAATTGCAGTTGGAGCTCTTGAGCATATAAAAATTCAAGGAAAAGGCAGCGAGGCATAATTCTTCCCTAAAACTGCTGACCTGGAATGCACTGATGAAATCACGATCAACGTCAACAGCACTGCCGTCCCTGTTTGCCATGCCAGGGGAGGTGATCAGGATGGGCCCAACAAGACCTGTAGATGTGAGTAAGGGAATAGGCAAGCACTGATGATGCTATGCACATTACTCAGGCAAAGGAATTTATAAACACCTCTTTGTTGCAAGGCCACCAGCCTCCTGGATTTGCAACGATGTAAAGAGTGGCTGAGAGTTGACAAAGCTCTTCCATTTCTTAACAACTTATCACCTGCATTGTCATGAGCTGCAGGAGCCAGGCTGGAGCGGTACATGTACATCCTGGATGTCTGCATACAACATGGAGTATCAGAAGGCAGGTTCAGAACATTGTAGGACACAGCATTCCAGGGGTAGCTTTCTCTCTAGCCTAAAGAACGGAGAAATATAAATATTGTGATGCGCACCTGCTTGCCCATGGCATATAAATATTGCGATGCGCACCTGCTTGCCCATGGCCTTAGCATCAGCAGCACTGGTGAAAGTAGGAGCGGCAGACTTGGGGACCTGAGAGGAAACCAGGAGGGAACAATTTGCATGTCACGCCCAATTGGTGGCAGAGACAAATCGTGTGATTATCCCTGGGACCTAGAATGTGATCAACGGTTTTACAGTTATTTGGTTGTTTGCAGTTTAGATGGTCTTCTTGTAACAAATTTGCGCTCTCAGACAGAAACATCCATCAGCAGCATCCCGGGGCGTTGCTCAAGCCGTCGCCTCCTTCTCACTTGTGAGAGGGGGAGACAGTGACTTGCTATGACAAGCAAGGTATTTTCTTGATTTTGCATGTAAGAGGGACCTAGATTTTCCTGCTTGTGAACCTGTTTTCACACCACCACTTGACAGGTCCTTCTTGTTTATTGCAAGTAAGAATGAATGTGTGCAATAATGTGAACCATGCTCCAATCCCAGCTGGTACATAGTTCCGTAAAGAAGAGAAACAGCCTGTCTTACGTGGAAGGTGAGCTTGGAGACAGCGCCAGGAGCTACTCCAGGGGTGTTGCCTGCGTTCCTTGTCCCAGTTCCCTTGACGGGCCAGGATCCACCACCTGAGGGCTCCTGCGGGTCATCCAAGGAATGGAGATCTTGTATTTCAAAAAGCCCAGCATGCATGTGGGCAGGGAGCCAAGGCATACACGCAGTGCTGTAAGCGCAATGTGGACTTGCTATTAAATCAGGTAGCAACTCTTGACACTCTTGACTTACCAATGTGACATCAAAATCAAGGTTGTTCTTCAAGCTCACTTCAATGAACTGACCAGCCTCAGCCACAAGCATGGGACCTGAAGCATGAATTACAGCAATTCGCTTCTGTGTTTGGGTCAATCGTGTAAAGCATCTGTAGATGTCACCTAGCCAAGATTTGCGCTAGCAGGGTTGAATATGAACAAGGCGTGCAGCATCCTATGACAACAAACGGGGCTCTTCTCTCTTATTTCATGTCGGGAGCGGCTCTTTGCCTGCATGTAATGAGTACTGATCTAGCTTGAATCCAACCGCACCCACCTAAGATACCCAGGTGAGCTTGACTTGCGGGCCTCTCCTTCAGTGTTGTGAAGGTCTCATCAGTGTACTCGCGGTACTGAGCCTTTTTAAAAGACCCAGACAGGTTGTCCATGGGAATGCCGTTTGCTTCAGGGATGACCGTGCCGATGAGGCCATCATAGCATTTGTTCTTGCCTGTCATTTGAATTGTGGTGGGCTCTTGCCAAAGGTCTTCTCAGGTGGGTGCGCACTTGAGAAGATGGAGGCCTCTTTTTTAAAGAACAGCCAAGTTACAAAACAGAACAGGAAACTTTACAAATAATTTAAGCTACAAACATACCACTGCAGGGTATGCCCTTGATTGAAGCAGCACATAACACTCACCTGAAGGAGCATAATCCCAAGACACTTCATCTGCTCCGATATAGTAACGACGCACGACCTGGCTTGGGCCGATCTCTATAGGTCCACCTCCACCACCACCACCATTATTGCTGCGACCAAACAAAAACAAGGAGTATCAGGTCATGAAATAGTAATTCATCTTGCTTAGACTTTATTTTCTGCATTGGACACGTTGCACAGAATCATACAAGGAAGTCACTAAATTGTGGAAGCTTGATGTGAGCCTGGACAGATCTTCCGTTCATAACAGGTTTGATGGTGCAGAAATGACGCACCTATCAATGGTGGAGGATCTGTCACTGCTGCTGTTTTTTAAACCAACACCGAGGCCGACGCCGAGTGCGACACCAAGGACCACAGTGGTTACACAAGCTCCAACAATGAGCCAGGTCCACATTGCAGTCGTGCCACCTGTTCCATCAGGAGTAATAATGAGCGTGCTTAAGAAGGGATGGTAAATAATATGACCAGCACGACCTTGGGTAGGACCAAAACCTACTGACTTACCACTTGTCTAATCGTCACCAAGTTTATTCTGGCTGCTGTTGCTCCAATTCAACACTGAACTAGCTGTGGACGTGCACGCAGCTGAGATCTGACCCTTCTTGCTTTTAGTTAAGTCATCATATCTAAATAGTTCATTGCAGTGCGTGCGCGTGTGCAGTTGGATTACATACTGAACCCGAAACTGAGCTGGTGAAGCAAACGCTTCTGGAAGCCTGTGTGATATATCATGCTGCAGCAGCATGTTTGTCTAGGTAGGGGGGCGCGGGGCGGACCAGCAATGATAATAAAATATTGACCTATCGAGTCTCGACAGCTATGTAGATTGGAGTACATTTTAATATGTTCAAGGACCCGTTGCATTTCCCAGTTGATTACACAGGGTACGGTAACAGGGTCTCGGAGAGCAGTACAGCCAGGAATCAAAAGCAGCGTGTGTACACGCCTGCGCATGCGTGAAGTGTGCAGCAGTGAAGCGTGCAGCAGTGAAGCGTGCAGCGTGAGCACTGTGTATCATATTATTTGTCGTCCATTTACGCTTACCTGAAGCTGCTCCGCCTCCTCCTGCTGCCTTCCCTCCTTTGCCCTTCAAGTCGTCGCCCATCTCCGGGTCGGTTGTTCCATGCTGTGCGTAGGTCGGGTTCTTGCCCGCCATGCTTTGTACCTAAGTGCAAGCTTGCCCGTTGAGTGGCCTTTCTCTTTACCAGGGAAAATACGTGCCAAAATATATTTAGAAAGGACGTCAATTCTGAAAAAATTTTCAGGCGTGTGCCGCACACCAACGAACCGCGCAAGCCCAGCGCACGCACCAAAATTGGTTGATCTTGGAAATTGCAATGCCTGTATGACAAAGTCATAAATGAAAACATAATTCATTTTTGATAGGTATGTGTCATCGAGCGGTGCATTGATGTGTTTGACTTTATTCAAAGGCACGTACATTGGTTAGGTTACTTAATTTACTTTCAGTAGAAACAATGCAGTTTGTTTTTGGCCACCTTTGAAATGACGTGATGCAAGAATTTCTGCTAGAGTTCTACCCCAATGGACTCCAGGGCTCAACTACTTCAGAAGGAGCAGGAGGTCCATGCTCTACGGGAGGCTGCGCTCGAAGAGCTGGAGCAGCGCGTACGTAATGTGCCAGTTAGAAGCAAGCAGCGCTAAAACATGTGCCTGGACTTATTACACACAGTTCTTGCCTTTTCGCTTGCAGTACAAAGAGAAGGAACTTGAATGCAGCGGGCATCTCAGCAAGGCAAGTTCCTGTACAGCTCGCCGAGTCGTGTCAAATGTGACTGTTTATGCGCATATGTGTGCGTGGCAGTGTGTGTGTGTGTGTGTGTGTATGTGTGTGTGTGTGTGTGTGTGTGCGTGTGTGCGTGTGTGCGTGTGTGCGTGTGTGCGTGTGTGCGTGCGTGTGCGTGCGTACGTGCGTGCGTGCGGGGGTGTGGGGGTGTGCATGTGTGTGTGTGAGTGTGTGTGTGTTGTGTGTGTGTTGTGTGTGTTGTGTGTGTGTGTTGTGTGTGTGTGTGAGTGTATGTGTTTGTGTGTGTATGTGTGTATCATGTGTGTTCGTGCGTGTCTGTGTGTATGTGTGTATGTGTGTGTGCGTGCATGTGTGAGTGTTGTGTGTGTGCGTGTGTGCGCGTCTGCGTGTGTAAAAATGTGTGTGTTTGCGCGAATGTTTGTCAGTGTGTGTGCGTGCATGCCTGCGTGCCCATGTGTGCGCACGCGACTGGGGTTGTGCGTTTGTTAGGTCCCTAGCAGAAGCTTGCAAGCTGGTTCTGCTGCTTGAAGCACCATTGTTTTCGAGCTAGAGCACCTGTTTGGTGCCCAAACATGTGCTGTGTTCACACACACTTCATTGGCACTCAGATCATTTTGCATGCACTTCGCGGTATTTGCAATCTTGCACCTGTCCTCCCTTTCCTGCGGCCTCAGAGTGCAATCCACCCCAGACACCCCATAGCATTTTTGACACTGCTGCAGCGTTCTAAAACTGTACATGTCATCTTCAGCTGGTAGATTACAGTGCATCTGGGAAAGCACCCTTTCAACGGAAGTTGTTTACTGGCTCCCATAGGGTCCCTCTTTTTTAGCCTGAGCAATTATTTCTCCGATCATATACACACTCGGAGGTTGCGAGGCTCGTTACGTGTATGGCGTGTAAATGGAAATTAAGGGAACTCGCTGAGTATTCGGCCATGCAATGGTGTGCCCATGCAAATTTATAATTATGAGCCGAAGCACAATCTAGCTTTGTTCGGTCACGTAGGCATTCAATTGAAATAACATCGAGCAAGCACTTGACAGTCACTCGCTGCCCCCCTCCTTTGCCCTGGCGTGGACTCACAGTTCTCTCAGCTGCAGGCAGATTTTGAGTACAACCTGCAGCTGCTGCAAGACAGGGACAGCGAGCTCCAGCAATACGACGGCAACGCCGCGCTGCAAGCAGCCGTGCTCGCCGACAATGCGCAACAGCTGGCCGTGTTGCAGGAGGCATGCACCGAGGCACAGAATGGTGGGTGGGATGTGAGCATTTCCAAGGGAAGTGAGGAGCGGCAGGGGAAGCCTACAATGAGATGCGCAGAGGTGTGTATGGGCGGGGTGTAGTGAGGAAAGGGAAGGCGCGTGACAGCTGGCCGAGCTGCAGGAGGCATGGACAGGTAGGTGGGTGTAACAAGATGGGGAAGGCGCTGCAGGTGTTTGTAATGCAGGAGGGAGCAACAACGCACAGGAAGGTGTGTGTGTAGTGTGTGTGTGTGTGTGTGTGTGTGGATGGCCAGAAACGCTTAAGTTTGTTGTATATACACATGTAATTGGTCAAAATCCCTGCCCAAAATACCGTATTTACATTATATTATAAATAATAAATATAAAAAATATGTATGGTTTTGGCCAACCCTACTTGTGTGGCTTCTCTTTCCTTCACTAGTAGATCTGCTGGCTGCGCAACCGCAGATATGTAGCGAGGCATAAGAAGATGTGATGGCCTGTTGAGCGCAGAGGGCGCATTGTTTTACAAAGCCTCAACAGGAATGTTGAGGAAAGGAGGCACGAAACACTGCCAGTACGGCACTATCCGCACTTCTCTTCAATTATACATCCCAGGATCGTGTTTTTTTTTGACCGGTGCCAGTGTTGCATGACTGACTCTTCTGACGAATCCTGCCATCAGGTCCCTTGCCTCTTCTGTATGATGCACCATGCTTGCAGACCTCAAAGCTGAGAGAGCAGCCCGACAAGAGGAGGAGTTCTTGGCGCAAGCAAACTGTTCAGAGCTGCAACAGCAGGTATGTGTAAGCTTATGTATTGAGCGCTACTACTGCAGAGGTGTTTGCGTGCTTGCTGATTGTGTGTGTATGTGTGTGTCTGAGTGTGTGTGTGTGTGTGTGTGTGTGTGTGTGTGTCAGAGCCTTTGTGCAGGTCTGCTACTACATCTGCTTACATCAACCGGACACACACACACATACACACACACACAAACACACACGCATAGGCATGCACTCACTGGTTGACGACGTGCACACACATCCTAACACTGTCAAATTGGTTTCTTCAGGTAGAGGATGCCCGCATGTCTGCTGCTGAGCAATTGCAGCGTGCAACTGAGCAGTATGAGCACAACAAGAGGGTGCTACAGGTGGGTGGGTGTGGAGCTACAGCACATGCCCTTGAGTTCATGTTGTATGTGCATGTGCATGTGGGTGTATGGTGGCCTGCATGTTATTGTGCATTGTGCATGTGGGTATATGATGGCGTGCATGTTATTGTGCATTGTGCATGTGGGTATATGGTGGCGTGCATGTTATTGTTCATGCGTGGGTATGTGTCGTGTGCATGCTTTTCTTGAAAAACAAGCACGTGCACAAGAGGCTATGCTGCATAGAGGGTCGTGCTAAAAAGGTGGGGCTGGTCATTGCCCTTTATGGATTACCATCGGCTCCCACACTCCAACATCAATGCAATGCAATTTTCTTGTAAAGAGAATTTTCTCTGTTCTGGATCTTTTGAAAAATACCCCCAACGGCTTGTCTAAATAGACAAGCTCCTATGATTTAGTAGATTGGAACTGGCTGCTGAAACAACGACAACAGTGCGCTGCATCAAGGTTGCTATAAGTTCCGTTGGCTTTTAAGACGTAAGTCTGGTGCACGCAATGCCTTGGCATAGGTTTGGTGTGCATATGGACGTGCACAAGCACGTGTTGTGCATGCTGTTCTCAAAGCGACAAGTCCATGCGCTAAAAATTGCTCAGGCATGCATCCATGTGTGTCTTGGCTCATCAAAAACTTGAGCTCACGAAAAATGCATGGTGCGCTCGCCCGCGTGCATTTTCCCCCTTATCACATGCGGAGTGCCCTATTTGATAACATGAATGTCCTAGAATGTATATCTATGCATACCGCATCGCATATATCGCATTGCATCGCATATGCATATCGCATGGATATCCTAGGAAGCACAGGAAAAAGGTCAGGATGAAGTCATGCAACAGTCTTGCTCCCTCCCTCCCCCTTCAATACGGGCAGACATCGTAAGGCAGGTGCAGAGGGCTTCCGAACCTCGTACGGGTGCCGCTGATGCACATGAGGTGTATGGGGAGCTTGCTTGCCAGTGGGTGATGATGGATGCACTCTGCCGCGTTAGCAGTGACTCCATGCACATGCAATGAATGCGCTCTAGTATGGACAGACGTGTGGAGAAAGCAGGTTGACATCGTGATATGGTTGTACTTCCTCCCCTCTCGCACGCAGCGTGCGTTAGCAGAGGCAGAAGAAGAGGTGGCACGACAGCGCAGAGAGATGGGGGCGGACTTCCAGGCCCAGGCACAACAGCTGGAGCTGAAGTACAGGCAGCAGGCAGAAGACGCTCAGCAGGCACGCTCTTGTGTGCTTTGTGTGTGTGCGTGTGTGTGCGTGTGTGTGCGTGTGTGTATGTGCATTGTGTGTATGTGTGAATATTTTCGTATGCGCGTGAAAGTCAATTCCTTGCACGGCCTTGGACTTTGGTACCAGGCGCCTAGATGTACAAATTGTCAGTGTCGTAAGTGCCAAAGCAGACATTTCCAGGTTTTTTCTTCTTCTGTGAAGCATGGTGCAGAATCAAGCACTGTAGTAGACTCATTCTAAGCAACCCTCCTGAGACGGCCATAGCAATCATCATCTCCAAAGCTTAGCTGTGCTTCACGTGTGGAAATATTCAAGGGACAAGCTCATACTCACACATAATAAAGTATGCGCTAGTGGAGATATTAGCACCCAAAACTTTGACGGAGATTGTCGCTGCTGGGCAGCTAACTGCTCAGATAACCATGCAGGAAAAATCCATGATCCTTAAAAGTCTGGCCTGACCACAGACCACTAGGCTTCCGGGGCAGCTTTCTCCCTTTGACACACAATTGTACAGGATGCACAAACACCGACTTGTCTTACCCACGTCACAAGAAAAGCGTATTCTGCTCGACACAATTGTATAGGATGCACAAACGCTGACTTATCTTACCCATGTCAAAGGCAAAGCGTATTCTGCTCGACACACAATTGTACAGGATGCACAAACGCTGACTTGTCTTACCCATGTCAAAGGGAAAGCGTATTCTGCTCGACACACAATTGTATAGGATGCACAAACGCTGACTTATCTTAACCATGTCAAAAGGAAAGTGTATTTTGCTCGACACACAATTGTACAGGATGCACAAACACCGACTTGTCTTACCCATGTTGATGGAAAGATGTATTCTGCTGGGGAATGGTCGCCACAGCCTGCACAGCTGTTTCTTTCTTCTTTCTTTTATTAAATGCTGCTGCAAGCACTACAAAGGAGCCCTCTTTCACAGCGTACAGAAATGAAAGTTGTGCGCTTAACCTCACTCCTCCAGGAAGCTGCGGTGGCCAAAACCCTGGCTCAACAGCGGGAGACAGAAGCACGTGCTGCACATGTGCGGGAGCTGGACAGAATTAAGGCTACAGAGGTCTGTGTTTATGAGAGTGCTTGTGTGTGTACGTGCATGTGAATGTGCTTGTGTGTTTGTGTGTATATGTGCATGTGTCATGTGTGTGTGAGTGTGAATATGAGTTTAAGTGTGAGGTTGATGTGATGTGATGTGTTTGTATCTGTGTTTGTGTGTGTGCGTGCGTGCTCATGCGTGCCGATTTGGAGGTGTGTGCACAAGATGCTCTATTTGCACACTGCACACAGGTGCAGGAGCTAGATGCAATTTAGGCCTCAGAGTTGTAAACACATGCAGGCTATGCATGCGTGTGCATTTATACACACGTGTTCAACATGTAAAACAAGTGCTCCTGCTTCTTGTTGCTGGACAGATCAATGCATGTCCTATATATACTAGAGAGAGAGAGAGAGAGAGAGAGAGAGAGAGAGAGAGAGAGAGAGATATAGATAGATAGATATATATATATATAGAGAGAGAGAGAGATGGACACACACACGCTCCTCTACGACTGGTCATGTGTGTTTAAAGGGAACAAAGAAGAGGAATAATAGCATAGGCTGCCTATGATAGGCAGGAAAACAGCTCATTCCACCATGACAACAGAGAAGGAGCCACTTTGGTGCGCATGCTGCCCTGACTGCTGTGGAGAGGCATGAGGCATGCGCAAATAGCTTCCGCACTGTCATGGAGCAGAGAGGCCCGGAGCTACAGTCAAAAGATTACGCCATTGGCCACTTGTCATCCTAGGCCACACCAATCAATTTTTGTCATTGGCCACTCATTCTAGATCACCCAAGGCCACACCAAATAATTCATGTCATCGGCCACTCATTCTAGATCACCCAAGGCCACACCAATTAATTTGTGTCATTGGCCACTTGTCATCCTAGAACACACACGTGCAAGAAGCTGCCCTGAGGAATTTAGCTAGAGAACATGCAAAGATGGAAAAAGTCATTGCATTGTATGATCACAAGCTGCCCTGTCTGCCTCTCAAAAACATAAGCAGGCTGCGCATGCAGATATTTTGAGTGGTCAGTGCATTGTGTGACGGTTCTAGTCTGAGTTGCATCACGAGGTGCCCTCTCTGCTCTGAAAAACACAAGCAAACGGCACAAGCAAAGATTCGATTGAGGAAGACGCTGCAACGTAGGCTGCCCTGTCTGCCTCTCAGAGACGTGCAACAGTTAAAAGTTTGCGCTGCGTCATAGGCTGCCCTGTCTGCCTCTCGGAAACACGAGCAAGCGGCGACCGCGTTGACGTGGGAACTGGAGAGCATGCAGCGTCTCAAGGACGACGCTATAGCGGAGCTGCAGCAGCAGTGTGGCGTGTTGAAACAGCAGTTGCAGGTGAGGCAGCAGTGTGTTACATACAGTTGCAGGTGAGGCAGCAGTGTGTTACATACAGTTGCAGGCAAGACAGCAGCTGCAGGTGAAACAGCAGTGTGGCGTGTTGAAACAGCAGCTGCAGGCGTGTTGCACAACTGCAATGATTTGAGTGAATAAGCTACACAAAAACAGCTGTGCAACAGGCTCAAACAGAACTGTGGTGCAAAACGTAGATGCAGGGGGTGCAGGCGATGTTTGGTGTACATGTTGCTTAGTAGGGGACAGCCAGCGAATGGGTAGCAGAAGTGTGGCTCACAACAGTGATGTCTTAATTGTAGGGTTGGTTAGAACCATATATATACATACAGTGTATGTATAATGTATTTTTGGCAGGGAATCATCAAATGTACGGTGTATGTATACTGTTCTGGCCAACCTCACGTACCTGCCTTCGTCTTATGTCCTTGTTGCGTCCATGCGCTAATTTAATCAATGCAATTGTATGTGTTTAAACTCTGAAAGGAGCTTTGACGTGGTTAATCAGGTTCAGGTTCAGAGATGAGAGGCAGGTCAGTAGCACAGTGGTCAAAAAGCAAAAGGCGTGCGGTTAAAATGTGCTCATGAATTGCCACAAAAAACCTGTGTCAGCAGCACAGTGGTCAAAAAGCAAAAGGCGTGCTGTTGAAATGTGCTCATGAAATGCCACAAAAAACATGTGTCAGCAGCGCAGTGGTCAAATAGCAAATAGCAAAAGTCTTGCCGTTTAAATGTGCTCATGAATTGCCACAAAAAACAAGTGTCGGCGAAATGTGATGTGCAATGCAGGTTTGGAGCGAGGAGGCTGATCAGCAGCAGGGTGATCTTAGCCGCCGTCTTTCTGCCAGCAATGCTGCTTTGGAGCAGGTGCGCTCAAGGGGTGACAAAACTCTGGCCCTTGGCAGATCAAAAACTTTGGCCCTTGGCAGATCAAAATCTTTGGCCCTTGGCAGATCAAAAGCTTTGGCCCTTGGCAGATCAAAAACTCTGGCCCTTGGCAGATCAAAAACTTTGGCCCTTGGCAGATCAAAAACTTTGGCCCTTGGCAAATCAAAAACTATGGCCTTTGACAGATCAGCCATACCGGGTTCAGAGAAAAGTATGTTTGTTTGTCACAGCAGGAGGGTGTAGGAAGAATAACTTTTGGACGACACGTGTCACATCGATTAAAAACTATATATTCGGAATCCTGACGTCGAGAGCTATCAATTGGTATATATATGAGTCGAATCCAGGAGGGGGGGGGGGCCCGATGTGGTTAATTTTTTTGGGGGGGTTCTCCAGTGGGCCACTCCCACGGAATTTTAAACATATCGGAATCCGCAGCTCAAGCCCAGTTGATTGCCACCCTTTTTTAGCAAATTGGGTAAAAGGGGGGGGGTCTGTGGACATGTCCAAAAGTCAGAGGCACATGCGCTCCGGTGCAGGCTGCGGGGTGAGTCAAGCCAATGGAGCAGCAATTCACTCCAAACTTCCAGGATTGTGCCAGCATGAGATAGTCAGTGGAACTCTGAAAAAAGGAAGCAATGTGGAGTTGTGCAAGCCAGTTATGGGTGCCTGGTGATTCATGTAGGCATGGGCGTCCGTATCTCAGTTTTTGCCCCATAACTCTGCGGCAAT
>Ga0307960_1001048_pt1 | contig 15719 bp, 11 predicted proteins | sample OrgLakmetagen542_FD_201832 | JGI IMG/M metagenome (GOLD analysis project Ga0307960, IMG submission 201832) | Saline water microbial communities from Organic Lake, Antarctica - #542 | ecosystem: Environmental > Aquatic > Non-marine Saline and Alkaline > Saline | place: Antarctica: Organic Lake... | reverse complement strand
TAAAAGACGTTTAAAAGAATTCAACTCAAATTGCTCACGAGATTTTTTATTTACGTGAGGAGAACGTAATACGGTAAAGATTTTTTTCTTAGTGGGTAGCGGAATTGGTCCTGTAACCACCGCGCCTGTTGTCTTTACTGTCTTCACGATTTTTTCAGCAGATTTATCTACTAAATTGTAATCGTAGGATTTTAATTTAATTCTTATTTTTTGACTCATGATAAGTTCTATTACTCGTTAGTAGTTCCTTTAGCTGCTGCAATTACCGTTTCTGAAATAGATGATGGTGTTTCATCATAATGAGAAAATTCCATTGTTGAAGTTGCTCTACCAGAAGATAAGGTTCTTAAAGTAGTAACATATCCAAACATTTCTGATAACGGCACGATAGCTTTAATTACTTTAGCACCTGAACGGTCTGACATGTCATTTACTTGACCACGTCTTCTGTTTAAATCTCCTACAATATCACCCATGTTTTCTTCTGGGGTAACTACTTCTACCTTCATCAATGGTTCTAAAACCACTGCTCCAGCTTTTTTAGCAGCTGACTTATAACCTAATTTGGCAGCCAATTCAAAAGACAATTGATCAGAATCAACTGCGTGAAAAGAACCATCTAATAAAGTTACTTTCAAGGTATCCATAGTAAATCCAGCTAATGGACCATTTTGCATAGCATGTGTAAAACCAGATTGTACAGAAGGAATAAATTCTTTTGGAATTCTACCCCCTTTAATTTTATCTACAAACTGTAATCCAGTTCCTTCAAAATCTTCATCAACAGGTCCTAATTCGAATACGATATCAGCAAATTTACCACGTCCACCAGATTGTTTCTTATAAATTTCACGGTGGTCTGTTGTCTTTTTAACTGCTTCTTTATATTCTACTTGTGGTTCACCAACATTCACTTCAACTTTAAACTCACGTCTCATACGATCAATCAAAATATCCAAGTGGAGTTCTCCCATACCTGAAATGATAGTTTGACCAGATGCCTCATCTGTTTTCACGATAAAAGTAGGATCTTCTTCAGCTAATTTAGCTAAGGCATTACCCATTTTTTCAACATCAGCCTTGGTTTTAGGCTCAACTGCAATACCAATTACAGGTGCAGGAAAAGTCATGGATTCTAACACAATAGGGCTTTCTAAATTGGTTAGGGTATCTCCTGTTTTGATATCTTTAAACCCAACAGCAGCTCCAATATCTCCAGCTTCGATAAAATCGATTGGCTCTTGTTTGTTAGAGTGCATTTGGTACATTCTTGAAATACGTTCCTTTTTACCAGTACGATTGTTTAGTACATAAGAACCTGCTTCTAATCTACCTGAATAGGCTCTGAAAAAAGCTAAGCGACCTACGAAAGGATCAGTAGCAATTTTAAAAGCTAAAGCAGAAAAAGGAGAATCTACGTGGGGCTTTCTAGTTTCTATTTCACCTGTATCTGGATTTTCACCTTCAATAGCTTCCACATCAACTGGAGATGGCAAATAACGCATTACAGCGTCAAGCATAGCCTGAACTCCTTTATTTTTGAAAGCTGAACCGCACATCATTGGTATGATAGACATATCAATAGTTGCAGCTCTAAGCGCAGCAATAATTTCATCTTCTGTAATGGAATCTTCATCTTCAAAGAATTTTTCCATCAATTGCTCATCGTATTCAGCTACAGCTTCAACTAACTCCGTTCTATATTTAGTAACATCTGCTTCTAGTTCAGCTGGGATTTCAATTTCTTGAAAAGTCATTCCCATGTCATCGTCATTCCAAATAACTGCTTTTTTGGATATTAAATCAACAACACCTCTAAAGTCAATTTCATCACCTATAGGAACTTGAAGTGGAACTGGGTTCCCTCCTAGCATTTCACGAACTTGATTACAAACATTAAAAAAGTTTGCTCCTTGTCGGTCCATTTTGTTTACAAATCCTAATCTTGGTACTTTGTATTTGTCAGCTTGTCTCCAAACTGTTTCAGATTGTGGCTCCACACCATCTACCGCACTAAACAAAGCTACAACTCCATCTAATACACGTAAAGAACGCTCTACTTCAACTGTAAAGTCAACGTGACCAGGTGTATCAATAATGTTTACTGTATACTCATGATCTCTGTAGTTCCACTTACAATGTGTAGCAGCAGAAGTAATGGTAATCCCTCTTTCTTGCTCCTGCTCCATCCAGTCCATGGTAGCGGCGCCATCATGAACTTCACCAATTTTGTGGCTTATACCTGTATAATAAAGAATACGCTCTGTAGTGGTCGTTTTACCGGCATCAATATGCGCTGCAATCCCTATATTTCTTGTAAATTTTAAATCTCTTTGTGCCATTGTATTTAGAATCTAAAGTGTGAAAATGCTTTGTTGGCTTCAGCCATTCTATGCGTATCTACACGTTTTTTATAAGCTGCACCTTCTTCTTTGGCAGCTGCTAAAATTTCAGCAGCTAATTTAGCCGCCATAGATTTTTCGTTACGTTTTCTAGAAAAACTAATCAACCACTTCATAGCAGTAGAAATTTTTCGATCTGGACGAATTGGTGATGGAATTTGAAAAGTAGCTCCACCGACTCTTCGGCTTCTTACTTCTACGTGAGGCATTACATTAGATAATGCTTCTTTCCATACTTCCAAAGCCGTTTTCTCTTCGTCTTGTTTTTTTTCTTCTACGATATCCATAGAATCGTAAAAAATCTTAAAAGCGATAGACTTTTTCCCATCCCACATCAACATATTGACAAATCGAGTTACCAATTGGTCGTTGAATTTTGGGTCTGGAAGAATAGGTCTTGCTTTTGCCTGTCTTTTTCTCATTTCTTGTCTTTAAAAAGTTTCAACCTATTTTTTTGGTCGTTTAGCTCCGTATTTTGATCTACGTTGCAATCTTCCTTCTACTCCAGCTGTATCTAAGGCTCCACGAACTATGTGGTACCGAACACCTGGTAAGTCTTTTACTCTCCCGCCTCTAACTAATACTATCGAGTGCTCTTGTAGATTGTGTCCCTCACCTGGAATGTATGCGTTCACCTCTTTCCCATTGGTTAACCTAACACGAGCTACTTTTCGCATAGCTGAATTTGGTTTTTTAGGGGTGGTGGTGTAAACTCGCGTACAAACTCCACGTCGTTGAGGACAAGAATCTAAGGCAGCCGATTTACTCTTCTTAGTTATAGTACGTCTTCCTTTTCTTACTAATTGTGAAATTGTTGGCATATTATACTACAATATTAAATAATTTTTAATCCCAATTTTTTGGGTTTGCAAATGTAGAAATATAATTTCATGAAACAAAGTATAATTAATTAATTTTCAATCTCCTTCTCAAAAATAAAATATTATACTTGTTTTGCAGTTGAATGTAAACCTAAACACAAGAACTTTTGAAGCTTCCGAAGCCATATCTTTTATTTTTGATTTTTTACCTTATAGTATGTAAAAGCTCAACGATTTATGCTCAAGAGGCAAAATTAAAACTTATTATTGTCTCCGAAGATGAAACCAAACAAGAATTAATAGACCGATACAACTTTAAAAGCGAATTTGAAACGGCTAAAAATTTAGAAAATTACACTACCCAAGTTATTGACTTGCTAAAAAAAGAAGGCTTTTTGTTTGTGAAAGTTACTTCTTTTGAAAAAATCAAAGAAAATGAATTTCAACTAAAGCTAGACTTGCACCAATTATATAACGGATTAAAAATTAAATACGACCCCAGTAGGCTTGAAAAAACAATTGTCCTACCTAACAACAAAACAGAAGATGAATTTCTTTACCTAAGTTTTCAAGAATACGAGGTTTTTGCCAACGAACTCATACGTAAGTTAAATGAACAAGGAAAACCATTTGACCAAGTTCAATTGGTTAATCTTATTGAAATAGAGAATGGCTTAATTGAAGCTGAATTGAAATTCATATCAAAACAACAACGAAACATAGATAAAATTATAGTACGGGGCTACGAACGTTTTCCGAAGCAATTCATCAGAAATAAGATTGGATTAAGAGAAAAACAAATTTTCAATACAAAAGCAATTCAAAAGAAAAATAGAAACTTTGAAAACTTAGCATTTGCTTCTAGTATAAAGGAGCCCGAAGTTCAATTTACACAAGACTCTACAAAGGTATTCTTGTATGTTGAAAAAACAAATGCCAATGTGTTTGATGGATTTATCGGATTCAATAGTACAGAAGAAACTTCAATTGAATTTAATGGCTATGTAGATTTGGCGCTAGTGAATAATCTTCACCTAGGAGAAACGCTCAACATTAATTATAAGAATGATGGTAGAGAGCAGCAACAATTCAACGCCACTGTTGAATTGCCTTATCTATTTAAAACGCCTTTGAGTTTTGAAGCTGGACTAGGGATTTTTAGAAAAGACTCCACTTTTTCCAATACCACACAAAACATAGGATTAAACTACCAATTAAGCCCAACTATAAAAGTTGGAGGTCATGCAGAATTTACCAATTCCAGTATTTTACTCAATACCAATTTGAATCCGCTAGAAACGGGAAGTGATTTCAATTCTAGTTTTTATGGAATAAAAGCCAGCTTTTTTGAATTGAGTAGAATCACAGGAAAATTCTATAATCAAAAGCAAATACAAGTTTCTGTATTAACAGGCAGTCGCGAAGCAGAGATAGAAAACACTCAATTGAAAATTAATTTGTTTTCTGAATATAGTTTACCCATAGTACAAAGCTTGTTTTTATATAGTTCAATAACTGCTGCTTGGCTTTCTTCTGAAAATTACATTGACAACGAATTATTTCGATTTGGTGGAATGAACAGCATGCGAGGTTTTGAAGAAAATAGTTTAGTGGCATCTACTTTTGGAAGCCTAAGAACAGAATTAAGGTATTTTTTAAGTCCGATTTTATACGCTAATAGCGTTTTAGACTACGGATATCTTGAAAATGACATCACTTTACAAGCACAAAATCTGTTTAGTTTTGGTTTTGGACTAGGAATTGAGACCCAAGCAGGTGTTTTACGCTTGATATTTGCCAATGGAACTTCAAAAACCCAAGAATTTTCTTTTGAAAACACCCAAGTACACCTCAGTTTAAATACTTTTTTCTAGGCTATATTGCCTAAATGTTAAGTTTTAACACCGAAATGTAAAATTAAAAGTGAAAAAAGTTGTGTAATTAAGTTTTAATTTTGACTTTTGGCGCTGGCTAATTCAAATAAATAACAAAATGAAAACAAAGTTTAATGTAATTCTTACGCTATTATTAGCGTTCGTAGTGCAAATTTCCTTTGCACAGGAAAAAACAGTTACGGGGGTCGTAACTGACGCAGATGGTATTCCCTTGCCTGGGGTTAATGTCTCAGTCCAAGGAAAATCTGTTGGAACTCAAACTGATTTTGATGGAGCTTATACTGTAAGTGCAGAAGCTGCCGATAAATTGGTTTTTGAATACTTAGGTTTTAAAACAGCTACCGTAGCTGTAGGTAACAAGACCAAAATTGACGTAAATCTTCAACCTGATGTATTGGACGAAGTTGTTGTAACTGGTTATGCTACTACTTCCAAACCAAGGGCTACAGTTGCGCAGCAGACCATTACTGCTAAAACAATTGAAAATCGACCTAACGCAAGTTTTATTCAGACCTTATCTGGACAAGTTGCAGGTCTAAGTATTACTGCGAATACTGGTCAACCAGGTGGAGCTTCTAACGTAAATTTACGTGGTGTTTCTTCTATTAATGGTAACACGCAACCACTATTTATTATTGATGGCGCTCCTGTAGACGAAACTAACTTTACAAGTTTGAACCCTCAAGAGATTGCAAACGTTACGGTATTAAAAGATGCTGCTGCAACTGCGATTTACGGGAACAGAGGTGCGAATGGTGTAATTGTTGTAAAAACAAGAGGTGGAAAATACAATTCTGCTCTAAAAATTAACTATACTGGTATTTTTAGTGTACAAGAGTTACAAGACAACGACTATAGATTGATGTCTTCTCCTCAACAGCTAACGCTAGAAAACCAATTAAACAATGGAATTGGCGCAGGATTAACTCCAGAAGAAATAGCAGCTACACCAACATTTGATTGGGCTGAATTCTTTTTTGACTCTGGATTATCTCAAAACCATACGGTAAACTTACAAAGTGGTGGTAAAAACGCTACTCAGTTTACTTCTTTTGGTTTTAATGAAACTGATGGTATACTTCAAAATTCTGATTTAAAGCGTTTCAATATTAGAAACAACATTACTGGGAAATCTGATGATGACAAATTTAACTATGCAACCAATTTATCTTTAGCTTATAGCAAGTCTAATGAGCCTAACGCAATAGGTGGTTCAGGTATAAACAGAAACTATATACTAGGTGCATATCAATCTGTACCTTATCTTACTCCAGATGATTATACAAATGGTGCAGAATTATTAGCTCAAGGTACGCCTTTTAGAAATACACCTTTATTTTTGTTAGACAGATTAAGAACCTATACTAGATTTCAAGAAGAAATGAAAATAGTAGGTTCTGTAAATGCTAGTTATAAAATAACTGATGATTTGGTGTTTAGATCTGTAAGCTCAATGGATTATCAAAATCAAATGGTAACTAGAGCAGAAGGTCCAGAATCGTTTAATGCACTACTTTTTGCAGAACCAGGAAATGAAACTCCAGGTTTTCAACAGCAAACTAGTAGAAGGGTATTTTCTTTTAACCAAGTTACTTCTTTAAATTATAATAAAATTATAGATAAGCATACATTTGATGCGGGAGTGTACACAGAGTATTTTAAAGCTCATTTGCGTTCTTTTGGTTATTTTCAAGAAGGCTTAGATCCAAGAACATTCTCCCCTGGAGATGGAGCAGGTTTTATTGATGACAACGCAGATAATGACTTTTTTGTAGACGATGCTACTGCACTTATAAGAAATGCAGGATTGTTTTCTTACTTTAGTCAAGTAAATTATGATTATGATGACAGATTTGGAGCTCAAGCAACAGTAAGACGAGATGCTTCTTATAGATTCTCTGGAAGTAATGTTTGGGCAACTTTCTGGTCTGTGTCTGGTCGATGGAACTTAAACAATGAATCCTTTATGCAAGATTCAGCAATTAACGTATTAAAACTTAGAGCATCTTATGGTACAGCGGGTAACCAAAGAATTAGTGGTACAACCTATTTCTCTGCACCTGATTTATACCAAAGTTTGTTTGCTACTGGAGGCGGATATGGAGGAGCAAACTCTATTTTCTTAAGCCAGATAGGTAATAATGATTTAGTTTGGGAAACTGTAGCAACAGCAAACCTTGGTGTTGATTTTGAAGTTTGGAATTCCAGACTACGTGGAGCATTAGATGTTTATCAGAGAGAAACTACTGACTTATTTCAAGGTACTCCTGTATCAGCTGTCAATGGAACAACGGAAATTGATGCAAATACGGGTACTTTATTTAATACAGGTCTTGATTTAGAAATGTCTTATGATGTACTACAAGCCACAAGCCCAGACCAAGTTAATTTGACATTGAGAATGGTAGGAAACTACAATAAAACTGAGTTACAGGATTTACCATCTGAAAATGGAGAAATTATTGGGACAGGAAGAAATGGCGGAAAACTATTTGAATATTTTGTATTGCAATATGCAGGAGTTAACCCAGCTAATGGTAATCTAATGTATTTAGATAGAAATGGTGATCTTACTGAAAACCCGGATGCAGATTTAGACCGTGCTTGGATTGATAAAAATATATTTCCAGATTTCAACGGTGGATTTGGTTTTGATTTAGATTATAAAAACTTCTTCATGACTACACAATGGAACTATACGATTGGTGTAGATCGTTTTGACAATGACTTAGCTGGTTTCCAAAATCCAGATAATGTTGGACAATTTAGAACTTCGACTGATTTATTAAGAGCATGGACGCCAGACAATAGAGTTACTGACATCCCTTCTAACACAGCAGCAAATCGAAATACATTTACGTCGAATCGTTATGTAACTGATGCAAGCTTTTTAAGACTTAGATTCGCTCAAATTGGCTACAATGTGCCTAAAGAATATTTAATAGGTACAGGATTGACAGGAGCTAGAATTTTTGCGAATGGTGAAAATTTATTAACTTTCACCAAATGGAGAGGATTTGACCCAGAACAATTAAATAACACAGGTAGAATTTACCCAACTCCAAGTACTTTTTCTTTTGGATTAGAAGTTAGTTTATAAAAAATATAAAAAAATGAAAACAATAAACAAATTATTTTTATTCTTAGGCTTAACTTTAGCAGTAATGAGCTGCGAAGATGCTTATAAGATAGATCAGCCAGGTAGACTACCAGCTGAAGAAGCATTTCAAACTGTAGGAGATTTAGATCTTGGCTTACTGGGAGCATACAGGTTATTGGACTTAACCCCAGAAATAGCATTTAGTGCTACTTTTACAGATGAAATTTCAATTGGGTTTGATAATGGAGGTCAAGGTCTTTCCTTATACCGTTATCAATTAAATGCCGGTAGCGTAGCTGCTTCTAATTTTTGGACACGTAATTATTCTGTAATCAATGCTGCAAATAGAATTATTGAAGCATCAGAATTTATTGATGTAGAGGAAGATCCAAATGTAGAAGACGGTCCAACTAAATCAGACGTTCTAGCACAAGCAAGAGCAATTAGAGCTTTTGCTCATTATGAATTGTTGCGTTATTTTTCACCTGATATCAGAAACCCTAGTTCTTTAGGTGTTTTTAAGGTAGATTTTGTACCACAACTGAATGATGTATATTTTAGAGATACCACAGGAGAGGTGTTAGAGTTAATTCAGGAAGATTTAGATTTTGCACAAGCTAATCTTGTTGATGAATCAAATATATATTTCTTTTCTGTAGATGCCATTAAAGCTTTTAAAGCTAGAATTGCTGCAGATTTAGCAGATTACCCAACAGTACTTAGCTTAACAGACGAATTGCTAACAAAGTATCCATTGTCTGAACCTAATGAATATATACAAATGTTCTTAGCAGATCCACAAGTTGATGGTGAAGCAATCATGAAATTCAACAGAACTGTTGGAGATCGTTTTGATGGCCAAGGAGCAACTGGATCAGTAAATGCTGGAGGTTGGGTAGGTGCAATATTTGCATTTGTAGATTCAACAATTAATGGATCACCATATTATGAAATGAGCAGAAATATATTTAACGATCTTGATCCAAATGGAGCACGATACCAAGTTTTGGTAGAGCCAACTTCAGTAATTGATGATGATCCACAGGTGGGTGATAACGCAACTGATGATGTATTGGTGATAGGAAAGTATCCAGGTGGTCAACAACCTTTATTAAATGATTTGATGGTGTTTAGAGCTTCTGAAATGTTATTGTTAAGAGCTGAAGCCCTAGCTTATACAGGAAGCTTAAACGGAAGCAGTAGTTCAGCAGCAGCATTGCTTAAAGAAATTAGAGATATTCGTGGCGTAAATGGTGGAAATAACCCATTACCAAGTTATTCTAATCTAAGAGAAGCTTTAGCAGACATATTGTTTGAGCGTCAACTGGAATTGGCTTATGAAGGTCACCGTTACAAAGATCTTAAAAGGCTTGGAGAAGATGCTAATGTTGGCATTAGCAGAGCAGATGTTGATTGTGTAGATCAAGGACAATTTTGTGAATTAAATGCTTCAGATTTTAGAATGGTTTCTTTCCCATTACCAATTGTGGAATTTAATGCAAATCCTGAATTAAGTGAACAACAGAATCCAGGATATAACTAATAATAATATCAGGATACTGATTTAAATCAGTATCCTGATTAAAAATTAAAATATGAAATTTAAAAATATAATTTCACTTATAATACTTGTTATTGTAGTGGTATCATGTGATGAAGAAATTGTGAATTATGATAATGTTAATGGACAAACTTTGTTGAAGTTTGATGAACCTGCAGCAAAAACATTCCCAGTTAGACTTAATGAAGATGGAAGTGTTGATGTTATAGTGAGTGCTTCGACAGTATCAACGGTAGATAGATCTGTTGATATTAGTTTAAACGAAGAAGAAACTACATATGACACTGATAGTTTTACTTTTGAAAGTAATGTTGTAATTGCTGCAGGTGAATATACTTCATCATTTAATATAAGCGCAGTTGATAATGGACTTTCACCATCAGATGATTTTGTAATTGTTTTCAACTTAAACTCTATTGACAATGTTGATAATTTTGTAATCGAACGAGAAAGCCAAGTTCTAAATATAAGTTTGGTTTGCCCAACGCCAGATGATAGGTACGCAGAAAGCACATATTCATACGAAACTGTTGCGTGTACAGGAAATGGAAGCGGTGGTTGTGCTACAACAGGTTTAACATTTCAAGGGACTGCGACTATTACCGCTGGACTTGATGAGGATGGTAATATAGTATCAGGTGTAATTAATATACCAGATATTACTGGAGGACTATATCCTGATGGATATGGATCATCTGCTAATCCTGCAACAATAACTGAGAGTTGTTTACTAATTAACTTTAGTGGACAGCCCGACACAGTATATGGTGGTGATGAATTTGAAGGTTCAGGATTTGTTACTTTAGACGCGAATGATGAAGTTCAAACAATTGAATTCGAATGGACAAATGGATACGGGGATGGAGGTTCTACAGTTTACACAAAACTTTAAATAGCTGTAAATTGAATTTGAATATTCCTCAATTAATTAAAAATGAAATAAAATGAAAAAATTAATTTTTTTGATACTAGCAGTGTCGACAGTTTTTGTGAGCTGTGATGAGGAAATTGTCCAGTTTGACAATATCAATGGACAAACCTTAGTAAAATTCGATGAGCCTAACATAAAAAGCTTGCCGATTGAAATAAATAACAATGGTTCAGTAGATCTTGTTTTGAGTTTATCGACGATAGCAACTGTCGATAGAACAATAAGTATTTCTTTGGTATCCTCCGAAATACCAGATTCAGACTTCGATTTTAATAGCACCATTACCGTTTCTGCAGGTGAATATACTGGTATTTTTACTGTGTCTGCAGTTGATAATGGATTGGTTGTAGGTGAGGATTATGAATTAGTATTCAGCCTAGACAATATAGAAGGTAGTGGCGATAATGTTACATTTCAAAATGATACACAAACTATAAGTGCATCTATATTTTGCCCAATACCATCAGATTTTATGGTCGGTGAATATGAAATTGAAGATATAAATGCTGCTATTGGTCCTGGAAATGGAACACAAAATTTTCCAGCTGGTGTGGTAACACTTGTAGCAGGGGGTGCGGATAATGATTTTGCTGCTAACCAAAGATTTTTCTCTTCTGCTGTACTTCCAGCTTTTAATAATGAAATTGAAACAGTTGTTATTAATTTAAATTGTGATGTATTTCAACTAGGAGATGTAGCACCTGGCCTACAATGCACAGCTGATGTGCCTTATATTTTTACTGGTACACCTCGTGAAGATTCTAGTGTTTATAATTTAGAGGGTAGCGATGCGCTATTTGTTATAGAGTATATAGAAGATCCTGACGGATCTTGTGGCGGACCTTTTGATTCATCATTCATACTTACTAAAGTTGATTAATACTAGATTAATGATACAATAGATTTAAAGACCGTTTTATAAAAAAACGGTCTTTTTAGTTTATTTAAACAATAGTAGAATCTTAAATTCTTTGGTAGAATAATATTAATCCATATATTTGAAATAAAAAATGAAAAATTATTATCTAATTGCCTTAATCATAAGCTTTAGTTTTAGTTTCGCCCAAACAGAAACTGAAATTAGAGCAATTAAATCTAATCTTGACCTTGATGTTTTAGAACAAGTAAGTTTTGAAGAAATACAAAATGAAATAGCAAGAGAAAAGAGAGTAACAAAATTTTTGATGCTAAATCCGTCAATAGAAAGAATAGAATATTCTGGAAATACCATACAAAGAATTTATGATATTATTGAAGGCACTCCTATTTATCAATCCACAGATAATGCAGAAGCAGCAATAGGAACTCGAACTAATTTTATTCAAGTTGGAGGTGATATGAACCTTAACTTAGAAGGTGAGAATATGCGCATTTCTATTTGGGAAGTAGGTGGTAAAACACAATCAACTCATGTAGAATTTAACGATACTGGTGAATCTAGGATTGAGTTTGGAGATAGTGGTAATGATGTGACTTTTCATTCAACTCATGTTTCAGGAACATTAGTTGCAGCAGGTATAAATGAGGATGCAAAAGGAATGGCTCCAAAAGCTACTTTAGGATCTTATACTACGAATAGTGTATTTTCCCCTTTAAGCACGGAGATTATATCAAATGCGCTACTTTTATCCAATCATTCTTATGGTGTACCAGTTATAGGAAACAATGGTACTGCACCTACTTGGCTTATGGGTGCTTATAATAACGATGCGAGAAGTTGGGATAACTTACTTCATGCTGCACCAACACACCTAGCCGTTTTTTCAGCTGGAAATAGCGGTAATGACCAATATTCAGGTGGTTTGGCCGATGGTTTTGATAAATTAGTTGGTGAAAAAAACTCAAAAAATACGTTAACTGTTGCTAATGCTAGCTCAGTAAATTTAGGAAGCGAAGGTCAAGTATTATTTGGTTTAGTCAACATGAACTCATCCAGTAGTAGGGGTCCAACAGATGATGGTAGGGTCAAACCAGATATTACAGGAATGGGAACAAATATATTTTCAACAGGAGTTGGATCTGACACTGCCTACGGTCCAGCAACAGGTACTTCAATGAGTGCTCCGAATGTTGCAGGTTCTATATTATTGTTACAAGAATTATACAATGATACAAATAATCAATATATGCTTGCAGCTACTGCAAAAGCTTTGGTTTGCGGAACTGCTAGTGATGGTGGTGTAAACGGACCTGATGCTACCTATGGCTGGGGTTTGATGAATTCTAAAAAAGCCGCAGAAACCATCCTTGGTGAAGCTAATGAGTCAAGCTTGATATCCGAACAAAGTCTTTTGAATGGAGAAAGTTTAGTGTTTGATGTTACTGCTTCTGGAAGTGAAGATTTAGTGATAACAATAGCATGGACTGATCCTGCAGGGAACTCAGTAAGTGGTGAAGTAAATAACCCAACACCAAGACTTGTAAATGACTTGGATTTGAGAATCACTGACGCTAATGGAACTTTTTTTCCTTGGAAATTAAATTACAATAACTTGTCATCGGCAGCTACAAAAGAAGATAATAATGTAGATAATGTAGAACAGGTTTATATTCAGAATCCATCAACTGATGAAACTTACACTGTTACCATAAACCATAAAGGTACTTTGGATGGAGATAGTCAAAACTATAGTATTGTAGCAACAGGATTGAATTCTGTTAGTCTGTCTAGTGCTGAGTTTCAAGCTACTTCATATACTATGTATCCTAATCCAGCTACAAATGAAGTTAATTTCTCATTTAATGATGCTTTAGATGGTGATACAAACATTGCTGTATATGATTTAACGGGCAGAAAAGTTGCAGAGCAAAATTATTTAGTTTCAGGTAACAATCTAAAATTTGATATCAGTAACCTAATCCAAGGAATGTATGTAGTAAGATTGGAAAACAAAGATGGTTTTTTAACCAAAAAGCTAATTAAAAAGTAAATTTTTAAACAGATAAATATTTAATAACCCCACTTACAAGTGGGGTTATTTATTTGATGTAAATTTGAAATATGGAAAAAGAAGATATCATATACGGTGCGCATAGTCTAATTGAAGCTCTAAAGAGCCAAAAATCAATTGAAAAGATCCTTCTAAATAAAGGTCAAAGAAACGAATTTTACGAAGAGATTATACAACTTGCAAAAATTCAACAAGTAAAAATAAGTTTTGTACCTCAAGTAAAGTTTAAAAAGTATGAACATTTAAACCATCAGGAAGTAATCGCATTTACTTCTCCAATTAAGTTTGCGGATTTTGAAACGACTATCGAAGCTATTTTGGAGAAAAAAGAAAACGTACTATTCTTAGTATTAGATGGAGTAACTGATGTTAGGAACCTAGGCTCCATCATAAGAACAGCAGAATGTACTGGTGTAGATGCAATTGTACTTCCCAAAAACAACTCAGCAGGAATAAATGAAGATACTGTAAAAACTTCAGCAGGGGCTATTTTCAACATTCCCATTTGTAAGGTAGATCATGTGCATGATGCATTATTCTATTTTCAAGCAAGTGGTATTCAATTGATCGCTGCAACAGAGAAAACTGACAACTACATTTACGATCAGGAAATAAATTCAAAAGTTGCCTTAATTATGGGTGATGAAAATAAAGGTATAAGTAATTCCACTTTAAAACAAGTTGATGCAAAAGTGAAACTACCCATTCAAGGCAGTATTGAATCACTGAACGTTAGTGTAGCTTGCGGGGCTTTATTGTATGAAATCCTAAGGAGAAAAATGTAATTACTTTTTTTCTGCTGCTTTTTTATCTTTTGTCTTTTCAACTTTATATTGAAAAACAACATCTTGGGTACAATCTGAGTTTTCAACATAATTTTCATTTTCCTCAAATTCTGAGGCTGGAATAAAATTACCATTCTCATCAAATTGATTAAGAAAGGGGTCTTGGTCTTCTTCATAATCAATTTTTTCCCAGTTGTAAATGTATGGAGATTCAATTTTAGTTTTGAAGATAAGTGCTAGAATAATCCCAATAATTAACCCTGAAAGGTGACCTTCCCAAGAAATACGTTCTTGTTGGGGAAAGATTCCCCAAACCATACTACCGTATAAGAAAACAACAATTAGCGCAAGTGCAATTAATCGTAAATTTTTAGACCAAATACCTTTAAAAAACAAAAAGGAAGTAAGCATATAAACTATGCCACTAGCACCTATATGAAAAGAGTCTCTACCTATTAACCAAGTTAGAACCCCTACCCCAATAAGGCCCCAAGTTAATATTTGAAAACGAACAGACTCATAAAAATAAAAAAGTGCAGCTAAAAGTATAAACAAAGGAATACTATTATTGTATAGATGTTCTACACTAGAGTGAATAAAAGGACTAAATAAGATTCCTTGCAAACCAGTTAGTGTTCTTGGTTGAACTCCATTTGTATTGAAATTAATATTAAATCTAATTTCTATCCAATAGACCAACCAAAGCGAAAATACCATCAAAAATGGAACAAGTATAACTTGTAGAAAATTAAAATGTGTTGTTCTTTTCATAAACCAAACTAAACAAAAAAAGAGCCAAGTTAAAGGTACAGAAAAATTGTCATCATTATTGTAATTTTGTAAAATGAAAGCACCCTTAGCAGAGCGACTCAGACCACAAAGTTTAGATGATTACATTGGTCAATCTCATTTGGTTGGCAAGTCTGGCCCCATACGACAAATCCTCAAATCAGGTTCTATTCCTTCTATGATATTCTGGGGACCACCCGGTATAGGCAAAACCAGTCTTGCTAACTTGATGGCAAAAGAAGTGGATAGGCCTTTTTATGCCTTAAGTGCAATTCATTCTGGCGTTAAGGATGTTCGGCAGGTAATTGAAAAAGCCAAACAAAATGATGGTCTTTTTCAAAACAAACAACCCTTATTATTTATAGATGAAATTCATCGTTTTAGTAAATCTCAACAAGACTCACTTTTAGGTGCTGTAGAAAAAGGATGGGTGATTTTGATTGGTGCTACTACTGAAAACCCGAGTTTTGAAGTGATTCCTGCA
>Ga0307960_1001043_pt1 | contig 15729 bp, 12 predicted proteins | sample OrgLakmetagen542_FD_201832 | JGI IMG/M metagenome (GOLD analysis project Ga0307960, IMG submission 201832) | Saline water microbial communities from Organic Lake, Antarctica - #542 | ecosystem: Environmental > Aquatic > Non-marine Saline and Alkaline > Saline | place: Antarctica: Organic Lake... | reverse complement strand
CCTGCGCGCACGTGTGAGTGTGTGTGTGTGTGTGTGTGTGTGTGTGTGTGTGTGTGTGTGTGTGTGTGTGTGCTCGTGCGCGCGCGTGTGCATGTGTGCATGTTCATGTGTGCCCCCGTGCATGTCATTCCTGCTGCTGCTCTGCTGCTGCATGAGAGCATGCTTGCATAGCTGTTTCTCAACATCATTTGCTGCATGGCCACAGAATGTAGTGCCAATGCAACGCCAACTATTCAATTCCCCTTACCTGTGGGCCTGCCTGGCTTTCTCTTGTTCTCGCGCTCCTCTGCCTCATGCTCAGCCCGGTCTACTCCTGCCTGCTGCAGGCAGACAGGGTGGGCTTTCCGCTTCCGCTCCTTTTGCTGCTGCATTGCTGCTTTTTGCTCAGCTGTCGCTGTTGCAGGGGCTGAAGTTGGGGGGGAAGGGGCAGGCGGAAAGGGTGGGGATCCCTGACCGCTCATTACTTTGCTGCTTTAATGTAAAACGTTTACACTACCGTCCCTGAACCGCCATCCCTGAAATAACTATATAATAAATTATCTTGTTTAGCATTCATTCACCGCCCACTCCCCAAAACATTACTGAAGGGCGGTGATGTAGTTAATGTACGGTAAGAAAATACTAATATTGAACCGACAATTCGGTGTGGATGAATTTGCATCTGCTGTAGCGCTGCCTTTGCACTTGCAGTAGGAAAAGTAGCATCTTCTTGCAAAACTAGTGCTGCTCTGCTTGTATATGTTCCTGGTCTTTTATGTAGCCAGAAAGAAGAAAGCGTGGACAAACAAGCGTCACCCACTTTATGCCTCGTGCGTGCCTGTGCACCCGCAGATTGTTGCCTGCACTCCTGGGCGTATGATTGATTTGCTGGTGACCTCAGGAGGTGCGTTGTTTAAGCCTTTAGGTTCTAATTGCGCTATCTAGGTGTGGTGAAGGCCATTACTGTACAGCCGAGCCCTCACATTATTGTTGCTTTGTCGGCTTGTTTGCTGTTATTTTATGGTGATGGCGCAAGCTTACAGCTACATCTTAGGTTTGGTTTTAAATGAAGTACAACTGTTATCTCCCAATTTGTGTGACCTAAAAAAATAGTTGTTTACATGGCTGTAATGGAAATTGGCGTTTCTGGATTTTGTAGTTTGATATCCATATGATGAAATGAATTGAAGCTTCTCTTCCGCACCACTCTTTCTCTACTTGCTACACAACCAGTGCATTGCCCTCGCATTCACATCTAGTCATTCAACTTCAGCGTGCTGGTCTTGACAGTGCCAGTTGCAAGATTCTTCAGGGTTCAAGGACTTTTGCTGTCTTTCGTTAGGAAATAACAATTAATTGCTGCAACAATAAATTTTTGCAAGGCTTATTCCACAGCTTGCACAAGTAGCTTTTTAACAAGAGGCTAGCATTTGTGCTTGCATGACAGCACGTTGAATTGCTGGACTTTCGTTATACATCTTGCAATCTGCACCTGCATGCAACCCTTTTGCCTTCTTTCCACCCTTCTGCTGTTGCAGGGAAAATCACAAACCTGAGGCGTGTGACCTTTCTAGTAATGGACGAGGCAGATCGTATGTTTGATATGGGCTTTGAGCCACAGGTGTGTGAGACCTGCATTCATGGAATATGTGTTTTTACTGGCAATTATAGACTTTACTTGGGTTTTACCCATGACATTGATTCGCGCAAATTCCCACTTTATTCTAGTGTTCTGGTACTTTGCATGTTTCAATATTCTTTCTACACTTTTGTGTGTTCATTTCTCAGCATGCAAAATGAAGTGGGGGGAACTGCTGGGTTTTTTTGCGTGCTTGACGTAGACATGATTTATCGAGGCCAAAAGTGCCAAATGCGCTTGTGCTTTGTCCACAAGTGTAGAAAGGGTGGGCATACCAGGTATGACTTCCAAACGGTCAGAATACTAAAATATATGAGAGCACGCCGGCACAAGAACATGATTGAGTAAGCATGCTTGACAATTGTCCTTTTTCACACATTTAATTATGCAAATAAAAAGCGTAATTGTCCCAGTCACCATGTACAACCACCTCATATCTATTACACCCTACCACCCAGCACGCATTGCCACCCACCATTTCATGGTACCTGCCCATGCCCCTTGTGTCTGTCTTTGCTGCGGCTGCCATTGGCCTCTGCTTCCCTCACTCCTGCTGCCTCACAGCAGGAGATGTTGCTATTGTTGTTACCGCTTCGCTGCTGCTCCTAGAGCGTCCAGCATGCTCTATTCTGTCCCTGCCCAGACAGGTATGCAGTGTGACAGCTGCTCACTGCGTCTTGCCAGGCCAGGCAAGGCAGGCTCAGGCTCTGTGCCAGGATTGTAAAGAGTGTGTTTGCTAACTCAGCAACGAGTTGAAATGTTGGTTGTTGAAGGACTCGTGCTTGTTTTGCAAGTAGCGTGGGAAAGCATATGTCTAATATATGGATTGAATGCTCTTTCCAAGTGCAGGGGCAGTAGTGCTCTATAACACTGTACAGCACTGCTGTAGGGCAGCTACTATGTGTGTAACCCTAAGATGTGTGTAATGAAGAAAGGGAGTGAGGATACTGATTACCACGTCTCTTTTCTGCTTGCACAATCATCTGCACAAATGCTCATGAAAAGGTGACTGCTCGTTACATTCTCTTTATAGTCATGTTATTAACTGAAATGAGGATAACTTACTAAAAACTTCCCTGTTGGGAGCGGCAATTCCCCAGTTTGATGATCATTTTGGGACATATCCCTTTTTATTTCGTATTGATAGAGTTGGCCAGATTCGTATATCACCTTTTCAAGTACCGTATTATACCGTATAAAACCGTATTCCGTATGTACGGAGAAATTGGTACCCTTCAGATTTAAATCAGGATGGGCTCATTTTGTAGCTCTTGAAGAGCTGCACGCCTGTATCCAATTTGGTTGTGCCAAAAATCAAAGTTTGAAGGGCTTGACCTGTCCAGAGCCCAAAAGACCCCAAGATGGCCATTTCCAGTGCAAAAAGAAGCCCAACTACTCCAACCATCAATAAAACATTGATCAAAATTAATACCTTGTAAGAAAGTGGTCCCACCTTGCAAAGGGATGTGTTTTTATACGGAAATACGTATGTATATACGGAATATGTAGGTATATACGGCGTGTATATGCCGTATAATACCTATCCATTTTTGATACGGAAAATACAAGTTTTGGATACGGACCCCCCATCCTGTAAAATACCTTAAATTATACTTATACGGACCTGGCCACCCTACGTATTAAAGATATCCTGGTACGTCTGACCCCAAGCCCTGATAGTTACTCCCTTATCACCTCCTTTATCATTACTGTTGCAGTTTCTTGATGCAAATATATTTTCTCTAACTCCCTGTTCTTTTCAGATCAACCCATTTATCATCTAATTCCTACTCTTCTGTGCCCTTCACTTTCTACAGATCATGAGGATCCTCCAAAATATCCGGCCTGATCGCCAGACAGTAATGTTCTCGGCTACTTTTCCAAAATCAGTGGAGATTTTAGTCCGAAAGGTTTGCTATGTGTGGTCATGCTCCTTGCCTTATGTTTTTCTTTTTACCGCAGCACACGTTTGGAGCCAAGCAGCCTGTATTTCTTATCCAGTTTAACTCTAGAAATTTCTTCTAGTTTCACAGCAAAGGATTGTGCACACACCACCCACAATCAACGCAACACTTCATCTGATTTGCAGGTCCTTGTAAGCCCATGTGAAATCTTGGTAGGAGGCCGCTCTGTTGTGAACCCTGACATCACACAGGTATGTTGACTGGGTTTGGTTTCATTTCTGTCAGCTGCAAGTTTTTAGTTGTTCGTAGTCTTTTGTTAAGCTTTTACCTATGTTGAAGATTGCTCCATAGCAAATCTCGCACAAAACAGATTAAGCCTGTCTTATTTAAAACATGGGAGTTTTGGGGGGTTGTGCGGAGGATGGGGGAGGACGGGAGCTTCACCTTGATGTAACAAAGGGCCATACAATGATTGTTGGCACTGTAAGATGTTGCATTTAACCCTGGTCGTTCAATTTGTCACCTGTATCTTTTGCACGTAAATCTTGCCGACTGCTTGAACGTAAAATCATTGAGAAATAAGTAGTGGATTTAACTCCTGTTTGCATTTGACCGCAGCTTTTCTCAGCTTTAAACAGGTCACATCAGAAATGGCCTAAGAGGCATATCACAAAACGTAACACTGTTATAAACAATGTATGTGAACGCAGATTGTTGAGATTCGACCTGATGAGGAGCGTTTCCTGCGTCTGCTGGAGATTTTAGGGGAGTGGTATGAGAAGGGCAAGCTCATCATATTTGTGGCCTCTCAGGTGGGGGCAATGGCGTACACTTGCAATGAAAGGGCTTTTAGGCAGCACCTGTTGCATGCCTTCATATTTGTGTGATTTGTGTCATGGATGGTTTGGCCCTTTTGTTCTTTCCTGTGACCCTGATCAAAAAGCTAGGGTTTGCTGGATCCCCCTGCTACTGAGTTTCAAGCAATGTCGGCGTTTCGTACCTTGAGATCTATGGAACTTCTCGCTGTGCCACGAAGAACACATCACCTCCTCCTGCTGCGTCACTATTCTTTTCCGTCACCAAGCTTGTTATCATTTCCACCCAACCACTTTGTCTCATACAGGAAAAGTGTGACACTCTTTTCCGGGACCTCTTGAAGGCGGGCTACCCTTGTCTGAGCCTTCATGGGGGCAAGGACCAGAGTGATAGAGAGTGCACCATCACAGACTTCAAGGTTCTTGGTTGTGTCTGTTTGCATACTTGTGCCATACGTATGCTCCTTTGGAAGTGCATGGCTTACAATTGCTCAGATACTGCTGGTTAGATAAAGCTGTCTATTTGTGTACAGAAATGGCAGCTGATGAGTCGATGCCGCTCCAAGAGTTATCTCACACTTGCCTTGGCACCACATGAACACTTGGCACCACATTCTTGGCACCACATAAACACTTGCACCACATGAACACTTGGCACCACATGAACACTTCTTTCTTTCAGAGCAGTAAACACCCACTCGTACACTGGTGTCTGTACAGGGTGCTGTTTGCAATATTTTAGTGGCGACAGGCATTGCTGCGCGCGGGCTGGACGTAAAAGAGTTAGTGCTGGTGGTTAACTATGATACACCTAACCATCACGAGGAGTACGTGCACAGGTGAGAGTATGAGTTGGTATTATGTGGAAGGTGCTGATGAAGAATGACACACACATACACATACACACTAGTGCATCTGGATGAACACTTTTAGATTGAAATGCAGAAGGACACTTCGAGCTTATTCCTTGACTTACATTGGAAGCTGTTGCGCAATCCAGTCGTATTCATGTGCTAAGGTGGTCCCTGCGAGCCAGCTGGCTGCCTGTGAAGATAATCTAGCATCCTTTTTCATGACATTGAACGCACACAGATATATGATTCCTTCCCCAACTTCAAAATTGCCCTGACAAAGCATACTGATACTTGTATACTTCTGCAGGACCTTGCACGCTGCATTACTTACCTCCACTCTAAAAGCACCATTGTTATAACCACTTTTACTTCTGAGCATAACCTGCGCATACATCCTCGTACTCGTGCACACATGCGCATACATCCTCGTACTCGTGCACACATGCGCACAGACAAGTACATACACTAGCACAAGCACACACACTTAAAACACACATACATACACACACACATGTATGTATACACACAACGACGCACGCGCACGCACACACACCTTCACACATACGCACATGTAGGGTGGGTCGCACTGGGCGTGCCGGGAATAAGGGCACGGCCATCACCTTCATCAATCCTGACGACGACAAGTATGCTCCCGATCTAGTGAAGGCCTTACAGGAGAGCAAAGCGCCAGTGCCACAGGTGTGTTGGTGAATTGTGAAGTCTTTGATGATGGTGCCGTTTCAATCTGTTAAGGCCTGATCTTATGAATGCACTGCAGAGAGCAAAGCGTCAGTGCTGCAAATGCGTCTGTGTGTTTGGGGGAGGGGGAGGGTAGATGTAAGGTTTGTGGCTGTGATGTAGCTTGAAACTTAATAAGTACATTGCTATGAAAATCCAAAAAAGTCCAGATTTGATTGGCTTTCTTCTTCAATTCAGCTGTTATACCTGGCAGTATGAGGGGAAAGATGAATTGCGGGCTGCATCTTTTATCACATTATTTTAATGCGAAGCTTGCAATTGTAAAAAAATGTCTGACGCAGTTCCTTAATGTGGCCTTCGGCCTACGCAGTCATTGTGATATTTTGTTAGATAAATATGTGGCATTGCCATAGTGCGCTGTTGCCCCACACATGCATGCACTGTTAGCCTGTCCTTCTTTTCGTTAAAGAAAATTTGTGTGTCTACAATCTGTGTAGGACTTGGAGGTAATGGCATCATCTTTTGCAGCCAAGCGCAAAGCTGGCCTGGTCAACGCACATGGCTCTGGATATGGAGGCACAGGCTTCAAATTTGATAGGGAAGAGGCTGACAAAACAAAGCAGGTGGGTAAAGGTTGTAAGTGACTTGAAGTCTATCTAGTGCGAAGCTGACAATAGAAAGCAAGCAAGCAGCGAATGGATGGGCCAGAATATATCTAACTTACTTTATTTGGAAGATTGGCGCTAATAAATGACGCAAGTATGCAACAAGGCCTAGTGACATGTCAAAAGCGATATGTTATATTCTTCATACTGAAACAATGTGAGGTTTGTTAAAACCCAATTTTATAAACGCCGATGCGAGCAATGCAAGGGAGGCAACACCTAAATATTAAACCCAATGCGAGCCTATGCGAGGGCCTTTTGGCCCTCTGAGCTGCAGGTGCACGCATATGCACGCGTGTGAGCATGCTTGTGTGCGCGTGTGAATGTGTGTGCATGCACATGCATGCGCGTGTGTGCATGTATGCACGTGCATGCGCATGCACGCGCGTATGCGTGCTTGTGCGCACACGTACATGTTTATGTGAAGGAAGGCACACCCCTACATTGCTGCTTCTCCCCAAAGAACCCCCCTGCTGCTGATGCCTGAGGTCAGTGTAGGCCTCCAGGTGGCCTTTTCTTTGCTGCTGCTGCTGCTTCCCGCTCTGCCTTTGCTGCCCTGTTCTCTCCAGCCCTCCACATGTCTCCTGCTTGCTGCTCTTCTGCCACCTTCTGACTTGCTGTCCGGCTAGTGGGTTTTTATAAGTTGCCCACAACAAGCTGTCTGTGGAAGAGGTCTTCCCGCTTATGCTCACAAAATCAATTAATTTGGCCCAATGCAAGCTTTGCGGCAACCACGAGGGGGTCAAAATTGTATATTATATACCGAACTGTACATTGTTTTGTTCTTTCTTTCCGGCCGCTTTCTCAGGGTCTCTTTCTGCTGCGTCCCCCTCATGTGCAATGGTTCACAGAAATACTGTGCATTGTTTCGGATGACACTGTGTAAGGATGCCTGCATTTCATGTGGCATAATCAACTTCCATGACGTAGTATTGCACCAGGGAATCTGGATATGATGCAACACTGGTGCAACATGTTACAATTAATGTTCCAAGTCGCTTGACCTTGCATAGTGTCTTGAACAGGCCAACCAGCACGCAATTTGGGAACTCAAAGTTGATGTTCTTCCCTGTCCTCATCCTTTGTTGTATTCTGATTGATTTCTCACAATTGACACGCATACTGTTGAGATGCATTATCTTAATAGATACACCAGTCTTTGATTGTGACTTGGATTTGTGTCAGACTCCTCATTTTTTATCTCCAGGCACGCAGGATGCATTCCTGCGGCCCATATCTGTGCGTATATGCATCTATGCTCCCCACTGCTGGCGCATGCACGCACGGCAAGTTACTCGTCTCTCACACTGAAGCTGTGTACTCATTTTTGTTCCCCCTACTTATCATTAATGCAGGCCCGTAAGGAGGCAGCCAAGGGGTATGGCTACGAGGACCAGGGTGCTGCAAGCGACTCCAGTGATGATGAGATCAGGGTGTGTGTGTGTGTGTGTGAGGATTTGACAAGTCTGGACGTAGGTTAGGATGACTGTTTGGATGAGGAACGGACGTAGGTTTGTTTATGGCCATCCTCAGGGACTTAAAGTGGATGGCGTTATGACTGGGAGACATGGCATCACAATTTAGAGTACAGTGTGAAATACAGAACAGGCCATAGCTTTCATGTAAATTTGCAATTCACAGGTTACAGACGTAATGTATTCCTTGATTGCAACATGTAGCCAATGTCTAGGCACAGCCATTCACTTACCTCTGTGGTGTTGCCAAGTACTATTCACTGTAAACCAAACACCATGTCCGCTCACACATTCCACAGGTGGCTGTAGGACCTGCTGGAGAGGGTGGTGAGGGGGACAGCGCACAGGTAGGACTTGTGCTTTGGCCACTCTGTTGACCACTCATACTAGCCAAGAAATAAATGTGTTTTTTGATGTTTTTCATGTGACTTTTCTTCATGTATAACAGAGTTTGTTGAATCAAAGCAAGCAGATGAGTGAAAGCCTCAAAGCAAAAATACCGTGTGCCATTTTTCCTTTGTACTTTTGGTAAGCCAAGGTTAAAACATCTACTTCACGTTATCCAGATAACAGGCCATGGCGTAGTCTTTGCTGCTACTTTCTCGGTTTAGTTTTACGTGGCTCCTCCCATGACGTGCGCTGATTAATGCAACCGTAGCCACCACTGCTATGCTAGAAGCTACCACTGCTATGCTAGAAGCTGAAGAAATGTGTGCACAGCATTCCATCTGTTTGTGCTAGACGATGCTTGAGCTGGTTCCTCTTGTGTGCAGGCCATTGCCGTGGCTGCAGTACAAGCAGCCCAAGCCAAGCAGCGGGAGCTAGCAGCCACTCAGGCCGCAGCAGCAGGCACAGGAGCAGCGCAGCAAACGCAGCAAACGCAGCAAGCTCCCCGTTTTGCGAGTGACCTGCAGCCGGGGTCAGCCGCTGCCCTGCAATTCCAAGCACACCAGCAGCAATTTGCACAGGCAGCAGCACAGCATCAAGCGCAGGTGTGTTTTTCCTCAATTGTAAATTCTTACACAGTGGAGTGTTTGTGTTGGCACCAGGAGACTATAAATAGCTCATTGATTTGTTAATCTTGTTTGGCTGTGAAATGCCAGAACCTGGTTGGGCTTGGACTCAGACGGCAGCACAGCACAAGCATAGGCTTGCCACACTTTAAGGATCACCCAGGCACATGTTTAGGGTTGGCCAAAACCATATGTATACGGTGCATATATGCACGGTATTTTTGGCAGGAAAAGCACCAAATATACGGGCATATACGGTGTACATTTACGGTTCTGGCCAAACCTACACATATGTCGTGTAGCTGCTCATGTGACTATTATCCTACATGTGATTTTCTTCTTGATAGAAAAGGCTATACTATACCTGACTAGAGTAAGAAAACTGTGATTAGCAAATGTTGTTGCTAAATGCTTACCATAAAATGCCAGCAAACGCTGCACCCACAAAAGTCATTTTTCATTGTGTTGCTATAACAATTTGCAAGTCACGTTATTGTGTTTGCACCACCTCTACACAGATGGCTGTCGCACAGCAGGAGGCTGCCAAAGCAGCTGCAGCTGCACTTGGCCGCCAAGCAGCCGTGTCATTGCCTGCCCTCTCACAGCCCGCTCTTTCATCTTCTTTGGCTGCTGGGGGTCCTGGGGGCTTTCAGCCGCAGCCCATGCAGACCCCACACCCACAGGTCAGTGCTTCTTTGCAGCAGGCAAACTATATGGAGGCATTTTCACGGAAGCACTCTGACCCGAAAACAAACTACGCAGGCAGTGAAAACCACGCCCCATATAATAAAGGAACAGGAGCCAGTTTGGTACCGGGAACTGTAAAAATTCCTCCTATAGTCTGCAAAGAGAAAGAGCAAAGAGAAATTGATTAATGGAGATCAAGAGCTCTGCACTTGAGTGCGTGCGTGCCGTCAAAAATTTAAGCAGCCCATGCAGACCCCACACCCATTGGCTATGAATAGGTCTGGTCAGAGCTGCTTAGGTGTATGGACAAACGTATGTTTTGGGAAGGATATCGTACTCTCTCAAATCGTACTCTCTCGAATACGAGTACATTTGACTGTCTCCAAGCACAACCCCTCCCCCTTCCCAGCCAAACAACGTCAATACCTTATATTGGCTATAACTCCCAATCATTCAACTGTTTGGGGACTAGAAAGCTGTGTTGGGTGGCTATTTGTTTTCTTTACTAGCCTAAATTGAAGGCAAAAAGACCCCTTGGGTGGCTCGCAGTTTGGAACTTAGGGCATGTACAAAAATAATGCAATTTCACGCACTGCACCAAACCACGTCTTTCAAATAAGGTAGAGGGAGCTTCAATTTTATTAAACCACTTGTTGGCATTGACTGGAAGGTAGAATGTGCAAACATCTTGCGACGATCAGCGCACCTGGTTTGTTTGGCCACTAGGTTCAGCCTAGTGCTAGAAGAAGAAACAACCTATGCAGGCAGTCACAAAGCACTCCACACATAAATTACGGAAAAGGAGGCACTGCGGTGCCGGGTACCGTAAAAGCTCCATTGCAAAGGGACCCTAAACCCTCAGTGGAATTTTTTCAGCTTTTTCAGCGCCATCATGACCCTGACCTGGCTCAAATTGCGTGCTTGCATGTGGGCTCTGCTGTCACCCTGGAGCCTATCGACATATCATTACCATCATACATCATCTCTCCTAAAATGCACGCTTGCAGGCGGGCTCTGCTGCCCCTCCTGGTGTCAATCCTGCAGTGCTCATGGCTCAGCAAGTGGCTGCACGCTTAGCTGCTGGCGCAGGGGGCGCACATGCAGGTAAGGGGAACAGGGCTTGATTTCTGAAGGTGACAAGTGAGGGGTTTAGAGCATAAAACAGATGACAGTGGCTACAAACGCAGCTGCAGGTGAGGGTGTGAAAAGGTGTTTGAATAAGGTGGAGACATACATTGAGTGACGTTGGCCGCACACTCTCAGCTATAGGCTGTGAGATGCAAATGAGAGGTGAAAGTTTACGAGTTACAAGGAGAAGGAAACAGGGCAAGGAAGTATAGAGGGCTGCTGGTGATGAAGTTAATATATTGTCAGGAAGATCATGTCCAAACGCCAATCAGCGCACCTCGTACAGCAATTTCACCAGCCACTCTCTCCTTGCAAACAAACACACTTACACACAAACACACACAAACACACACACACTCACACACACACACACACACACACACACACAAACATACAAATGCAAACAACACACAGGCCCCCCTTCAGGCCCAGTGGCCCCCTACCAGCCCCCCGTGCCCACGTCTGTGCCCTACCAGCAGCACCAGTACCATCCGCAGCAGCAGCAACAGCCGACGCAAGCAGCCATGAATCCTCTAGTGGCAGCTGCCTTGGCAAATATGCCAGGCGTGCGCATGGCAGGGCAGGTGAGTTGCTTAAGCAATGTGTTTCATTTTGTATCTGTGTGCAAATTAGGTATTTACGCAGCACATTGCATAGGTGTCAGTTTGTGTGTATAACATTAATACAGATAAGCTTTGCACCTTGTATTAGTGAAATTGTGCTCTTGGTAGCTACAGTTTGGGGTACCTTACTCAAAGGTGCAGGTGCGAGAGATGCCCAAGGCTGTATTTCTTTTTAGAACGGCGCGTTTTTGTAATTGCATGCTGCCTTACGCACGCCAAGAGCTACTTTGTATTCCAACCTGCATTGATGCCCCGGTCAGGCGACTCTCAAAAGCAGCCTGGGGTTTTCGAACATTTCAACGATGTAAGCTATTTATTGCTCCATCCAAATCATTTCACAAACACCCGCAGGCTCCCCCGGCCTCCTCCACCTCCATGGTACCTTCTTCAGCTGGACCCCCTGGCAATTCTTTCAATCCCTTAGGCGCAAAAGATGCTGTATCTCGTGCAGCTGCCCTGGCCATGCAGTTCTCTTCGAAAGGCGGTGCTTCCCAGGTGCGTTTTGGTGGGCAGGCGTTTGGTGTTTCGGGTCCCTCTGTGGAGTATCTACTGAGGATCCTCGGTTGATTTTTTGTACAGATTTCGTGAGGAATGGCTTGCTTCCTTCTTTGGAATGATCTTGCTGCCTTTATGTACCTGCCTGATTTAATTATTTTTTACATTCTCTGCTGCTCAATTTCATTGATTTTTGATTAAAACATTATGCAACATGGACGCATAATCGTCCAGCGCACCTTGAGCTGTACATACATATATTTAAGCAGCAATTAAAAGAAGCTGCTTGACAAGGAAGTTTATCGTCAAACGGTACCTCTCTATACATGTGCGCAGGCTGTTCCTGGTGTGGCAGGTGCAGAGCAAACAAAGCATTACGAAGCAGAACTAGAGATCAATGACTTCCCTCAGCATTCGAGATGGAAGGTAGGAACGATGCATAATCTTTATAACTATCACCGCAACCACCTTTTACAGTGGCTTGTCCAGTTGCTCGTGCTTAAGAGTGTGCAATGAGATGAAGGGATGGTTCCTACTTGGTTGATGTTTGCATGAAAAGTGCAGGGCGTGATGCCTTGTTTAAATGAAAAATGGTAAAAAAGACATCTCTCTCTTGGCTTTGGTCACTGCTTTTCCTCGGTATAATCGTTCCTGTACCCCCTTCTTCTCAGCAACGTTGCCATTGCTACTCTTCCTCCCTCCACCTCCTCAGGTCACACATCGTGACACTGTAAACATGATTGGTGAAACCACGGGAGCTGCGCTCATCACCAAAGGCGTATACGTGCCTCCTGGCAAGCAGCCTCCTGAGGGAGAGCGCAAGATTTACTTGCTCATAGAAGGGCCCACTGAACTTGCAGTGAAGCATGCAAAGCAGGTACGAGGACTACAAGGGTAGGCATGTTGATGCAGTTGTCGCGGCAAGAAGAGCCCCTCTTGGCCACATTTGAGGTAAAATAGTCCCACAACTAGGTCAAAATCTGTTGCTCTTTGCCTCAGGGGAATACTGAATCGCAGATGCTTAACACATCGCAGATGCTCAACACATATGGACTCAGAATTGTTTACCTCGTTTGTATGAAGTGCAAAATTTTTCACATTCAGAGTAATTCTGGAGCATTGCTTCGAGTGTCTTTCCCGCGCTAAGGCAATCCATAGTAAAAAGGACACTCGCAGCAATGCATCAGAGTTACTCTTAATGTGAAAGGTTTTACACCTCTGCAAATAGCAGTTCTGTCCATTTCTTGTCGCTGGCGTGTTGTGTTGCCAAGCACTGCGTAACCTAAAGCAGACTTCAGCGCTCCTAAATTACGCCACATTACATCAGTTTAGCTGCACTTCACGCAATCCTGTGTCCGTCTACTTGCACAAAAGAGCTTTGCACGATGCACAGGTCTGTAAACAGGACGCAACACAAAAAACTTTGGGTTGTGGGTCATAACACACTTATGCACTTGGCTGATATGTTGGACTGGACTTGTTTTTATGCTTGCACAATACCGAGGTCCACAATTGCTTTAGATACTAAGTAATTATTAGACGGAAAAATATTTTGTATTGATCCTCGGAGCCCTCTTTGAACTGGATTCAAATTCCAAAACCAAAAAAAAGTGGTTTTGGGGGCAATTTCTAAAAATAGTCTCTCAGCGTGCCAGTGTGAATCCCATGGCCCTGTTCTTGAAGCCTCTCAGCAGCAGCAGCAGCAGCAGCAGCAGGCCCCTCATAGCAACACCCTCTCCAGCATCAGCCAAGGGTGCTAAACACACCCATGGAGTGAGAAGTTACCCTGGCAGAGGTCCTCCCAAACCTTAAATAACATTGGGAATTAAACCACATGCCCCCTTACGAACCACAAACGAAAAATGAAATCACTTTTTATTATGGATTATGGTGTCACAAAGAGATTGACCTACAGTGCACAAGAAAGTGGACCACACATACCACTGTTGAGTGCAGTTGGATGTGGCACACTTGCACTCGGCTGAGCATTGACAGGATGATATACGATCCTGTATGCACGTTACTTCTCTGTGCTATGTTGTGGTTGAATCAACACCTATCAGCATGCCCTTTTATTGTTCAAATTTAGATGCACAGGACTAAATCAATTTTGGAGATTTCATACAGGCTAAATAAGAGTTTCTGCAGCGATTTCTGACACAACATCAGTATCAAGCAGCTTACTATAATGCTTTTCTTAGGTCAGTCCCCGGAACAATACATCCCTTCCATCCAATCTTTACAATGTGAAGAGCGTAGTTGATAACTATAAATTTTGCTACTGAGGTCCCAAGCAACTTGAATTAATAAGATTCCTAAGCAACAACAGCATTGAACGTTCATCCGCCAAGGCACACGCTCCCATGTGTACTGAGTGTTGTTATCACTGCCTGCGTAGTTTTCCTTCCTTTCTGTTACAGCTGGTGAGCTGGTTGCACATAAAAACACCCAGATTGTGCAGTTATTGGACTCTGGTTTCATGCCAGAGGTCCGGAATACTATATCTTTTGCGATTGTCTTTCCATTCCACATCCGCTTCCTCCTTGTGCAGGCTTTAAAGCAAGTCTTGGAGGAGACAACAGAGAAAGTAATGAGGAGAGACGCCCCTGCAGGGCCTGGGAAGTACTCTATTGTGTAGCTTTGTGGTAAAGAAGGGAGGCATGCACGGTGCCACAAACATAGCAGTTATCTGGCATTCTTTATCCCGTCAGCGTTACTAAACGTAGAGGCTCCTGGTTTCAACATGATTAAGCAAGCACTCCGTGAAGAGTAACATGCAGGACTTCCGCTGAGAAATAGCTGCTATTATCAAAGTTTGCATAGTTTTATTTGTGTTACAGTTCCTTTAGTTTCAAATCCAACCTCATAGTTTTGGTCCCCTAACCCCCTAATTTTAATCCTAACCCTAAACCCTAAAACTATGGCCCTAACCCCTAACACTTTGAGGCTGAATGAAAAACTGTAGCCAAAACTATGAGAACTATAGGTATAGCGGCTGTAATAGCTTCCGCTGCCTCGTTAGAAATCTAGTTACACTACATGACTGCACATGCAAAGTTGCTACAATAATTGAAATGCTAAAAATGAGGTGTGTGAGACAAGAAGAAAGAGTTAGTATTGTGGTGAGTGGGAGGACTAGGTGATTCTTTAGCAGGCTAACCCCCACAGTGCACAAATAACGCTTTGTAAAAAGGAGATACTCGCTGCATCCCCCAAGGGCCGCCTAGAGAAAACGTGGTGTTTTGATTATTTGGTGTTGTAATGTTGAACTACACAGGCAATGCAAACCTGACTCCCCACATTATTAAGAAGAAAAAGCGGCCAATACAAAGGATAAGGAGCTGAATGGGAGAAGCATCCTCCAGTTCACGGCTTGAAGAGCAAAATAAACGACACGTGCTAAGGCAGATGTTATGAACGACATAGCATGAGCGACATGGCAGATTTATTGCTAGGAGCGTAATTCCTTCCCATAAATCTTTGCTGAAACCAGACCTGTTAGACCTGTTTGTATAGAATTTACAGATAAAGCCATCCATTAATCAAAACATCATGTGACTGCTAGTAGGCTGCCTGCATATGTAAAAATTTGTAAAATTGTGTATCTGTTGTACAAGCATACCAAGGTGGCTCTTTCCACCCCGTTTCTCAGACCAAAATGGGCTTACCTGCGTAGGCCGTCCGGATGCTGTGCTGGTTGGTCCCATCTCCGCGAAACAAAAAAGCAACAGACTAGCAATGAAGGGGGGGGTG